>Ga0114971_10001337_pt1 | contig 16762 bp, 14 predicted proteins | sample M_140625_MF_Meta_FD_87320 | JGI IMG/M metagenome (GOLD analysis project Ga0114971, IMG submission 87320) | Freshwater microbial communities from Lake Montjoie, Canada to study carbon cycling - M_140625_MF_MetaG | ecosystem: Environmental > Aquatic > Freshwater > Lake | place: Lake Montjoie...
AAAAAACGGCCATTCAAAGGCTGTAATCCACCCGGTTAAACACATTGCGCGGTTCAAATTGCGATTTTTCGTCCGCTGGTAATGGCTTTTGAAAAAACACCCGCTATCCAGAGGTTCCCTTAAGTATATCTGGCATCCCAGACGGAACCTACCGCCTTCTCTTCGCCGCTGGTCACGGGTGGGATAACATTGGCGGCAGATTTGAAAAGAGGGAAGGTTCCTTTGAATTTCAGAGACCCTTGTTCTATCGAACGACGCCAATAACTGACGGAAAACGATCTGGATATCAATACAACATAATGTCAATAACTTTGAATGCTGTTGTTGGAGGCACTGCGAAAACTGATGGCATATCAACGAGTGAATTCGAGAGATACTAAGGCGATTTTTAAATCTATCTCCCGCACCACCCAAGCGGCTTAATGTCTGTGTCTCCGATAAGCAGGAGCCCTCCTCTAAGGGATCGGGAACGTAATGAAACTCAAATTTAAGTTGAGCGAAGGGGAGAAGCAGGGGCAACTAACAATCTTTGCGAGAGTTGTTTTCGTCACCAAGGAAATGCCGCCTTCCTCATTCGTTCGTTTAATCTTTGTACACTCCCGACCACCTATTCTGCAATTTACTCTGTAGAATTAGACTTTCGCACGATTAATAGGGAGGGGTTCTCTCTTATCTAAAGATAGTCCTCTTACATTCCTTATTCCATTTTAGTGAAATAAAAATTGCCCTTTGCATTGCTCCTCTCCGTAAAAATTCTCCAATTTCCCAAGATTCGTTGGATTTGCATAAGGCAGGTTTGAATCACTTTGACTGAAATTTAGCAATCAGGCATCAGTCATTTCCTTTATTTTTCATCTTTGTCGTTACGAAATTCAAGTTTTGTTGGGATTCCTAACTGTTGAGCTCTTTCCGATACGAGCTTCGATAGGTGCTGTTGATAGCGGATAATTTGCTCTTTCCTTCTGACTTTAACGTTAAAGCCGTCATGAGACCAAAGGACGAGCTGCATCTCTTTGGGGTTTACGATGAACTTTCCATTGGCGTCTTTTGCGTTCACGTAATCGAGAACTGGTTCCAGCAGGTACAATTCGTAGCTCTGGTTAACCTGCGCCATCACGCTGCTTGGTTCCCTACCATTTACGGCGTGATGAACCTGTCCGAAGGCGTCGGTGTGTCCGTGCCCGGTCCGAAGAAGCTTCGCTTGAGTTTGGCTCGCTTCTGCCAGTTCTCTAAAAATCCAGTGCCTCAACAACTCTGATGCCGGTGTTTTGCAATTCAATCCGACCAATTCCTTTTGGAGTTCGCTTTGGACCTTTCTTTCTCTTCTGAGGTATAGCACGGAGTACATTGCCGTCTTGATTGCGCTCTTAACCTCCTGCCTGCGCGTTCCAGAAAGCCCTTGAACAGGAGTCATTAGTTCATCCCATACGTTCCCTCCATTAGCCAAAAAGGAACGAGTTTTTTCCATTCTCCAGATTGCAGATGCGATCGCAAGCTGGGCGCAGCTTAGGTCGGCTTCCGGCCAAGGTGTCGTGAAGATTGTTCGGATGTCCCGTTTCAAATTCGGAATATGCCCATTGGCAAACACTCTGTGCGTCCGATCCCGCCGAGAATGGGAATACCGCGGCTTCGGGTCGATATCAATTCGTCGAAGAACTGCTTCTTGGCTCCGGCGTACACGTAGATCCCTGATGCTTTCGACTTGAGCGACCGCAAGCCCGATACACTTTTTCACCCACTTAGCAAAAACCAACTCGGGAACCCGGGCCATCGTCTCGATGACCTTCCTGCTGCCTGAGTGGGCTAGCATTGAGTCCTGATGGCTGAGTGCTTCCAATTTGTTGCGCATCTTTTTGGCATTACGCCGACTGAACGTACTGCCATCGTGCAAATACACCACGGTACCCGGTGGTGCGCTCGTCGCGAGCAAGAGTCGGCCACTTTCTCGCCCAAGGGTGTCAAAAGCAATCTGTTGCACACCAAGATGAAATTTTTCGACCGCGCGGCATTGATGCTCTAGCCAGTCGTGCTTCCTGATTTCCAAAACTGCGTCGGGAATTTGCAACAAAACGTCATTCCGAAAATCCTCCAGTAATCTGCCTGTGTTGATGTTGGACGACTCTGAATGCCCGAAGAGATTCGCTATGAGGTGGCTGGGCAACAAAAGCGACTTGTCGTGAAAGCGTTCGCCGCCCCACAGAAGGTAACTGAGCAGAATCTTGTAACGCGCTGTTTTCGCGTCCAACACGCTATGCATCAGAAATTCATACTGAGCCATGGGTATCACGATTGACTCGTACTGATCCCGCCAAGGGCAACTGGGTGGCAAAGATGGAACGCGGGCAGAGAATCGACCACACCTCTGAATGTGCGTTTTTTGCTGCGATGTGTGATCGCCTGCGAAAATGGGGCCACTACATTGAGACAACACCGTCTTTCTTTCCGACGCACCTGTGTTTTCTCTCCGGGATTGCTTCTGCGCACGATCCTCTTCGGCGTCTAATGCCCGTAGCCCGCGATGGCTGGGGGCAACGTGTCGGTTTGGGCAGTGTGAGGAGGACATTTTAGCGTACCTCCTTTGTTGTGACGGGCTTTATTTCAAACACGTCCAATGCCTTGAGCACTTTGTTCAGGTCATAGATAATCGACTTGTGCCCAGTCTTGATGAACGGGATCACTCGCTTGTTTCTCCACGTTCTGATCGTGGAAAGACCTGCGTGAAGCGTGTCGGCGAGCGCCTGATCGCCGTAGATGAGGTTAGTTTGTACTCCAGATTTTACGCGGAAACTGGGTCTTATTTTCGCTGGAACTGCTTTATTGTTTTGCATACGCGAAGTGTTTTCGCGTGTCTCGACAACCAAAGCATGGGGGCCAAAAACAAATTGTTTTAGCCACTGTAACCTGAGGTCCGTTCGGAAACCTTTCTAACAGCCTTATTTCAGACTCGATGATACTTAGGAATACTGTGCTTGTCTATCAGGGCTTTAGCGGCACGGAAGCATTTAGACCATTCACCCTCATCTTTTGGGAAGTAATCATTAGCTTCAATTACTTGATCAGAGTTTAAGGCAAATGACTGGCTTGCATAGTGTTGAGACAGTCTATGCACGCCAATTTGCTTAAGGCACGTGTGCATATGGGAGGCCGTTGGCCGACCACCTCTGTCTGTTGTGCTCCTAGTCTTTTTTTTAACACCTGCGACAGGGGCATGCCGCCTGACTTGATTCAACCACGCAGCAAACTGAGCCTTGAGGCGATCGTCTGGTTGACTGAAGTCCATCCGTAGAATGACGAAATCCCCCCCAGCTACACTGCGGACGGAATTCTCATCATCACCCTCCGCAGGGCGCATCCATGGCTCTCTAAACATCATATTCAGAGGCCACTGCTTCCATTCGCCGAAGAAGTCTTCATCCGCGAAAAAACGACTGAATGACACTTGATATAATCCAAGACCCGGATCAGCAAGATTCGCTCGATACTCATTCTCGTCGTCGTGAGTAAACGCCTTGTAGGCAAGCTTTCGCTTCAAATCTCTCCAGACTTTGAGTGTCGTTTCGGGCGCGTCCTGATATGGACGCTGAGGCCAGACAGCATCTGGAAGCAGTGCTAACTCGTGAACAACATAAAAGACCTCCTCTTTTTTCTTTGGTTTGAAAAAACCAGCCTTAGTGATCTTGCAACGACTCCGGAAAGAAGAAACTTGTGCTCTGTCGGTTTCGTTATCCTTCTCAAAATAAACTGCTCTTTGAACTTCCCAGTCAAAACACTCCCGAATCCGAGCGTCTGGCAGATCCTTGAAATACCACTCGCTGCTCGGTAACGGTGCAATTTTTGGACGAATTTTCATGCGGTTTGTACTGATTTTATTCTCGCAATCGTATTGGGTGTGATCGCCCAAAAAGCTCGGGCATCCGCCTCTGTTGTGTGTTTTCGATAGTGCTTTACCAACATGTCCTTGGTGCTGTGACCCATTGCATCCCTGCAGCGATCTTCGTCACGGTGCAAAGTCATCCAATAGGATGCGTAACTGTGCCGCATCACATCCTGCGGCCACGGCGTAATTCCCGCCTTTCGCTGTACGGCTCGGCGTCGGAGCACATGGTTCCGCAAAGGCGTGACCGCTCCTACTTGTGGCGGAGCAAGGAAGCGCAGCCAGCTAGCCAATGTTGCCTCAACGGGTATGTACCGATCCCGACCAGTTTTGGAGACTTCCGCTGGAATATAGATTTGATCGCCGTCACCTGCGAATACGTGCTGCCACTGTAATTTTTGCAGTTCATCTGTGGGACGGATTCCAGCGAAAAGCCCCAGAACGTAATACCCCAAGAGGTCTGGATCTAGGCGCATGCACGTGGACAAAAGGCGCATGACATCATCTGGGGACAAGACGGTAATTTCAGTATGCTTCGTGTCTGCAAACATGGTTTGTGACTCAATGGGAATCACATCCAGAAGCGACTGAGGAGGACGGTGGCACCAGTTGAAAAATGCCCTCAGCACCCGCAGTAATCCATTACGGGCATGCGCTTTTTCCGGGCTTACGGTAAGCCGCAGAGCATTTTCCACATCAGAAGCCGTGATGTCACAAACAAGCTTGTCAAACAGCACCTCAAAGCGGGACACTGTGTATTTAATCTGGGTGGCGTACTTACCACTAGTTTTCTTCCCCTTCCGTGTACGACTTAGGTTCCATATCTGCCACTCCTCAAAAGCCTCTTTGAAGGATTTGCTCCGCGTTCGGCGGTCTCTAGCCTTAATGAGGTCAGTAACCGCCTGCAGTAAAATGGATTCATCCGCCTCAGGAAGATGGAGGGCGAGTTGAGCAAAGGCTTTTGCCGCCAAATCCCGCTGAGTGCGCGACAAATCACGCCCTCCAGTTCCTTCATTCAGCACCCTTGCCTCCTCCGCTCGAATGTAAGATTCAGCCTCCAGTTTCGTGCTGAAAAAAACGGTCTCAGCCTTGCCACTTAAACTCCCGCCTGCCGGACAGAACACTCTCCAGCTTTTCACCCCCTTCGCCTTCTTCTTTTTATCCTGCCAGATGGTGAACCCGCTTTTCATACCGAATCAGGTACTGGCAGGAACTAAAAATTACCAGTACTTTATCTGATTATGAATCAGAATTACACAGTATCCAACAGAAGCAGAGTATGTTACAGAAGGCGTTTATTCTGACTACGAATCAGAAGGTTTTAGGTTCAAGTCCTAACGGGTGCACCACTGAGCGAGAAGGGGTTACGCAACCTTAAGGGTAAGCCACTAAACGGTGATGTGTTGCCAAAATACGGTAAAAAAGTCCATTTTTTTCGCGTTCACTTCAGGAAGAGAAACGTCAGTTGTTATCCCCCCTGCAATGGGCTATGGTCAGGAATGCGCCAGACCGTTGAAGCCGAGATCGACGAACACGGACAAATTCGTCTCCTAGAACCGCTCACTGTTACCCATCCCAGTAGGGTGTTAGTGACGATCCTTCCCTCGCTTCCCAAGGAGGAGAACGAAACCGCTTTGCTCAGTGAGGCTTCTCTAGCCGTGGACTGGAATCGCAAAGAGGAGGACGATGCGTGGGCACACCTTCAGTAGGCTCCGTTGTTCTCGTGCCCTTCCCATTTTCGGACCTTTCAAACTCCAAGAAAAGACCAGCAGTCGTAGTTGCCAGTGCTGGTCGGGGAGATTGGATTTTGTGCCAAATCACAAGCAATCCCTACTCAGACTCCAACTCTATACCTCTTGATTCCAAGGACTTCATTCACGGGGGACTTCAAATACGGAGTTACGCAAGACCAGCCAAGCTCTTTACCGCAAACGAGTCGCTTATAATTTTAGAGGCAGGACATCTCACAGCGGATGCGCTTCAATTAATTCGGAATCAGATTATTACACTGCTTTCAGCCTAACCAACAAGGCTGACTCATAGGCGTAGCCAGTTTAAATTCGATTCCCCAAACAGGGAGCAACGGATTCACGCGCTGCTATCGGTATATCCTTCCGACATGCGCGTCCCCGCAAGGGCGCAAATTCAGGAAATTGCCGCCTTACGCAACCTTTCTGAAGAATCAGTGGCTCTGGATGTCCCAATCCGAATCTCCCATCCCGAACGTGACGCAGAATCTAGGCGGCGTGTGGAAAGGCGAAACGTAATCAATCGCCTCCTTTAGTAACGAGAAAGGGAACTCTTTATGGTAAAAGTGCAATAAATTAATTACCTCCAACAACTTACGTTGAAAAAGTTCGCGAAATTAACTGGGGTGCACACGAGAGACCTTATAACCTCCTGCAGGGAATTGACAAGTTTCTAGCGGGAACAGCGGGGGGAAGCTTCAACCAGTGGATAATACGCCGCCAGAGGATCGCCCTAGCGCAACCATGAACCTTGCCGACATTGAGCTCCTGCGTGAGATGTTCTCGAGTCGCAGTAGCGTTTTGTAATTCACGCAACCTATGGACGCCCCTGAATGCACTGACGAGCTTGAAGCGAAAGAAAGTGTCTGTCCCCTGCACTGCACGACGTACAGCCCGGTAGTGGCTTGTGGATAACTATGAAAATCTAATCCAAATATTGTGCCGAAACTTTGATTTTGCGCCGGAAAAACATCGGTTTAATCGGTCCAAGTTAACGCTATGACAGGAACTATAGAATCTGAAAATTCAGGGGGCAATATAAGCAGTTGAGTGCACAAGGCATTTCTGAGAGCGAAAGAAAGTGTCTGTCCCCTGCACTGCACCATTCGTTGCGTGTTTGCGAACTCGGCTGAAGAACAGGATTCGGCAACCCTGTTTCTCGTGGTAGGCGTAAACCATCCCCATCCGTCCGCTCTGATTAGTCGTCGATTGGCTTTCCCGGTGGAGCAATATCGGGTTAGTCAGATCATCCCTGATTCTGCCGCTTGTTCATCGCTCAACGTAAGTGGCGGAACTTTGGCTATCGGCGTTGAGCGCGGATTTGCAGGGTCGCCTTCATAAAGTGTATTTCGACAGATGCTTGCCTTGGGTGTCAATGGACCTCGGGAAGATTTCTTTCTTCGACAGTTTTATACAGACACTGGCGAACCCAATGAATCGTTCGTTCGTCCAAATCGAAACTTCCGACATCATCCTGGCCTTTCACTGGATACTTCAGAATGCGCCGCAATTTTTCATCTAACTCACTAATACAGAGACGCGAATCTTTGCCTCTAAGCGCAAAAAGGTGCTCCTGTTGTTCGTCAGGGTCGGAGAGATCGTAGGTTAATGTTGCGATTGGCATTTTGCTTCCCTAGTAGTTTCTAAAACGTATTTTGAAAGGCGTTTGTTTGAAAGTGAGCAAAAATACGATTTTCTCATGGGGTACCCCTGTGTTTGTCCCACCCCCTCTGCTAGGAATTTATTCTGATGAAGGCTGAAACCGCAGTTCGAGCTCAATACTACGCCCACACCAATGAAGACGGGTTGGGCAATTCGACGCCGGAGGACTCGGGGACGTGGCAACCGTTAGTGACTCATCTCCGCAATGTTGCAACGTTTGCTGCGGGTTTTGGGTTGGCTTTTAATGCTAGTAACGAGGCGTATCTCGCCGGGCTTCTCCACGATTTGGGTAAATACCGTGAAGCGTTTCAGAAGTACCTCCGAGGCTTTTGCTCAAGTAGCGCTGAAACCCAACACGCAATTTTCGGAGCAGCTGCCGTCACGGGAGAGGCCCTATTCGCGACGAAGCTAACCATTGCCGGACACCATGCTGGGTTGCATGACTTTGCTGATATCGAGGCACTTTGCGTCCAACCCAAACTTCGGATCGAGGAAACGGTTCCCGTTCTCCTAAAGCGCCTTGAGGTGGAATACGGACCTCTGCCACCCACGCCGACACCTCCGAACTGGGTTTTGGACACCTTTTCGGCCGAGTTTTACACCCGCCTGATTTTCTCGTGCGTCGTCGATGCCGACCGGCTCGATACGGCTTATTGGCCCAATGATCCTCCAGTAGAGCCCCGCCTCGATCCAGAAACCTTACTCCATGCCGTTCAATCTGAACGAAGCGCCAAAACCGCCGCTTTTCCAGATAGTCCTCTTCTGTCGGTTCGTAATCGTATTTTCGACAACGCGATCAAGGCAGGAGAGCTCGCGTCCGGCTTTTTCTCGCTCACCGTGCCGACTGGGGGAGGCAAAACGTTAGCGGCTATGGCCTTTGCCTTGGCTCATGCCAAAAAACACGGAATGCGTCGCGTCATTGTCGTGATTCCCTATCTCTCAATCATTGAGCAAAATGCAGCGGAGTATCGGCGTATCCTTGGGGATAACATCGTTCTGGAAAACCATTCTGGAGTAAGTCCGAAGCCAGATGAGTCGGAAGACGAAAAATCTAGACTGGAACTCGTTTCCGAGAATTGGGACGCCCCTGTCATCATTACGACTTCGGTTCAATTTCTGGAATCGCTTCTGGCTGCCAGTCCTTCGCGTTGCCGCAAACTGCACCGGATTCCACGCTCGGTGGTCATCTTTGACGAGGTTCAGACCCTGCCATCTCATTTACTACAACCAACGTTTAGTATTTTCCGCGAGCTTGTTGCAAACTACGGCACCAGTTTCGTTTTTAGCTCCGCAACTCAACCTGCTTTCCTAAAAGGAGCCGCCATCCCTGACGGCCTTTTACCAAGCGAACTTCGTGAAATCGCCCCCGCTCCAGATGAACTCTTTCGTCATCTTCGGCGGGTAAAATACCAATTTCCCAGAGCTAGGGAGACGCTCGACTGGCCGACGCTTGCGAACGAATTAGCAAGTTCGCCCCAGGTTCTATGCGTCGTTAATCTGACACGACACGCAAAAGAACTTTGGGAAGAACTCGGCTCTACTTTGCGAGACCGCTTTGGATACGAGCTGGAGGACGAGACTCCAATTCATTTGTCCTCGGCGATGTGCCCTGAACACCGGCTCTCGTTGATTAAGAAAATCAAAGCCGCGCTTGCTTCAGGGCATTCTTGCCGCGTCATTTCCACCCAACTCATCGAGGCCGGTGTCGATGTCGACTTCCCCGAGGTATGGCGCGCTCTCGGGCCTTTGGATTCCATCGTTCAAGTTGCGGGACGTTGTAACCGTGAAGGTCGGTTAGAGTTTGGGACGGTCCATGTGTTCCAACCCGCCGACCATAAACTTCCGCAGGGAGTTTATCGTTCCGCTTCCGATCAAGCGGCGCTGTCTATTGCCGGTATGGGGGACGAGGCAGCAGAACGGTTGGCGACTTCCGCCGATATTTTTCCCGCTTACTTCCAGGCCCTTTACCAAGTCGTCAACACCGACCACTCCAAGCCCGGTGAATCCACTATTCAGGAAGACCGAAGTTACCTGCGCTATCGTGATGTCGCCCGAAAGGGTGTGGTTATTGAGGATTCCGGCACTCCTGTGATTGTGGAGGGTGATTCGCACGGCAACATTTGGGCTGGTGCTGTGATTGAAGAACTCCGTAACCGCGAAGTAGCATCCGGCCAACCCCGCTTTACTCGGGACGATCTGCGTAATCTGCAACGTTTTATGGTGAATGTCCGTCGCCACAAATTCGACCTCCTCAAGGCGAGGGGACTCATCCGGCCGCTCTTGCCCAACCTTGAACTCTACGTTTTGGACGTCTCCTGCTATCACCCCAATCTCGGACTTATTCTGGACAACACTCAGCCCGACGACTTTATCGCATGAAACCTGCCAGCCTTGTCACACTCCGCGCCTGGGGCGATTTCGCCTGTTTTACGCGGCCTGAAATGAAAGTGGAACGTGTCAGTTACCCCGTGATGACACCCTCCGCCGCTCGTGGAGTTCTCGAAGCCATCTTCTGGGAACCTCAAATGTTTTACCTCATCGACAGCATCCACGTCATTAAGCGGGGACGGTGGATTTCGATTCGCCGTAACGAGGTGACCAAAGTGATCAGCTTGGACAGTGCAAAAACTTGGATGCGAGAACCTGATAAGACCAATGCAATTCAGGCTGGAGGTGGAGCGGCGGATGGAACCCAGCGTAATATGCTGGCACTTCAGGACGTGGAATACCTGATCACCGCGGAAGTGCGGTTGACTCCTTTAGCGCAACCGCCACGCGATAACCTCGCCAAATATCTGCGTGAAATCGAAGGCCGGGCGCGTTCGGGGAAATGTTTTCACCGTCCGGGGCTTGGAATGCGCGAGTTTGCAGCGGATTTTGATTGGGAACCTGATGCCGATGCGGCCCTCCTGCGTCGAAGTTCCGAAGTTGGGCAGGCTGCAACTATCAATGAACCGCTTGGGTTGATGTTGTATGATCTATTTGACCATCGAGAGCGCGCGGCCGGTTTTCGCTGGCTCACGCCTGAGGAGGAGTCGCGGCAGGCCTCCGAATTTGAACAATCACTGGTCAGTTTTCCGAAAGGCGAACAGACCAAACGCAAAAAGGAGTATGCAGCAAACAAGCTGCGTTCCACGTCCTCCCCCATCAAACCGAGGCCCCTGTTTTTCCAAGCCAGCCTAAAGAACTCTCGTCTTGACTGCCATCCCGATCGGGTACTCCCAAAAGTGGAAGGAGAAATCTAACCATGCTACTCAAACATCTCTACGACTTCGCCGTTTCCCGGAAACTTCTGGATGACTTGGCGTTTCGCCGAAATACGCCAGTTCGTTGGCTTATTCACCTTGATAAGACGGGGAAACTCATAGGGCAGGGACCGCAGGAAACACTGGGTAGTAGACCGAAAAAGGGTCACGAATATGACGTCCCAAAGACCACCCGAGCCACCAATTCGGGAACCGTTGCAGATTTTCTTGTCGATGACATTGGAGCCATTTTCGGACTTGTGACCGATTTGCGTGCCGAACCGAATGCACGGTCTGCTGCCAAATTGAGAGCTAAGCACGAAGACTTCTGGAAACAAATTCGAGAGGCGCTCACTGCCAGCGGCGACGAGAGGTTTTCCGCATTGATTGCGTTTCACAAATCCCTAGGGGGTGAGTCTCCTTCGTTTCTTCACCCTGATGCTAAACGTAAGGGTTGGCTTGTGACCTCGGCTAATGGTGAGGCTATAGCTCTAGGTAGCGACCTGCTGACGTTTGCTGTCGAAACCCCTCTATTTCTTGATGAGTCGGTTCGAGAATACTGGCGTACAGTCCATGCAAAGGAATCGATAGCTACAGAGGAAAATGCGGAGTTGGGAACCTGTATCATTACAGGAGAAACTAATGTCCCCTTGGCGCGAACCCACACCCCGATGGTTACGGGTTTGCCCAAGCCTGCAAAGGGGACGGGTGCAGGGATCGTCGGTTTTGAATCAGATGCTTTTCGTTCTTACGGCTTTGAGAAAAGTTACAACGCTCCCACGTCGATTCTCGCTTCAAGAGGTTATCTTCTTGCTCTCCAATATCTTTCTCGAAATGAAAACCACTGGTTAGCGGTGGGGCCAGCGTGGGTATGTTTCTGGGCGGTTAGTAGTGAAAAAGCGACGAATGTTTTCGCCCAACTATTACGCAAACCGGATCCTCTCACGGTTCGGAAATTCTTAATTTCACCTTGGGCAGGTCTAGAAAATAAACCGCCAGATAATGATAAGTTTATTTCTGCTACGATCTCCGCCGCCGGCCCCCGAATTGTTATTAAAAGTTGGCTTCAGATGCCCCTAATAGAGGCAGCCGTGAACTTTAAGAAGTGGTTTTCTGATCTCGATATTCAAACTGGTATAAATGACGGTGATAATCTGGAAAGACTTCCGGCCTTAGCGGTGGGGCAACTGTCCGGATGTACAGCTCCGCTTCACAAAAAGGGGAACTCCTTTGTGCCGGACGAAGAAAAGCTACGCTGTGATGTTGTCAGCCAGTTGTACAAAGCCGCCATTGAGGGCACTGCTCCATCAATATCGTTATTAGCACCAATATTGAGCCAACTTCACTCCCGGCTCGTGCGGGACAAAAATTATCGTCTCATTTACGACGAATCCCGATTTGCCCTTCTAAAACTCATCCTCAACCGTAATCGCCAGCATTCCAGTATGGAAATCCAACCTACCCTCACCGCTGACACCGAAGACGCCGCTTATAATTGCGGCCGACTATTCGCAATCCTCGCCGCAACACAGGCAAAAGCCCACGACTTCAAACTTGAAGGAGCGGGTGTAGCCGAACGTTATTTCGGAACAGCTAGCGTTTCGCCTTCGAGCGTTCTGCCGCTGCTCATTCGCCTCAACCGACATCATCTGAACAAAATCCGTAAGTCCGATCGTTATCGCGGACATGAACGGTTTATTCAGGAGCAAATAGAAGCGGTTATGGTTCTCTTTAAGCCTGCCAAGCCCGGCTTGCCTCCCTCCTTTCCTCGAACCCTGGATCTTCAGGGACAAGGTCGATTCGCTCTCGGATTTTATCAGCAAAACGCAGCCGAAGCCGCTGCCCGACAGTCCAAAAAAGACGCTTCCGCCCCGGTCGCATAAGCAGCCCTCCGTTAATTCAACCTCACCACTTCACCCATTCCATCCCTTCTTATGAGCAACAACATTCTTACCAATCGGCACGATTTTCTCCTCCTTTTTGAGGTTACCAACGGCAATCCCAACGGCGACCCTGATGCCGGTAATATGCCGCGTATTGATCCGAACTCCAATCGTGGTCTTGTTACCGACGTTTGCCTAAAACGCAAAGTTCGCAACTTTATCGAATTATTCCAGCCGATCCGCGAAAGCGTAACGTCAAATGGTTACAATATTCTGATCAAACAAGGCGCTGTAATTGAAACAGAGCAAAAGAAGGGCGAGTTAGCCGCTGCCGAGGCCCAGCCTAGAGGCTCCGACAACCAAAAAGCAGAGGCTGCGAAGGATTGGCTTTGCCGCGAGTTTTTTGATCTCCGGACATTTGGCGGAGTGATTTCTACTGGAGACGGAGTACTCAAAGGCTCTGCTTTCGGACAGGTTCGCGGTCCGGTACAGTTCACTTTTGGGCAATCACTTCACCCCATCACGCCTCTCGAAGTGACGATTACGCGCTGTGCAGTCACAAAAGAAGACGATGCCAAGAAGGAACGCACAATGGGGAATAAACACATCGTTCCTTACGGCCTCTATATTGCAAAGGGGTATATCTCACCCGCTTTTGCAGAGAAAACCGGCTTCACCAACGGGGATCTGGAGGTCCTTTTTGAAGCCCTCCTTTCCATGTTCGAGCATGACCGTTCTGCGGCCCGAGGGGAAATGATCGTTCGCGGGCTGTTCGATTTTGAACACGTCGGCACCCAACATCCCAACAACGCCGAGCAAAACAAACGCGAAGCAAAGCTGGGCTGCGCACATGCCCACAAATTGTTCGAAGGGATCAAAGCGGAACTTAGTGAGCCTGCTCAGGCTGCGGGGAAGACATTCCCTGAATCGTTTGCGGATTACTCCGTGGAGAATACTTGGACGGCTGAAAACCTTCCCAAAGGTGTCCGACTTCACCTTCGCCACGAAGGTCCCGAAGCCATCCTCAGCGCTAAACAAGCGTAAGTCATGGATCCAGCGGAGCAGCCGTCCGCCAAGTCTGGAGTTGAGCCCGAAAGGATTCCCATTTCGGCGCTCAACCAGTATTTGTACTGCGCACGACGTGCGTACCTAATTCATGCTGAAGGCGTGTTTGTTGCGAATGAGCACACGGTTCTCGGCGATCTTGCACATGCGGCAGTTGACACCCCAGGGTATGAACACCGGGCTGGCTGGGAATTGCTACGAGCACTTCCCCTGTACTCGGACGCACTCGGCCTTTCCGGCAAGGCTGACATCGTGGAGGTGCGTCGGGATCAGTCGGATCGAGTTTGCGAGGCGCGCCCTGTGGAAACCAAAAAAGGTCCTGCGCGGCGATGGGGAAACGATCAGGTGCAACTCTGCGCACAAGCCCTGTGTCTCGAAGAAATGCTGGGCTTACCGAAAATTGGATCGGGCTTCATCTACCATGTTGCCTCAGCCAAACGAACAGAGGTGACATTCGATACGCCGCTACGAAATCTGACCATCTCAACAATCCAAGCCGTTCGTGCTGTGTTGGGGCAGCCCGTGGCACCCCCAGCCGAGCTAAAACCCCAGTGTGAAGGTTGTTCCCTTCGTGGTGTTTGTTTGCCTGAAGCTGCTGAAAAATCAGTAACGGGGAACCGTCTTTTCGAACCCCGTGAATACGTCTGACCTATGGCTCAAACTCTTCAAAACGTTCTCTATCTTCTGACGCCGGGACTTTCGTTGCGACGGGAAGGATTGGCGCTTCGTATTGAGCATGAAAAGAAGCTCAAACTTTCGCTTCCAATTCACAACGTAGAGTCCGTCTTTGTGTTTGGGGCGGACATTTATGTGTCGCCTTCGGCTATGCGGCTCTGTTGGGAACACGGTGCCAGTGTTTGCTTTTTTACGGATTGGGGACGACTGGAAGCGCGAGTAGAAGGTATCCCCCAAGGCTCAATGTTGCTCCGCAGAGCTCAACATATTGCGGCATCAACACCGGGGCGCTCGGCTTCTTTTGCTCGGGCTTTCGTTGCAGGTAAATTGCACAATGTTCGCTGGTTACTTTCCCGTAGTGCGCGGGATGCTGCATCTGAAGAAGATCGTGAACTTCTCAAGAACGCGGCCCAAGCTCATGCGCGCTTATTAAAGGATCTCGAACAAACCTCTGATGATCATAACGTCATTCGTGGAATAGAAGGCCGAGCGGCTGCTCTACACTTTGAGGTATTCGCCCGTCATTTGCGTCCATCCATAAGAGCGGACTTTCCATTTGAAGGACGAAATCGTCGCCCTCCGCGTGATGCTGTAAATGCAGTGTTGTCATTCTTGTATGCGTTGCTTAGGAATGATTGCGTTTCTGCACTGACGGCAACTGGTCTCGATCCCTTTGTTGGATATTTACATTCTGATAGAGCAGGTAGGGAATCGCTTGCGCTAGATCTGATGGAGGAGTTTCGGCCTTGGGCAGAGAGACTTGGAATTACTTTATTGAACCGGGGTGAATTAAAACCAACTGACTTCAAGTATCGAGATGGTGGTGCTGTGGAATTAGGGGAAGCGACAAGAAAGGTTATGGTATCGGCGTTCCAAAAACGGAAGCAAGAGGAGGTGACGCATCCGCTTTTTGAAGAAAAAGTGCGTCACGGGCAACTTGTGTTTATTCAGGCTCGTCTTTTAGCGAGAGCATTAAGGTCAGAGGTGCGTTATGAGCCTCACGTTTTCAGCTGATATGCGACTGTTATTATGTTTTTACTAATCACTTACGACGTCAGCACTCGGGATGAACGTGCTGGAGCTCGTCGTCTGCGACGGGTCGCAAAGGCCTGTACATCGTATGGTATTAGGGTGCAGAAATCAGTTTTCGAGATGCAGTTAGGCCAGAAGGAGTGGGTTGAATTAAAAGCACGTCTCTTGAGTGAAATAGACGTCGAACAAGACTCATTGCGTGTGTATTATATTGACCAATCTGGTAAGGATAAGATCGAGCATCATGGGGCTCAGGTTCCGGTCGACGTAACGGAAGATGTGCTAATCCTATGAGAACTGCGAACTTCTTGCGTGGGAGGATCGTGGAGGGGTTCGCGGCGTTTGTAACTAATTGTAAATCATGTCTTTACTTTTAATGTCTAGCTTACTAATCAGCTCGGCATTTCGTTCTTTGACAGGTTCGCAAAAACGACTTAAAAGTGTTTGGTGTCTAGCGGTTAAAGCATGGCAGAGTCGCCCCGGTCTTCGGATCGGGGCGCGGATTGAAACAGAAAGTCATCCGTCGGTTAAAAACTCGCCCGAGTCGCCCCGGTCTTCGGATCGGGGCGCGGATTGAAACTTTGAAGGGTTGGCTAAACCGCTGCAACGCGCTGCGTCGCCCCGGTCTTCGGATCGGGGCGCGGATTGAAACACGGCACCAGTTACGGGGCAGATACTTGCATGGGTCGCCCCGGTCTTCGGATCGGGGCGCGGATTGAAACAGCGTGGTGCCGTTGTAAATGTAAGCAAGAGCAGTCGCCCCGGTCTTCGGATCGGGGCGCGGATTGAAACTACGAATCAACGCTTGCAGACGCAAATAGCGAAGTCGCCCCGGTCTTCGGATCGGGGCGCGGATTGAAACTGCTCCATTATCGGGAATAACCTACGACTTCTCCGTCGCCCCGGTCTTCGGATCGGGGCGCGGATTGAAACAAAATGGACTAAATCGAGTGGTGCAGGCAGTTGCGTCGCCCCGGTCTTCGGATCGGGGCGCGGATTGAAACTATTCTAGCCGAGCCAGACCGCGAAAAACGCAACGTCGCCCCGGTCTTCGGATCGGGGCGCGGATTGAAACTCGCCGCCCTTGTCTTGGGGATCATCGGAGTAAGTCGCCCCGGTCTTCGGATCGGGGCGCGGATTGAAACAACGATCCGGCGGTAATATTCGCGACGCAAATCGGTCGCCCCGGTCTTCGGATCGGGGCGCGGATTGAAACTCAATCAAACCAACATCCTGCTGCAAATGATTGCGGTCGCCCCGGTCTTCGGATCGGGGCGCGGATTGAAACAACCGCTGAAAGCTAGCGACCTAGAGACTCTTGGTCGCCCCGGTCTTCGGATCGGGGCGCGGATTGAAACGAGCCCGTTGCAATTATTGCCGCTGAAGGCGCACGTCGCCCCGGTCTTCGGATCGGGGCGCGGATTGAAACGAGTAGCTCTAGTTCAAGTGCTTGATACCTAGCCGGTCGCCCCGGTCTTCGGATCGGGGCGCGGATTGAAACAATGCGGACGGCGCTGTTCAGACTGGCACCGAAAGTCGCCCCGGTCTTCGGATCGGGGCGCGGATTGAAACAATGAC
>Ga0114971_10001338_pt1 | contig 16758 bp, 18 predicted proteins | sample M_140625_MF_Meta_FD_87320 | JGI IMG/M metagenome (GOLD analysis project Ga0114971, IMG submission 87320) | Freshwater microbial communities from Lake Montjoie, Canada to study carbon cycling - M_140625_MF_MetaG | ecosystem: Environmental > Aquatic > Freshwater > Lake | place: Lake Montjoie...
ACAGGCCTCGGACCTCACGAGGCTGCTCAGCACGTGGGTGAGTTGGCCCTCGCCATCCTTCGGGTGGTTGCGGAACAGGTGCTCGGCGATGATCAGGCCCAGCACGCGGTCTCCGAGGAACTCGAGCCGCTGGTAGTCGCCCTTGTGCTTCTGCGTCGAACCGTGGGTGAGTGCCTCGGTCAGCAGCGCCTCATTGCTGAAGCGATAGCCGAGCGTTTGCGAAATCTCGTCCAGCCGGGCCGGTGTGAAGCTGCTCAAGGCCTTCTCAGATCAGCGTGAAGAAGCGGTTCCAGCGGATCGCGAAAGGCCACTCCCACACCTGGAACAGGCTTGCATCAGGCGACACGGAGAAGAAGATGATGTCGGCGCGGCCGACGAAGTTCTCCAGCGGCACGTAGCCCACGCGCGGATAGCGCGAGTCCTGCGAGTTGTCACGGTTGTCGCCCATCATGAAGTAATGTCCGGGCGGAACGATGTATTCGTCCGTATTGTCGGCATCGCCCTCGGGCTCGGTATCGAGCACGCGGTACTGGACGCCGTTGGGCAGGGTTTCGAGATACTGCGGAACCGGCGCCTGGAGGCCGGGTTCGGAGGGGTCCACGAAGTCCTCGATGCGCTCCTTCTTGACGGCCTGGCCGTTGATGTAGAGCACCCCGTCGCGCACCTGGATGCGGTCACCCGGGAGGCCGATCACCCGCTTGATGTAGTCGATGTTGGTGTCGGTCGGCAGCTTGAAGACGGCCACGTCGCCGCGCTTCGGGTCATCGGCCAGCACGATGCGACCGGGAAAATCGAGGTTGCAGCAGGACACGATCTCGTGCCCGAACAGTCCCAGCGAAAAGTTGAAGGAATAGCGCCCGTAGCCATAGGACAGCTTCGACACGAACAGGTAGTCGCCCACCTTGAGGGTCGGGTACATGGATGCCGAAGGGATGTTGAACGGCTGGTACAGGAAGGTCCGGACAACGAAGGCGATGAGCAGCGCCTGGATGATGACCTTGACGGTTTCCCACAAACCGTCCTCTGACTTGCGCCGCGTGTCCTGTGCCGCCGCCATCTCGTGGTCTTTCTTATGCATTTTGCCTGGCCATCAATCGCCGGGCCTACAGAATCCCGGCTATAAACCGTTTCGCGGAGCGGATGCAACGCAGCCGCATTCAAGCACGTCCACTGTTGCCAAATAGTGACAGTGAGACGGTGATTCCAGCCCTATTCCGCCAGCGCCTCGATCATCACGAAGGCGTGGGCATAGGGGAAGTCATCGGTGATGGTCAGGTGGATCCGGGCCTTGTGGCCCGGGGGAACCAGGCTGTCCAGCTGGTCTCTCGCCCCGCCGCTCAGCACCATGGTCGGCTTGCCGGAAGGTTCGTTCACCACGCCCATGTCCTTCCAGAACACGCCTTTCCGGAAGCCCGTTCCCAGCGCCTTGGAACAGGCCTCCTTGGCGGCGAAGCGCTTGGCATAGGAGGCGGCGCGCTGGGCGCGCTTCTCGGACTTAGCGATCTCGACATCGGTGAAGATGCGATCGATGAAACGCGGTCCGAAACGGATGAGCGTTTCCTCGATCCGCCGGATGTCGATCACATCATTGCCGATGCCGATGATCATTTCAGGCCGCGGCTCCCTGGCTTGATGGCCGGAATGGCTGCGAGCTCAGGCGGCAGCTTGTCGACGGCATAGGTGGGGATGTCGAGGCGGGTCAAGGCCGCCAGCGGCACGCCGATGTCCGCCTTGCCGCCCGACCGGTCGATCAGGCAGGCGGCCCCCACCGTGACACCACCCTCCGCGTTGATGCCTTCGATGCATTCACGCGAGGAAAGCCCGGTGGTGACAATGTCCTCCACCATGACGACGCGAGCGCCCTTCTCGATGTTGAAGCCGCGCCTGAGCACCAGCTTGCCGTCCACCCGTTCGAAGAAAATCGACGGCACCCCGAGCTGGCGGCCCATCTCGTAGCCCACGACGACGCCGCCCATGGCGGGCGAAGCCACGAGGTCGATGTGGCCCTTGACCATGGACCGGACCTGTTCGGCGAGCACCGCACACAGCCTGGCGGCACGTTGGGGGTCCATCAGCACCCGCGCGCACTGCAGGTAGCGGTTGGAGTGGAGGCCGGAGGAGAGGATGAAGTGTCCCTCCAGCAGTGCGCCGGCGGCGCGGAATTCGTTCAGAACCTCGTCTTGCGTCATCTTTCTATCCTGTCTTGCGGCTCACGTCGCTGACGGATGGTTTGCCGCGCAGCGAAGTCATGATTTCGTTGAGATGCTTGAGGTCATGAACCTCCAGCGTGATGTCGACGTCGTAGAAGTCACGCGCGCCCTCGCGGGCCACCATCATCAGCGCGTCGATGTTGCCGCCGAGGTCGCTGATCGCCTGTGTCACCTGGGCAAGCGAACCCACCTCGTTGAGGATGGTGACGGTAAGGCGCGCCGGGAAGCGCTGCTCCTCGGCACCCGTGTCCCATGCGAGGTCCACCCAGCGTTCGGGCTGGTTGTCGAACTGCTCCAGCGCCTTGGCGAAGATCGGGTAGATGGTGATCCCCTCCCCCGGCATGAGGATGCCGACGATGCGCTCGCCCGGCACCGCACCCGTCTCGGGCGAGATCTTGAGAGCCGTCGTCCGCGCGACACCGCGCACAGGCACGGAGAGCGCCGGATCGGTTTTCTTGGACGGCGAGTGACGGCGCAGTTCCTTGAGCTTCGTATCATCGATGGTGTGGCCCATGGCCTTCAGCATGTCGATGGCGGACAGCTCGCCCCGCCCGATGGCTGCCAGTGCGTCATCGACATTCTTGTGGCCGACGCGCGCAATGGCGGTGGACACTTCCTTCGGCACATAGGTCTTGCCGATCTTGGCCAGCATCTTCTGCACGATTTCATGGCCGAGGCCTGCGAACTGCTTGCGCGCTGCAGCGCGCGTGGCGCGCCGGATGGCGGCGCGGGCCTTGCCGGTGACGGCGAGCCCCTCCCAGGCGGCAGGCGGCGTCTGCGCGTCGGAGCGGATGATTTCCACCTCGTCGCCGTTTTGCAGTTCGGTGACCAGCGGCGCGTGGCTGCCATTGACCTTGGCGCCCACGCAGCTGTCACCCACCGAGGTGTGCACCGCATAGGCGAAGTCGATGGGCGTGGCACCCTTGGGCAGCGCGATGAGCTTGCCCTTGGGCGTGAAGCAGAACACCTGGTCGTGGAACAGTTCGAGCTTGGTGTGCTCGAGGAACTCGCGCGGGGATTCACCCTCCTGCAGCATCTCGACGAGATGACGCAGCCAGCGATAGGCATTGGACTCGGCGGCGGGCGCCTTGAAGCCGTCGAGTGCCTCCTTGGCGTCGGGCGCATCCTTGTAGATGTTGTGCGCGGCAACGCCGCGCTCGGCGATTTCATGCATCAGCCGCGTGCGGATCTGCATCTCGACGCGCATGTGGTGCGGGCCGATCACCGTGGTGTGGATCGAGCGATAGTCGTTCTGCTTCGGGGTCGAGATGTAGTCCTTGAACCGGCCGGGCACCGCGCGATAGGTGCGGTGGATGATGCCGAGTGCGCGGTAGCACTGGTCCACCGTGCCGACGATGACGCGGAAGCCAAAGATGTCGGAGAGCTGGCCCAGCGACAGGAGCTTCCGCTCCATCTTCCGGAAGATCGAGAAAGGGCGCTTCTCGCGGCCGGAGACCTCGGCCTTGATGCCGTTCTCCACCAGCTTCTGCGTCAGCTCCTGCTCAATGGATTTCAGGATGCCGCCGGATTCGGCATGGAGCTTGGCGAGGCGGTCGATGATGATCTTGTAGGCATCGGGGTTCAGGACCTTGAAGGCGATGTCCTCCAACTCGTCCCGCACCGCCTGCATGCCCATGCGGCCGGCGAGTGGGGCATAGATGTCCATCGTCTCCTGCGCGATGCGCACGCGCTTTTCCGGCCTCACATGCTCGAGCGTGCGCATGTTGTGGAGGCGGTCGGCCAGCTTCACCAGCAGCACGCGCACGTCGCGCGACATTGCCAGCAGCAGCTTCCGCAGGTTCTCGGCCTGGGCGGCTTCCTTGGTGACGAGGTCCAGCTTGGCGATCTTGGTCAGGCCGTCGACCAGCGACGCGATCTCGGGACCGAATTTTTCCTCGATTTCCTGATGGGTTGCCTCAGTGTCCTCAACAGTGTCGTGAAGAAGGGCCGCCGCGATGGTGGCCGAGTCGAGCTTCATCTCGGTGAGAATGGCGGCGACTTCGAGGGGGTGGTTGAAATAGGCCTCGCCCGAGGCCCGCTTCTGGTTGCCGTGCGCCTTCATGGCATAGACATAGGCGCGATTGAGGAGGTCCTCATCCGCATCCGGGTCATACTTGGTGACCCGCTCGACAAGCTCGTACTGACGCATCATGGCGTGATCTTAGCGCGGAATAATCGTTTGGCGAGTGTGGTTTGGCCGACGTGCCACTTTCGCGCACCACATATGAGAAAGGCCGGACCCCTGGGGCCCGGCCTTGAAATGCAAAATCCGCAGAAGCTCAGTAGCCGTTGCGCTGGCTCCCCGGGCTTTCGGCCGGGGGCATGCCCTCGAGGCCACGCAGGAGGTCTTCCTCGGTCATCTGCTCCATCTCGACGTCCTCTTCGACGGCGTCGTTGATCACGGACATGTCGCCAGACTGCTGGATGAGCGGCACTTCGGTCGCCTCCGGCTCGTCCACTTCCACATGCTTCTGCATGGAGTGGATGAACTCTTCGCGGAGATCCTCCGGAACGATGGTCTCGTCGGCGATCTCGCGCAGCGACACGACGGGGTTCTTGTCATTGTCACGTTCGACGGTGATGGGAGCACCCTGCGAAATCAGGCGGGCGCGATGGGCGGCCAGCAGCACGAGTTCGAAGCGGTTCGGGAGCTTGTCGATGCAGTCTTCAACGGTGACGCGCGCCATGGGGCTCGTGCACTCCTTGTGAATGAACGGGAATTTCCCGCTCTTAGGGGGGTTTTGCGGCCAAATCAAGCCCGCCCTTGACTTTGTGGACACCCCCACCCTCAACTCAAGCCCATGACCGACCTCAAGGACCGACCCAATACCATCCCCTGGCCACCCCTCATGTATGCGGGCGCCGCGCTTGTCGCGCTGGGGTTGCAGGCCCTGCTGCCCCTGCCATGGCCCGGCGGGCCCTGGGCGGCGGTGCTGGCAATGGCTGGCGTGTTCCTCGCTGCCGCGGGGATCGCGCTTGACCTTGCCACCATGCTGGCCTTCCGGCGCCACCAGACGACCGTCCTTCCCAACCGGGGGGCCACGCGCCTCATCACCGACGGGCCGTTCCGCTTCTCGCGCAACCCGATCTATGTGGGCAACACGCTGCTGGTTGCCGGGGCTGGCCTCATCTTCGGCGTGGCCTGGCTGATCCCGGCGGCGTTGGCCGGTGCCTTCGCCACCAGCAAGCTGGCCATCGTCCGCGAGGAACAGCACTTGGCGCTGCGCTTCGGCCAAGCGTGGTCGGACTATGCCGCCCGCACGCCGCGCTGGCTGTTCGGGGTCTGACGGTCACCGCCCAGTTCGATGGACCCTGCCCGCTTCCTGCCCTAGTGTTTCGACTGGCCAGCCGGGGTCGCGCCGCATGCCATTCAACCGCCGAACATTTCTAAGCCTTGGCAGCGCCATAGCGCTGGCGAGGCCTGCTAACGCCTATGTGCTGGCGGAACTCTGCCGCGGCCGCACCATCGTCACCGGCCGGCGGGATGAGACCCGCATTCCCGGCATGGTGCGCGCCCTTACCCAGGCGCTGGTGCGTGTCTCGGGCGATGCACGCGTCGCCGCCAACCCCGCACTCGCCGAATTAACCCGGACGCCAGAGGCACCGGTGATCGACTACACCTACCGCGACCTCTATGCCTTCCGCCCGATCATGGACGAACAGGGCACGCGCGACCGACCCTATGAGATGACGGTTCGCTATGACCCGCTGAAGATCGACGCGATGCTGGCTGCCATGGGATCGCAGCCATGGCTGACGCCGCGACCGAACCTCGTTGTGTTCCTGGCCGTTCGCCATATCGGCAGCACCTTCCTGCTCGCCGCGGCAGGAAGCCAGGGTGAACTGATGCGGCAATCCTTCCAGGATGCCGCCTGGGCTGCCGCGATGGATGTCGTTATCCCCACCCGCGCAACCATCGCCAAGTCGGAACTACGCGTCGATGACATGCCCGGCGCAACACCGGCAGCGCTGCTGCCTTTCGTCGATCGCAAGCTGGGGCAAATTCCTCTGCTGGGCACGCTTGCGTGGAGCAAGCCGTTGCTGGCCTGGAGAGCAACATGGCAACTGAATACTAACGGCACGTCGCACAACTGGGGCATCGAGGGCGTGAACTTCGATGCCGCCTTCCGCAACGGCGTGGGAGGTGCCGCGCAGATCCTCTCAGGCAATGGCGATCCCGCCTGAAGGGGCAAGGGCCGCACCCGGAGGAGCGGCCCCGCAGGCTGGAGCTGTTCCAGCCGGGTTTCAGGCGGTCAGTACCCAGTACATCCGTGGTGTGCCGAACCGTCCGAAACGACGTTTCTTGCCTGGCCTGGGCTGTGCGAAGCTTGACAGACTGGCGCCCTCTGCGGGTGAGCGTCATGATTTCCGCCTGTGGCGCCACGGCGCGCCCCGGTGTAGACAGCCAACCGGCCAGCGGGCGTGGCGGAACGGTAGACGCAGCGGACTTAAAATCCGCTTTTCGCAAGGAAGTGTGGGTTCGATTCCCACCGCCCGCACCATCTGATGGCCTGCGAAATGTGGCGGCACGGGCCCGATTCTCACCGCATCCGCACCATGCTCAGGCCCCTTTTCTGCTGTTCATGCACCTACCAGCGAACAAGGAGCAGCAGCAGATGAGACTTGTGGAAGTCGTGATGCTGATGGGCGCCCATTGCGTGAGCCCGGTCGAGCACAGCCAGATGATGACAGAGGCCGCCAAGGTGCAATGCGCCGTGGTGATCGAGAAAGATACAAACCAGGGAACGCTTACGGTGACGCCCAAGGATGCTGCCAGCAACCCGCAGGTCGTTGAAGCCATTGCGCGCTTCGATGCGACGCACGCCGATGCGCTCAGCGACGCCACAACGCGGATCGTGCCGGCATGGGCGCCGGCGGGTTCACCAACGAGCGAAATCAAACTGCCCGTGGCCCGGGCGCCCGTGGCACCGGAGACCACGATCCCTGTTGCGGGTGAAGCCCCTTTGAAAACGGAGGACACAACCACCGCAACGCAGGTCGCGCCACCTCAGCCGCCGGTTGAGGCGAAAGTGGCGACGCTGGCGCCTCCGCCCCAGAAGCGCGCGACGACAAAATCCACAGCAGCGGCCAAACCATCAAAGCCCGCCAAGGTGCAGAAGGCTACCGCAACAAAGCCCGGCCGCCTGTGCACCGGTGCCAGCACGCCAAAGTGGCACACGACTGCCGATGGCAAGAAGAAGTATTACTGCGTGAAGAAAACCGGCGGCGCCATGCCGACACAACTCTACTAGGCCGACTGCGCCACGCGCGGGGAGTTGGGAGAGCCATGCATTCCTGAAGGGGAACGATGGTGCGGCCAAGAGGACTCGAACCTCCACGGTGTTACCCGCTAGCACCTCAAGCTAGTGCGTCTACCAATTCCGCCATGGCCGCACGCCACATCGTTGGTGGCGCGGTGTCTAACAGGGCGATACCCATTAATCAACCCCTTTCGGGCGGCTGAAAACCCAGCCCGGTTGGTGAATGATTTGCTACTTCGCCTGGCTGCATTTGAGTGCCGGTCTGAACGTGATCTCAAAGGCTTGGCCCATAATCTGCACATCATGGACAAGCCCATGGGGACCATGATGAAGACCAAGATTGCCGCCACGCTCGCGGTGTTGCTGATCGGCTTCGCGGGGCCCGCCGGAGCCGCCAAGAATGACACCGAGGCCCTGCGTGATAGCCCTGCCCGTGCTGCCCCCACCTATGGCAGGACGCTTCCGCCGGTTGGCTTCGTAAAATTCTGCGGCCGCCACCCGGTTGCCTGCGCGGCGCGCGTTTCAGGTGTCGTGCGCCCGCATCTGACCGCCCGGCAGTGGGAGCTGGTCACCAGGGTCAACGCCTATGTCAATGCCGAGGTGAAGCCCGCCAGCGACGAGGAAATCTATGGCGAGCCCGAGCACTGGGACTATCCAGGCCAGCGCGGCGACTGCGAGGATTACGCCCTGCTGAAGCAGCGCTGGCTCGAGGCGCTCGGCCTGCCGCGTGCCGCGCTGCTGCTGACCGTGGCACTGGATGACAAACAGGAAGGCCATGCCATGCTGACGCTGGTCACCAGCGAGGGCGACTTCATCCTCGACAACCGCCGCGACGGCGTCCGCCGCTGGTCTGACAGCGACTACACCTTCCTCAAGCGCCAGTCGCAGCGCGACCCGCGAGACTGGATGGCGCTCATCCGCGATCCCAAGGGCCAGGAGGGCAACGTGGCGGTGCGCTCCGCCCGGTAGAACGTGATTCCTTTACGCACCCGGTCGTCGTCCCCACGATATCCCCACCAGACCGGGACTGCGGGAGCCGGCACAGCCCCACCCTGTGCCGGCTCCACCCATGATTGACCAGGCAGTCAGCGCCACATTGGACCCAAGCGACCACCCCCAATTGCGGCCAGGCCCCCGGGATAACAAACTAACCAATTGATATAATGAATTTTTCATAGCACCTCCCGCACTGAAAATATATGCAAAATGGCGCATTTCTACTGATCGCCGTGCGGGCTTTCCGCATGCCCTCCCAACAAATTGCACCTTACCATTGTGTCTTTACGGCAAACAGGAGTCACAGCTTTGGACACCATAACCCAACAAGTCAGCACCAGCGCCTCCGTCTTCGAAGCCTCCACCAAGGACCCGCAGATCGGTGTCGCGAATGCTGTCGCCGAGGTCGCCAAGCTGATGGCCAAATACGCCCAGGCTGAAGACGTGATGGTGCGCATGCAGCTTCTGACGGAAGTCGAGGCGCTCCGCCGCTTCGTGCTGGTGCGCGGCACCCTGCTCAAGGCCATGCAGCAGACCGGCAGCAAGGGCATGAGCCTCGGCCGCGAACTCTGCGACAGCCTGCGCGGCATGATCGATGACGCTCCTGAGATGGTGAAGACCTGCTCGCTTCAGGGTGCGCGCAACATGGAGCGTGACACGCGCCGCACCGTCGCCTCGCTCGCCTTCATCGGCAGTCTCGACGCTTCTTTTATCAATTTAGCAATCGATTGCTGATTTAGCCATGCGGCGGCCCAAGACCCGCCAGAACCGCAAGGCGAACCAGCGAGGCTGTGTTTGAAATCCCCAGCTTCTGCAGCACGTTTGCGCGGTGCGCTTCCACCGTGCGCTGGCTGACGCAGAGGGCTTCGGCAATCTGCTTCGACGAGCTTCCCGCCACGATCGCATCGACGATCTCGCTCTCGCGCTCGGTCAGCATGCGCAACATGCGGCGCGCCTCGCGGATGCCATCGGTCACCTGAGAACTGTCGCGCGCCTTGTTGATGGCGCCCTCGATCGAGGCCAGCAATTCTGCAGGTTCATAGGGCTTCTCGACGAAGTCGGCAGCGCCGAGCTTCATGGCCTGCGTGGCCGTGCGGACGTCGCCATAGCCGGTCAGCATGATCATCGGGAAGACATGCCCCTCCTCCTTCAGGCGGGTGATCAGCGTCGTGCCGAGCGTGGCGCCAAGATTATAGTCGATCAGCGCACAGTCCACCTGATGGCTGCGAGACTGCGACAGGGCACTGGCCGGGTCATAGCTGACACAGGTTCGATAACCCGATGCGCCGAGCATGTTGGCAAGCGATTGCGCAAACCCGCGGTCGTCGTCCACGATCATGATGGTCTTGCCGGTCATTGCTTTGTATCTTCCTCATCGAGTGGAACGGTAAAGGTGAAGATGGCGCCGCCAGATTCACTGTTTTTCCATGACAACGATCCGCCCAATGTAGACGCGATACGTTGGCAAATGGCAAGCCCCAGCCCCATGCCGCCACGGGCGGATTTTGAGAACGGGGTAAATATGGTTTTGGCCGCATCCTCCGAGACACCGCTGCCGAAGTCGGCCACCTCGATCCGGGCAAAGCCGTCCTCAGCCAAGACAGTGACCGCGGCGCCGGGACGACCGGCAGCAGCCGAGGCGCTGAGGGCGTTCTTGAGAAGGTTGACGATCACCTGGCCGATCAGCGGCAGCGACCCCTTCACCCACACCTCGTCCTGACGCTGGTCGATGGTAATGGTGGGCGGCGGATTGCGGCCCAGCGTGACGAGGCGGATGGAATGGTCGATGGCCTCTCGGATATCACACAAGCCGGGGTCATGCGGGTCCTGCGGCCCCATCCGGCGCACATTGCGCACGACCTCGATCGCACGGTCCACCTCGACGCCGAGATGATCGGCCACGCTGCGCTGTTCCTCGGTGTCGGGACGGAGGTTCAGCGACACCTTCAGCGCATAGACGTAGTTGCGGATGGCGGCGAGCGGCTGGCTGATCTCGTGCACGATGCCGCCCGAGATCGCGGCATAGGCGAGAAGCCTGCTCATCTCTCCGATACGCGCATCATATTCGTCGCGCTTCTGGTTGGCATCCTCGACTGCCGTCACGTCGGCAATCGTCACGATCACGGTGGTTTCAGAGCAATGTCGGCTCTTCCTCGAGAGTTCACGGTATTTCCGCATCAGGAAGTGATGCTGTCCATCAACCATGTTCACGCTCGACTTGCGGCTGGCGAAGGAGAGCGACTTGTCGGGCAGCGGCTGGGACTCGACGAAGGCCCTTACCTCCGTGGCAAGCGGTGTTGCGCCCTCGCCTGAAGCCGCGAGTTCGCCTCCCGCCCGGGCGCTGGGTCCGAGCAATTCCACCGCACGCGGGTTGGAATAGAGCACCTCGCCGCAGGGGCACAAACCAATGATCACGTCATCCACCGAGCGGAGGATGGCATCCTGCGTCTCGAGCTTCTCGGCCACCGACTGGTTGGCGTCCTTGAGTTTCGCGGTGGTGCGGAGCACGAGGATGCCGAGACCGAGCAGCGCCAGCATCAACGCCTCAAGGGCGGCCAGATAGAACAGCAACGACTGTGTCCGGCGGGTGCGCCCCTCGTTCTGGAGCTTGCGGTTGAGGTTGGACATGTCCATCATCAACTCGCGCACCGGCTTGGCATCTGCGCGCAGTTCGTCGACCAGCTTCTGCCTGCCCTCCGGCGTGGTGGCCTTGTCGATCAGCTGGTCGGTATGCTGGGCTGATGCGAAGAGATTGAGCAGGGCCTGATCATTCATCGCTTCGCGCAACGGCTCGAGCATCGGCGCGTCGCGCAGCAAGATGACACGGCTCAAATAGAGATCGCCACGCAGCCGGAGCTGCGCCTCGCTTTCACCCTCTTCGGTCGCCAGTTGCAGCCGCTGATGTTCGAAACCCATCTGGAAGATGGTCCAGCCAGCATCTTCCTGCGGCTTTTCAAGGTCGAGGAGGTCGCTGTAGCCGAAGACGCCAAGCATCGCCGCCACCGCGACCAGCACCGCCATTGTCAGGACGAGGGCGATCGTCCAGCGATTGAAGCGGCTGCTGCGGGGCGGGAGGGCTGGTTGCGGGTCGGCCAAGACTGGCTACTTCACGGAGATCCGGTTGACCTGCCAGACGGACTGCGCATAGCGCGCCTCGGTCGCAAGCTCCGGAACGTCCGTGAACGGGAACACCACGAAGAACGGTCCCTTTTCACGCACGGAAAGGTCGGCGCCGTCTCGCTTGAAGGCGAGGATCACGTCGTACTTCTCCACGTCGGCCAGCGGCAGGTCCGAGCGGTAATCATTGAGCGCGGTGAACGTAGCTGTCTTGCCGTCTGCCTTCACATATTTCATGAGGTCGCGCAGCAACACGCCTTCATAGGTCGTGAGACCATGGTCCCAGGGGTTCTCTGTCTTGATTTGCTTGAGCGGAAGGGCATCGATCATGGCCCGGTCCAGATGCACCTCGAGGCCTTCGTTGCAATCGTTGATCATGCCGTCGATGGACAGGATCACGTCACCCTTGGGCTGCGGCAGTGTGCATGCACCGGCCGTTCCGACTACCAGCAGTTGAATAACGACCGCCGCAGCGGCAACTACGAGCCTCATGTCTATCTCCTTGCAGGCCATACCATGTATTTCGTAAAATTTTACAGTGTTTCAGACACTTATACGTAAGCAAAGATGCCAATCGATTACTGAAATGCATTACAGATCACAATAAGCATAATTACGTATCCGATGCAGCCTTTCAGAAACAGGCCCCATCCAGTCCTGTCCGTCGTGGCCAATGCGCGGCGGCAGCATTGCCAAAACACCCGCCCAACGATAGATTTGTAGGACAAAAGTCGGAAGGAACGGGTCTGAATGGTTCAGGCGGGTCAACGCCGGATAAAGCCGGTTCGGGGGCCGAGGCGGAAGCCGGGCAGCCGTGTTCATTCCGAACTCGCCGCCGGCATCGGGCGGCGCATCCTCGACGGCACCTATCCACCTGGCTCACTGCTGCCCAACGAGGCCGAATGGGGCCTGATGTTTGGCGCCTCGCGCACCGCGGTACGCGAGGCGATCAAGACGCTGAACGGCAAGGGCCTGCTCGTCTCCCGCCCCAAGATCGGCTCGCGCGTCGAACCGTGTGATCGCTGGAACCTGCTCGACCGCGATGTGATGGCCTGGCACCGTGCCGCACTGGATGAGCGCACCTTCCTCCTCTCGCTGCAGGAAATTCGCCGCATCCTCGAACCAGGCGCCGCCGTGCTGGCCGCCGCCCGCCGCTCACCCGAACAACTCGCAGAGCTTGAGGCAGCCCTCGCTGGCATGGAGGCCGCCGAAGCGGATTCAGAGGCCATGGTAGAGGCCGATGTTCGATTTCACCTCGCCCTGCTTGCCGCAGCCAACAACGAGTTGCTGGTGCCGTTCGGCATCGTCATTGAACAGGCGTTGGCCAGCATGTTCGCCTACACGACGAGCCATGCCGCCCATCCTGAACAGATGCTGCCGCTCCACGCCGAAGTGGTGAAGGCCATCGCTGCGAAATCGCCCGAGGCGGCACGAAAGGCCGTCACGGCACTTCTCGATGATACGGATGAGACGTTGCAGGCGACGGCGGAATGACCTGACGCCGGTGCCGCGTCAGATGGCCTTCAGGCCCTTTGCGAAGCGCTGCCAGTTGCGCACATAGGTCTCGGCCGACTTCGCCAGCCTCGCGATGGCCTCGGCGTTCAGTTCGCCGACGATCTTGCCCGGCTGGCCCATGACCAGCGAATTATCGGGGATCTCCTTGCCTTCGGTGATCAGCGCATTGGCGCCGATGAGGCAGTTCCGCCCGATCTTCGCGCGGTTGAGGATGACCGCCCCCATACCGATGAGCGTGTTGTCGCCAATGGTGCAGCCGTGCAGGATTGCCTTATGGCCGATCGTGCAGCCCTTGCCCACGGTGAGCGGCAGGCCGGGGTCGGTGTGCATCACCGCGCCATCCTGTACGTTGGAATTCTCGCCGATGGTGATGAGCTCATTGTCGCCGCGGATCACCGCACCGAACCACACCGAGGCGAAGCGTTCGAGCTTCACCTTGCCTATGACGGACGCCGAGGGTGCAATCCAGTACTGGCCCTCCTCCGGCAGTTCCGGCACCACGTTGTCCAGCGCATAGGCCGTCACGGGATCAGTCCTCGAGGTCGAAGTCGAGGATGGCCATGGAGAAGTTGTAGGAAAGCTCGCCGTCCTCCTCGTCGCGGAAGATCACGCCGATGAACTCCTCGCCGATATAGACCTCGGCAGAGTCGTCCTTCTGCGGCCGCTTCTTCACGCTCATCGACGGCATCTCGAACTTGGCGCGGAAGAACTCCGTCAGCTTGGCGATTTCATCGGGTTTCAAGGCGGCCTCTCCGGATCAAGGGGAATGCCGCCCGAATAGCCCTAATCCTCGCGAGCCGCAACCTGCTCCACATTGTGGTCCATGGCGCGGGAGGGTTCGGTGCAACCGGCATAGCCCACCACCTTGGCAGGCACCCCCGCCACCGTGGTGTTGGCCGGCACGTCGTGCAGCACCACCGAGCAGGCCGCCACGCGGGAGCAGTGCCCGATCTCGATGTTGCCAAGGATCTTGGCGCCAGCGCCCACCAGCACGCCGTGGCGGATCTTCGGGTGGCGGTCACCCGCCTCCTTGCCGGTGCCGCCCAGCGTCACGCCCTGCATGATCGAGACATTGTCCTCGATGACGCAGGTCTCGCCGATGACGATGTCATGGCCGTGGTCGACCATGATGCCCTTGCCGATGCGTGCCGCCGGGTGGATGTCTATCGACGTCAGCACAGACAGGCGGCTCTGCAGGTAGTAGGCGAAGTCCTTGCGGCCGAGGTTCCACAGCGCATGCGCCATGCGCTGCGTCTGGATGGCCTGGTAGCCCTTGAAGTAGAGCAAGGGGTCGATATACCGGTCGCAGGCCGGGTCGCGGTCGAAGGTGGCGATGATGTCGGCGCGGGCCGCGTGGCCGATCTCGGGCTCAGCCTCGATGGCGTCGCGGAAGGCATGGACGATCAGGTCGGCGCCGATGTCGGCATTGCCCAGCCGCTGGGCAAGGCGATGGGCCAGCGCCTCCTCGAAGGAATCATGGTTGAGGATGAGCGAGAAGATGAAGCCGCCGAGGGCTGGCTCCTTGCGGGCGATGTCCTCGGCCTCCTCCCGGATGCGGCTCCAGACGGGGTCGAGTTTCTCGACGGACTGGGTCTTGGCGGCCTGACGCATCTTCTGAACTCCTGAACTGGGACAACAATATATCGCATTGGCGCATGGATGGGTATCCCTTCAGCGCATTGTGAAGGGCCCGCGTTGGGCCTAGCCTTAATGCATGACACCGCTGATCTCCCCCACCCCCCTGATCGACGCTTTCATAATCCGTTCAACGGGTTGGATCGTCCTGAACCGGACGGAACGGCGCAATGCCCTCAATGCCGAAATGTGGGCGGCGATCCCGCCATTGATGAAATACCTTGATGAGCACGCTGATGTGCGAGCGATCGTCATCCGCGGCGCGGGTGCGGAAGCTTTCGCCGCCGGGGCGGATATCTCGGAGTTCGATGACGCCCGCAACGACGCCTTCGCCGCCGCCCGCTATGACCGGTTGAACGGCATGGCCTTCGCCGCCATCCGCAATGCCTCGACGCCGGTCATCGCCCGCATCCAGGGCTACTGCATCGGCGGCGGCCTTGCCATTGCGCTGGCCTGCGACATGCGGATTGCTGACTCAACGGCCAGCTTCGCACTGCCGCCGGCCCGCCTCGGCCTCGCCTATCCGCTCGACGGGTTGCGTGACCTCACCGCCGCCATCGGCCCCTCCACCGCCAAGGAGCTGATCTTCACCGGCCGCCGCATCAAGGCGGATGAGGCCATGCGCATCGGCCTCATCGACCGCGTGGCCGCCGACATCGACGGCGAAACCGACGCGATCTGCAACGACATCGCCCAGGGCGCGCCACTGAGCATCACCCACGCCAAGCACGCCATCAATTACATCACCGCGAGGCCCGGCCACCTCGACGACGCCGAAATCGGCTGGCTCGCGGCCCGCTGCTTCGACAGCGAAGACTATATTGAAGGCCGTAAAGCCTTCGCGGAAAAGCGCAAACCGAAATTCAAGGGGGCGTGACGCCCCTCCGCGCAAGGCGGCTAGTTGATTTGGAAGGAAACGCGAAGCGCGTGGATTTCAGTTGAGCGAGAACCAGCCCATCATCCTGCAGGCGCAACAGCCCATCGCGGCGCTGCTTGCCGAGCTGGGCACATCCGCTGATGGCCTGACCGGGGCTGAAGCCGCAGCAAGACTCGTGGCCCTGGGGCCCAACCTCATCGCCCAGCAGGCGCAGTCAAGCGTGTTGCGAGAACTCTATGACAGGCTGAAGAACCCGCTCAACGGGCTGCTGCTGTTCCTCGCAGGTGTCTCCTATGCAACAGGCGACCTGCGCGCCGCCGTCGTCATCTTCGCCATGGTGGTGCTGAGCGTCGGGCTTGCCTTCCTGCAGGAACACCGCTCCGGCAAGGCAGCCGAAAAGCTGCGGGCCATGGTCAAGACCCGCACCGCAGTGCTTCGCCGCGACGCGAGCGGCAGCAGCGACTGGACCGAGATCGACATCGCCGATCTGGTTCCGGGCGACATCGTGAAACTCTCCGCCGGCAACCTGATCCCGGCAGACCTGCGCATTCTCGCCGCCAAGACGCTGCATGTGAACCAATCCTCGCTCACTGGCGAATCCCTGCCAGTCGACAAGTCGGATGCCCCGCCCGCCGCGTCTGACGTCGATCCGCTGGCCTTGCCCAACATCTGCTACATGGGCAGCAGCGTCGTCAGCGGGGCTGCGACCGGCGTCGTCCTGCGCACCGGACGGCGGACCTTCTTTGGTGGGTTGGCAGACAAGATCACGCGCAACCAGCCGCAGCAGACGAACTTTGACCGCGGCATCGCATCCTTCACGCGCCTGATGATCACCTTCATCGCGGTCATGGTGCCTGCGGTGCTGCTGATCAACGGCCTCACCAAGGGGAACTGGCTCGAAGCCCTGCTCTTCGCCCTTGCCGTGGCCGTCGGGCTCACGCCGGAAATGCTGCCGATGATCGTGACGGTGAACCTCGCCAAGGGCGCCATCGCCATGTCGGCCAAGCGCGTGATCGTAAAGCGTCTGAGCTCCATCCAGAACTTCGGCGCGATGGATGTGCTGTGTACCGACAAGACCGGGACGCTCACCCAGAACAAGGTGATCCTGCAATACCATCTCGACTTCGAGGGCGAGGAGAGCGACCGC
>Ga0114971_10001339_pt1 | contig 16747 bp, 8 predicted proteins | sample M_140625_MF_Meta_FD_87320 | JGI IMG/M metagenome (GOLD analysis project Ga0114971, IMG submission 87320) | Freshwater microbial communities from Lake Montjoie, Canada to study carbon cycling - M_140625_MF_MetaG | ecosystem: Environmental > Aquatic > Freshwater > Lake | place: Lake Montjoie...
CCCAAATCGGCCGCGGGATTGGCGGCAGAGGCAATCCACTCCGGGCGCGTCAATTCACTTCTTGAAACAGCGATTACGCTTTCAAATCAATAATTTAAAGAAAAAAAGCACGAAATTTAAATACGTCTTCGCGTTGTGCCCATTCTGTATGCATGCCCAACGGAATCTATGGACTTCTTGTTGCACTTGTATTCACTGCATCCATATCAATTGGCTTGTCATTTGGCCCGGGGTCGTCTGCGGAGTTGTGGATTGATGCATGTATTGTTGTTTCTGTTTGCCTGACAATTCTTTCGTTTGTGCTTCGGGGCAGGGCGGCACTTGCATCGATATTTTTTTCGATTGTTTTATTTGGCGCGGCGTGGGGTGGACATGCGTCAACAAGGGAGACCATCGGAAATATCCGCTCCGCAACAGGTTCTGACGCAGTTTTTGTTCAATTTCACGCCACGTTGATGGAGCAATTTCAACAGCCAGATACTTCTGATATTGATCTGTTGGATAGATTTCAAAACGCGATCGAGCCGCCGCGATTTCGCGCCACAGCACAAGTCATTCGATCGGTGAGCAATGGTGCAAGCGTTTGTATTTCTGGGGTGATCACATTGTTCATTGATGGTGATGGCTCTGCATTTTCTGTAGGAGATATAGTTAAGGGCATCGGTTGGTTTCGCGGAGTTGATCAACCACACAATCCCGGAGAAGTTGATTTTAGAGTGCGTTCATTTAGAACTGGCCGTGGCGGTAATTTGTCGGTCGCTGGAAATTTGGAAATACTTGAGAGAGCCAATCAAACAAATCAGTTGTACTACTCATTTCGCAAACAAGTATGCGAATGGGTTGATTTTAATCTTTTGCATTGTCTTACGGGGGTGGCGCCCCAAAAAATACAAACACTTGTTGTGGCCATGACCACCGGTCGGGAATTGTCTGGATATAGGGGTTTGAGACAAATTTTTTCCACTGGCGGACTGAGTCATTTTCTTGCCATAAGCGGCTTCAACTTGGCGGTATTGTTTGGTGCGGTTTGGATGTGCATGGAATTTTTACGCCTTCCATGGCTAGTTCGTGGTTGGTTTTTAATGACAACCTCTATCGTATTTTTATTTGTTGTTGATGTTGAAACGTCGGTATTGCGGGCGGGGATTGCTGGAATATTGGTTGGTGTTTCGGTGGCTTGTGATCGCGGATGGCGCGCGGATGGAATGCTTGCTATTGCGGCTATTTTTACGCTGTGTTGTGATCCGTGGGCCGCGTGGAATCCTGGATTTCAATTAAGTTACGCCGCCGTGCTTGCATTGAGATACGGCAGTGGACCAATTGCGCAAATGCTTTTGTTTCCATTTACGTTATTTACGCGCGCTGAAAAATTCACTCAAAGTTTCATCGCGCGATCACTCACAACAGCATTTTCCGCAAGCATTGCCGCGTGGTTGGTTTCATCGCCAATCACCGAATCGCATTTTGGAAGCGTCTCCGTGTGGGCGGCCCTATCAAGCACAATTCTTGCGCCCCTTGCGGCGGTGATCACGGTGCTTGCATCCCTGGCGTGTTTGATTGGAGGAATTCCGTGGGTCGATCTTGTGTTGGGATATCCGCTTTCAATTTTTGCCGGCCTTTTTTTATGGCTTGTTGAATGCGTTTGCGTTCTTCCTGCGGCAAATATTCGCGGGGGCGTGGTTCCGTGGTGGTGGTCGATTGCCGAACTTACTGCGCTTGCGTTGTGTTGGTTATCTGGGGTGGCGTTGGTTCGACGCGTTGGGTTGTGTTTATTTTTATTTTTGTTTGAAGCGGCAATTTTTTTTCCAACGTCAGTAGTTTCGGGCTCGCAATTGGGTTGGAAGCTTAGAATGACAACAATTTCTGTCGGTGATGGAAGCGCGCATATTGTTGAAACACCAAGTTCATGTGTCTTGTTCGATGCCGGAACTATTTCTAGAAGGGGTGGTGGTTCTCAACTTGTTGTGCCCGCGTTAAAAGCAATTGGATGCGAAAAATTCAATGCCGTGATTATTTCACATCCACACCTTGATCACTTTTCGGCCCTTCCAGAAATTGCGGACGCGTTCACCATTGACCGCGTATTTACCAGCGAGTTGTTTGCCACAACAAACTCTACTGACAGCGCTGTTGGGGTGTTGATTGAAAATTTACACAAACATAATCTGCGTTTGGAAACTCTTGTGGCGGGAAACACATTGGATTTTGGCGGATTTGTGTGGCGGGTTCTTCACCCCAAGGCTGGATATCACAGTCGAATCGTGAATGATGGAAGCCTGGTCTTTCAAATTGCTCCAAAACAGAATTCGTATGTTGCATTTCAATCTGATTCAAACATGTCTTGGTTGACGTTGTGTGGAGACTCTCAAACCGAGGCGATTGCGAACGTGCTTACATCGGCAGATTTCACTCCATCGATGGTTATGGAGTTGCCCCACCATGGGGCGTGGTCGGATGGTGTTTCTGAATTGATCACCAATGTAGATTCATGCACGCTGATTCAAAGCACTGGATTTCGACGCTTTTCATTTGATCGAATTCAATCGCTTGTTCAAAATCGCGCCCGTGGAGTGACGTGTCGCGATGGTGCGTTGCGTGTCACTTGGTTTGAAAATAAAATCCACAACAAAACTACTTTTCGGATTTTGTTGGAGCGGTGGTTGGGGGGGTGTTGGGTTGAGATGCATTGCCACACGTATCCGAAATAAGAATGGCATCTTTCAACTGAATCGCGCACCCAAACGCGCCATGAGTTGACTCGTCAAGCTGGATTGTGAATTCCCCTTGCGTGATTGGCAGACGAAGACAAATTGGCTTGAATTGCGAATTAATCTTTGATTGCCAAAGTGTCTTGGCGCCGCATGTGATGGTGGCCCGGCACTCTATATTTTTAATCAGTTGTGGTGGAATGTGTATCGATGTGGCCAATGTGCAATTTGGTATTGGTGTCGCAAAGCGAAACACGCCGGGTCCATGAATATTCATTGGCATCGCATCAAACGCGGTCGCTATAAATTCTGTGGTGATTGTCGGTGGTGAAAGTCTTGGATTTGGGTTTTGATCAACATCAATCGACTTCCACGAAGATGCTGTAAGTGGATAAATGGTGTTGGTGTTGGGCGCCATACCCAAAATATTTGTCCATGGCGTGCTTGCACTTTCCATTTCCGTAGCAACGTGCGGTTTATTCAAACGACACTGGTTTTGAACATCGGTCCAAGAATCGGCGTCTAAAATACTTCCATCTACAAGCCAAAAACGCCAACCAGTTGGTTTTTTGGGTTGAGTCGAAAGACGAATCTCCGCCACTCGATGTATTGGTATGTAAGTGATTTTATTTTTTAAATTTGCGTCGTTGTTCTCTTTTGGGTCGCCCAACTCAATACCCACACCATTGGTCATGTCTATTGAATTAACAAACCCGTCCAAGCAATCGTTATTCACAAGATGCACAGAGTCCTTTGATTTTGGCTGGATTTGACCAAGACTGAATGAGCCAATTGATAGTGTTTTTTCTAAATCAATTGGAGTGGATAACAGAATGCCGCTTCTCCATGACGCCCTGATCGTGTCTAATTCAAATTTGCCCGCGATTCTTTGTCCGTCAGTGGTGATGTAATAGCTTGTTTGCTCTGATCTGTTTGATTGATTAAGTTTTTTTTGTTGCTGTATTCGAACACCACACCATTCAAGCCATGTGTTTGGATTTGGTGTGGATTGCACCAGCGCATGTGGATTGATTCCGCCAATGATTGGTTCAAATATCAATGAATCATTGGCGCTTGCCGCAAATGAAATAAATAAAAATCCGCCGAGTAAAAATGTTTTAATTTGTCCACCCATTATTTTTGAAATATTGGAAGATAACGCTTAGGTATTTGCAAAACAATCAGCGCCATTGATGTGCTGTAGGCTTGTCCCGCCTGGTAATCAATCCAACCGCCGCTGTCGGCCTGTTTAGAAATCATCTCATCACGAATGCGCGGCCACCAATTGTTCCATCGATTTCCGCCGGCTAAATACATGGCTTGAACGGCGTAGTAGTGTCCATAAAAATAATGCGCCTCGCTGTAGGAATTTGCTCCCATCGCGTTTCGTTCGCCCTCTAAATAATTCAAACCACGTTCTATGGAGTCATCGGAGTACACGCCCGCGTAAAATAAACTGGCTACGCCGGCGGCAGTTCTGGGCCACGCACTTGTTCCACTCATTGTCATATATCGAAAGCCGCCATCGCTATTTTGGCAAGAGCGAACATAGGCAATCGCTCGATCGATTGTTTCTTTTGAAACCTTAATTCCGGCGTTGCGCGCGCTTCGAAGCGCCATAACCTCACAAATTGTCACGCTAATGTCAGCGTCGTATGGAACGGGGTTGTATCGCCAACCACCCTCTTCGTTTTGACTGTTTGTGATCAATTCTACGGCTCGAGTAAGCGCATCTCGAACACGCGCATCCTCTGGATTCATTCCATAAATTTCACCAAGAAATAAAGTTGAAAATCCATGTCCATACATTGGCCCGTGGTTATTTTCCGACGCAAGCAAACCTGTTTCCGTGGCACTGCTTAAAACAAACTCCAATGCCTTTCGAACATTGTCTCCATATACGCCGCGACCAGGTAAATGCCCATCAGACATGAAGGCAAGGGCGCAAAGTGATGTGATACCCGCGTGGCGCGCAAATCTTCCGCGGCCAAACGATCCATCATCATTTTGCAGACCCGCCAAATAACGCAGTCCACGCCGAACAGATTCCTCCGTGGCGCGATTCAACTCCGATTCCATTGGGGCGTTTTGCGCGCTTGCGCCAACATCAACGGGGCGTGGTTTATCCAAGTCAATCCCCTCCACTAATTTTGGGGTTGTGACTTGGTTTGTGTTTGAATTTGGGTTTGATTCAGCCTTGGCGGGGATTGAGCTTTCGGCCTTCGTGTTTGCATTTTGAGTATCGCCTTGCGGCGCGGCGTCATTTGATTTCTGTTGTGGTGATTCGCTTTGTTGAGCAAAATCCTGAAATGAAAACGCGCGCATTGAATTCATGCCAACACTGAAAAATACAAGGAGTAAAATAAAAGTTTGAATTGAAGTTTTTTTCATGGTCCACGCTCCTCTGCCATGCGTCGATAATAGGCTTCGGTGGCTTTTTGATAGAGCGCGCTAATTCGGTCACGTCTGCTTTGAGACATAATTTCTCGAATGCGTTTGGGCAGGTGTCCCCACTCCGTTCGGGACTCATCTATTTCAGATTCGCCTTGAGCCTGTGCGTCCATAAATTCGGGTGGATTGATCTCGTCGCCTGGGGTGCCGTTGTTGTTGCGTTGCGCCGTTTCCTTGTTGGTTCCATCCGCATTTTTTGTCGTATCGGATTTATCTTTATTACCCGCATTTGCTTCATCCTTTGTTTCATCTCCACCAGGTTTTTTTGAAGATCCAGATTCGGATGAATCTTTTTTAGACTTGCTTGGTTTGGATTTGCCCGCGGGAGATTTTTCAAACTTTACGGCCGCTTCGATCAACGCGTCAAGGCGCGAAAGAGCTTGCGCCTGAACCCGCTGTGTTCCCATTCCAAGATCGCGATCCTTGTCAAAAAGTTGTTGGGCTAATTTCATGTCAGCCATTGCGGCATCCGCTAGATCCTGTAAAGAACTCTCTTGCAGACCTTGTTCAAGCCTTTCTTTTTGTTGAGCCTGAGCGGCTTTTTCACCACCACTGCCGGCGATGCCTAAAAGTTCGTCAAGTGTTTTTGTGGGCGGGGGAGTGGCGGTCCCTGAATTTGATTTGTCATCCGTGGATATTGGTGTTTGTGTGGCCTGTTGCGTGTTCGACTGCGCCACAAAGGCAAGGACAAAGTCATTGTTGAATACAAATCCAATTCCATTGGTTGCGCCGTCTTTTTTATTTGTATCTGGATTTTGTGGATTGGAATTCTCTTGGGATGACATTTTTTTCATCCGTTGTATCCAATCTTCACCAAGCATGCGCACATTTTCTTGCAATTGAGAAAGGTCGGCAATTGCCTTTGCAACACCTGGGGAATTCAAGTCTGTGTCTTCGATTATTTTTGTGCGCCTATTAATTTGCGCCTGCAATTCACGAATAAGACGCAACTCGGCTATGGGCGGAATTTTTTTCTTTTTGCCCGCGCCGCCACCATCTTCGCCCTCGCCACCACCATTCTGGGATTGATTGTTAGAAAATGGCTCATTTTTCTGCTCTGGGTCCGTCAATGCCGCAGAAAGGCCTTGAAGTGATTCAATTGTAAAATCTAATAAAGCCACTGTTTCAAATGTTGGAGTGGTTTCACTCATTTGGTCACGTGAAGCCTTCATCCAATCGTCAATAAGTTGATGTGTCTTCACGAACACGGGGGATTCTTTTGTGGTTTCTGTTTTATTTAAAATGTCAGAAACATTCTCACGCAATGTTTCCTGCCGTTGCGACATTTCTCGGGATGTCGCCACCGCTCTTCGATCTAGCCCGTTTCCATCGGGCGGAAGAATGCGCGCCACCTCTTGGCGGATAGATTTTTCTACGGCGGCGTATTCCATATATTTTTTCGCAAGTTCATCTCGCTCCTTCTCCAACTCTTGCTCATCTTGGTTTTTTTTAAGCGACTCTGTTTTCACCAAAGCTTCTTTCAATAATTCAAGGGCGCGCGAACTGGCTTCTTTTGCGGGATCAATAAGTGGTTGCGCGTTGCGCATGGCCTGAACCACGGCGTCCTGAAAGCCGCTCGCTCTTTCCAGTAATTTTGTTGTGGCTTCGGTGGCCCGTCCACCACTCTTGGATTCTTCCGTTGCGGCAGAGGTGTTGCGGGCCACTAATTCACATTTTTTTTCTGTCTCAACTTGCGTTGACCTGATTGCCTGGTTGTGTGTGTCAAGCAGGCCCTGAACATTCTCGGTTTGATTCACAAGTTCTCGAATTGTTTCAATCAGACTTGATAAACGTCGCTTGAGCTCCTCTTTTTTTGCTTGGCGATCGGACTTGAGCGCGTTTTTTATCTTTTCAATTGTCTCGGCCGCTCCCTGCATGGAATCATCGGCGGCGCCGGTTTGGTTTTTTTCGCTTCTGTCCGCGGCTTCCTGCATCTTTTTTTCCGCCCCACCACGCTGTCCCTCATTCAACGCGGATTGAAGGGCCTCGGATAAAGATCTATCTTTTTCCTTGGTGCGTTGTGAACGCTCTTGTAAATCCTCCAGAAGAGCGCGAACTTCCTGGGATGCGGCTCTTTGTTTTTCCGCCTGCCCGCGAAGTTGGGCTTGATCTTCTGTTGATAACTCTTCGGTGTTTTTGCCCGCGGTATTTTGAGCTATCTCGGCAAGATCTTTTCTCAACTTGGAAATCGTCTCTGCCAGTTTGTCTGTTCTTTGTTGTGCGCCAAGAGATTCATCGTCTTGATCAATCACCTCCAACATCGCCTGAATCGCCTTCAGTGTTTCCGCCTGCTCTTGCGTGGCTTTGCGTATCGCGTCCTGTTTGCCTTCGGCGGCTTGTCGAAGTTCCTGAGATGCTGTTTGGCTGTGTTTTGAGGCAAGCGACGCCTGTTCATCAACTTCTTTCATAGCGTCAGCTATGTTTGAGTCCTTCATTCCATTTTGATCCAGCCGATTTATAATTCGACCCGCTGTTTGTTGCGCTTGATCTATTCGATCACTGAGGTTTTTTTGGGATTGTGATTTATTTCCACTTTCTGTTTCATTCATTGCCTCTTTCTGGGCCACCTCTATCCGCGCGATGATTTGCCGCAGGTTGTTGGTTTCTTGTCGTATTTTTTTCTCAAAAATATCTTGATCAACCACGCGAATAAACCTTGGTTCGCTGGTTGATTTTTTGCGCTTAGTTCCTTGTTCTTCATACAAATCACCCGCAGTTCCACGAAGAAGGAGCGTGTCCCCGTTGTTCAGTTCCATGCCTCGCAATTCAAGCGTGGATTTAAATTCGCCCTCGATTTGATCCACGGAAATTTCTTTGCTCTCAATTTTTTTAGGTTGCGGCTCGCCTGATCGCTGTTGACGGTCCAGTTGCAACCCGATGGATTCAAGAACAAGATCGTCCTTCGCTTGAATAGTTGTTGTAATGGTGGCTATTTTTGTGACAACCTCGTCCTGTTCTGGCTCTACAACTACCACGGTTGGAGCTTGATCCAACACCACTTGTATTTGAGCGCGCAGGGGCTCGCGGCCGCGAATTCCGTTCTGGTCAATTGGATCCACTATTAAATCGACATCTTCATTCAGGGTCCACGAGATCATCCATTGTGTTGGGCTTTGAAGCTTGAATGCGTAGATAAATTTTTGACCCGCGCTACTGTTAGAAACATCGCCTGGGCGGATGGTGCGCGAAAGCCACTCGGAATCAATTTCGCCGTTGGTTGTTTGGGTTGGCACCACCTCTGTTGAGAGATTTATTTGCAACTGCGCGGTGGCTCCGGCCAATACGGCGGGAAGTGTTGGCATTGTTGCTCCATCCCATTTTATTTCAATCTTTTCCCGTCTATTCGCGGCGTATTGCGGGGGGGTGATCGAGAGTTTGGCGCCAAGAATATCTGGTGGCTCCACAACATGTATCATGTTTGGGTTTGTTCTAAATTCATCAATGACAAATGAGACATTCAGTGTTTCGCCTTCTGCCACAAATGTTTTTTCCCATGACCCATCACTTTGTTCAGCCATTTCCAGTTTATGAATGGATGTGTTGCCGTTTTTTTCAACAACCTCACAGATGGCGTGCACTCTCATCCCACTAATTGGTTTTTGATTTTCATCCGCCCTGGCTTTCAATAAAAGTGTTTCTCCTTTGGCGGCGTATGTATTTGTGATTTCCGAGTGGATGTATAGACGTGGCGGCCACTCTGATTTATTCCATGGAAGCACTGTTCGCTCTAGCGCAATCGCGGTGATTTTTGGCTGTAACAAAAACATAACCGACCACGCCGCCAGCGCGCACAACACCATGAGAACCGCGTGAATGGCGGGCTTTGTTTGGATGTGTCTTGCGATACGAATACTTTTTAAAATATTTTTAGCGCGCCCCGCTACCTCCATGGCGAGCGGGTCTTTATCAAAAATATTTTGCGCTTCAAAATCAACGGAGGATGCCAGCAAGCCTTTAAGTTGTATTTCCGTCTCCTCTAAACGAATAGCGATACTTGTGTTTTGTGGTTGTTGTTTCCATAAAGGCCAAAAACGGTTTTGAAACACCCGCACGCAAATCAATATTCCACAGAACAAAATCAGTGTTCGAACCAGCCATGGCCAGTGAATTAAATAATCAGTCGCGGACACGCCAGCAAGAAAAACGCCGAGCGCGGCGATATAAATACAGAGCGCCCGGACGCGGTTTAGGGCGATGATTTTAATTCGAAGTGTTGAAATTATATTTGTAATTTCTTTCACAAAACACCTTGATTCAAGCGTAGCAATCAAATCCAAGTTTTTAGAAACAAAACTTCACATTAATTGAAGAAGCCGTCTGCCAATCCATTCCACAGCCATCACCGCCACCAAGATCGCGTACACAAGCCATTGATTCCAAAGTTGAACCTGCACTGGATTCTTGGTTACAAAAGATCTGTTGGGTAGGAGTTTTTCCAATATTTCCATATTCCGAGGCTCGATCACTTTTCCTTTAGTGGCGGCGCTTAGTTTTTCAAGTGTTTCGTGGTCTGGGGTGGCGTTCAACTGCTCTTGATCCTCATACACCACGGTAAGTTTTGCCTCGGGCGTCTCCGCTATTTTTGGCTGTCTTAATTTAAAATTCCAAACCCCATCTCCATCATTGGGTGGAATCCAGACATTGGAAAATTGGTCTCCTCCATCTGATTTTAGGGCAATGTCGATACTTTTTCCTGTATTCACATTCTTACCCTCTACCACAACAATTCCGCCCGCCTCAACTCCGGCCAGATCCGCCGAGATACGAACAGGTTGATTGATGGCCGCGAGTGGTGGATCTATTTGCAAGCCAACTCCATTGTTGTTTCGCAATCCAGATCGAGCCAGATGCCTGATGAGTTGTATCCAAAATCTTTCAGGAAGCGTCTCGCCCCGACCGTGTCTCCATCTCCAGGTTTCATCAGTGGCGACATATGTTGTTTGACCCGACCCAAAGCGCATGGTGAGAACCAAAGGAGTTTCTTTTTTGGATTCACTTTCAATTTCTTTATTTATTTTTTCAGAGACTGTCCGCAATCCTGCCGTAGCTAGAACTTCCGTTGTTGGTTTTATATCGCGCGGGTCGATGCGTTGAGCCCACTCCAACCTGGCCCAGGATTCACCGTCAGGAGAAATCTCCGCCGGCCAATCCAATTCTTCATCTTGTTTATTTCCAAGCCGAAGCAATCCTATTCTTGCGGCGGATTCTGTTGGTTTCATAAAAACAGCCTCGTCGAGGCGCTGTAAATCCAGTGTTCCGCGAAATGGTAAAAGATCTTCAAGCGCCGAACCGCGCCAGCTTGATGGCGTGCTTCTTTCTCCGCCAATCCACAACAAGCCGGTTCCTTGTTTGGCCACCAGTTCGCGAATTGCCTTCTGTTGGGATGTGTTTAAAAAACCAGCGGGAACATCTCCTACAATAATTACGTCAAATACGGCAAATTCCTTCTCTGTTTTTGGAAGCCTGCTCAAAGGCGTGGTGCCCTCTTGCGCAAAGTCGCGGTCAGCCGACAACAACATAATTGAACTTTCCACTCCCTTCTCTCTTAATAAAAGGTTCTTTAGATATCTAAATTCCCAACGCGGCCAACCATCCATATAAAGAACGCGTATTGGTCGATCCACGACAGCAATGTTTATGTTTTGTGAGTCATTGGATGGATCAGCGTCGGGCTCGCCCTCTATGGAAACTTGCCAGATAGTTTCTCCAATATTTTTAGGTTGACCAACAAGTGTTATGTTTATTTTTCCATCGGGTCCGGACTGCGCGTCTTGCTCGTCGATTTTAATTTTTGTGTTTACGTCTCGTAAAATCACATGTATTTTTTCACCGGGTTTTTTTGTGGTGATTTGCGCCTGTATTGGAATTTGATCTTGCAAAAATCCTTTTTGTGGCGCGTCCACCGAGAGGATGCCGCGATCGTTGATTCCATTTGGATCTCCCAGCGCGATGGTGAATATTGGTATGCCAAGTGATTGGATTTGGCGAATGGTTGTGGTGCCAACGGAATCCTGGCTTCGTCCATCAGAAATTAAAATTATCGCCGCAAGTGGGCGCCCGGTGTTTCGTTGCAGAGTTTCATGAACCGCCGAAGCAATCAGGGTTCTTTTTCCATCGGCGGGGGGGAGTGGTTGTTTGATTTCAACCGAGTTGGAATTTCCGCTAAAAACACTCCATTGTAACGCGTGATTTTTTGAGATCTCCTTCCAAACCGGATTTTGAATAATTTCATCTTGAAGCGCCGCCCTTGATATTAAGTTTCCACTGGCGTTGGTTGCGTCTTTCACGCGCAAGCTGGAGCTTCGATCAATCAACACCTCAACAACATCTTGTTCTGTAATTTCTTGCGGCCATTCAAGAACTGGTTGTGTTGCCAAAAACAAGATCACAAGCAGGGCCACCGCGCGACATATGCGAAGAATGATTTTTGCCTTTTGCCCTGCGCGAATTTTTGAATACGAAATAATGGATACACATATAAGCGCAGACACTAGAACAAACCAAAGCCAGGGCGGCAGGTTTCTTTCAAACACAAGATGCCACGGCTGTGCATGCAGGTTTTGTGGCACTCCAAGTTGTGTAAATATCCAATCCATCATGCGGTCAGTCCGGTGTTTTGAATGGGTGTTCTTGGGGAACCGTTGCGCGAAAGAATGCTTTCCATAATTGCGCAAAGAAGGGCGAAAATAAATATTGATTGCGTCAACCACGGATCAGGCGCGGTTTGTGACAAGGATTTGCTGGTTTCGTTGGCTTCATCCATAAACTGAATTGATTGAACGGGCTCGAACCAAACCCGCACCGCATTTTCAGAAATTGGATTAATGGATGCGGCTGAGTTTTGAATATTGACGGGAATTAATATTTGCATCGCATTTTTTGTTTCCAACGTCCAAATGCCGGGAATTAAAATTCTTGAGTCGGATTTTCCGTTCGAGTCCAATTCAATTGCGGTGGCGCCACTTTGTTTTGGAGGAACAAACAATCCTCCCGACGCGATACTTCCCAAAGAAACAGTTGAGCCTGTGTATATATCTTGTTGTTGGGTCGCAAGCATTCGTCCACCACGAACAAGTTCTTGGAATAGCGGAACCATGAGCGGCTTCACCGGTAAATCACTCCACGATAAAACTGGTGACACTCCAAGAATTGCGACAATTCCAAGTCCATCTTTGGGTTTCGCCCAGCACATGAACGGCTTTCCGTTTTGTAGCTCAATAATTGACCGGGCCGCGGCGTTGGTTGTTTCCAGTGGGATGTGTTTATATATGTGCACGGGTTCGGCGAGCGCGTCAAGCTCCGCGCCTAGCAACGACAGGGGGCCGTCGCGTGGTTGCTTGCTGGCCAGCCTGAAATCACCCTGAATTGTTTTTGTTTGTGATCGTATTGGAATATTAAGAAGCCTTTCAATATCCGCGGCCCATTGCTGTTCCTGAACCTCCGACGCTGGCGTGATGATGAGAAGTCCCCCATCTCTGGCAAAATTTTGAAGCCAACTCCATCCTGGTTGATCCACCAAGTCTGGCCTGGTTAAAATAATTGTGTCTGTCGCAAGCGGTGGTCGGATTGAAATTGTTTCTGCGTCGATTTCGCGCACGGACATTCCTGTTGATTGGATTGCCCTTAAAATCCAGCTTGATGCTGTAAGATTTTCTATATCTTGTTCAATGGATTTTCTGCCTAAAATTGTGACTTTGGGCGCTTCTGTTGCCCCAAGCGAATTAAAAAGTTTGTTGTCAAGGGGTTGCGCGTCGGTATCTAGAGACGCCACAAGCGCCTGGTTGGCGTTTGTATCAATCTGAATATCTATATCAAACTCTCGCTGGTTTATATTTTCATTCCAAGACACTTCGCTTTTATTGATCAACTCGCCCTGTGTATTTTGAAAGCTAATTTCAATTGTCTTTTGCAGTGGGTCACCTTCGCGCCGAATATCAACCTTCACTTGTCTGTTGTTGTCGTCATTGGCGGAAATTCTTGACAGAGTACATTTGTTTAGGACAAAATTTGTGGGTTGATCAACAAGTGGTTTGATTGCTATCAGCGACACATTTTCCGCGCGACTGGCTAGTTGCATGTCCAGCGGTATCTCAAGATTCACGCTTCCGCGCCTAAATCCACTCCACATCTCCACTCGTCTGGGTGTGTTTTTTTCACCATTTTTAGGAAAAGCCAAACCAAGGGCGCTGGAAAAATCGCACGCCACCTCTTGCGAAAGCACTCTTTGAATTGCTTGAATCACGGCCTCGTGATTTGTGGTGGGTTCCACCAACACTCGGGCCGGGACGGCGGCTAGCACAACCGCAATTCGATTGCTTGTGTTGGAGGCAACTATTGAATCAACTATTTCTTTTTTAAGTCTTTCAAGTGTGGTTTTTGTATCGGGTCTAATTTCAGCGGAGGTTGCTCCGTTATCAATAATGATCCAGCGCTCGTTGGTTAGGGTTTCTTGCATCCAGGCGTTGGCAAACGGTCCAGCCGCCGCGAATCCAACAAGCCCAATGGCTAGAACGCGTAGTAGAAGCAAAACCCATTTTTCCATTTTTCGTCGGCGTTGAATTTTGTCTAGGGCCATTCTTAAAATAAAATTTGATCCCCATGCTGTTATTTGTGGTTTGCGAAGAAAAAAATGCAGGACAATTGGAATGCCGGCCGCCGCAAGCGCCGCAGAAGCTAAATATGGGTTTGAGAAAATCATCTCCTTGCCCCTTGCTTGCTTCGTGTTTCGCGTCGACTTAATAAATGTGTTATGGGTGGACCAACAGAATCATGGCTGTCGATTCGACATAGATCGAATGCGAAACTTTTTGTAATTTTTTCAAGCTCGTCGTCATGTTGTTGAAGCGCGTTTAAATAGGGCGTACGAACACTTTCGGCCTCTGTGACCACGTCTTCCATTCCCTCCATGTCCTCAAATCGTCGTAGGCCAGTGAGTTTAAATTGCAATTCACTTCTGTCTAAAATTCGCGCAAGAACCATGTCGTGACCTTTAAATTTTACTTTGGCAATTGCGTCGCGGACATTGTCTAGCGGATACAGAAAATCACTCAGCACAAATATCAGGCATCGATGCCCAAGTCCGGCAATAAGTTGCTCGATGGCGCGCGGAAGATTTGCGGTGCCCTGCACTGGAACAGTTGCCAGCGCTTGCACCATGCTTTTCCACTGTCCGCGACTGCCAGATCTTTTCACAATCGCTTTTGTGTCTTGTGAAAAAATATGCAGGCCAACACGATCTCGTTGTTGCAAACATAAATGCGCTAATGCCACGGTGATCGCGGCGGCGCAATCAAATTTGGTCCACTGATTTGTCTGGCGGCCAGCATCTGTGCCGCCCCAACCAGATTTTGTTCCCAGCGTTGAAAATCTCATGGAGTTTGAACTGTCAACTAAAATCACGACATCAAGACTTGTTTCTTGTTGATATCGCTTGATGTACAACTTGTCGCTACGTCCAAACATTTTCCAATCCAAATGGCGAAGTGATTCCCCTGGCGTGTATGGTCTATGTTCCGCGAACTCGACAGCCATTCCTTGGTTTGGACTGGCATGCATCCCGCTTGATATGCCCTCAACAACCATTCGCGCTCGCAATTCAAATGAAGAAAGTTGAGCCAGTGTTTCTGGCGCAAGGTACGCTTCGGCGCGAAGTTGCGGCGCGCTCACTTGATCAATGTGCCTAGGGGTCGTTGACTTGTCGCGGGATCCAATGGAATTGAATCCAGCAATGATTGAATGACCGTGTCGGAATTCACTCCATCCGCTTCCGCGTTGAAGTTGGTAACGATTCGATGTCGAAGAACCGGTAGCGCAACTTCTTGAATATGCTTTGGAAGCACGTGATTTTCACCAGAGAAAAGCGCCTTGGCTTTCGCGGCCAAAACTAAAAATTGACTCGCACGCGGACCGCCACCCCAGGCGACATACTCTTTGACAATTTTATGATTTTTTTCCTTGCCAAATTCGTCGCCGCTGTTTGCCCTTGTGGCTCGAACCAGGCTTAAAGCGTAGCGCGCCACATGCTCCGCAATTGGTATTCGGCGCACGGCGGATTGCACCCGCGTGAGATCCGTGGCGTTCAGAACGGGAGACGCTTCAAATTTCAGTTCTCCGGTTGTGCGCGTAACAATTTCCATCTCCTCTTGCTCATTTGGGTAACCAATTCGAATATTCAACATGAATCGATCAAGTTGCGCCTCTGGTAGCGGATACGTGCCTTCTTGCTCGATTGGATTTTGTGTGGCAAGAACAAAGAATGGATTTGAAAGTTTATGAGTGACTCCACCAACGGTCACTTGCCGTTCCTGCATGGACTCCAAAAGAGCGGCTTGTGTTTTGGGAGGCGTTCGATTGATCTCGTCGGCCAAAACAATATTTGCAAAAATTGGACCGCGCACAAATCGAAGCGATCGCATGCCTGTTGATCGATCCTCCTCAATCACCTCCGTGCCAGTGATGTCTGAAGGCATGAGGTCTGGAGTGAATTGAATTCTGCTGAATTGAAGGGAAAGACATTTGGCAAGAGTGGAAATCAATAATGTTTTTGCCAAGCCTGGAACACCCTCCACAACCGAATGCCCGCCGCACACCATGGCTAAAAGAACCTCGTCCAATACTTGTTCTTGTCCAACTATCACCTTGTGAACTTCGGATCGGACCCGCCCAATCGCTTCACGGGCCCATATGATTTCATTGGCAATCTCGGATTCAAAAGGATTGTTGGTGGGTGCTTCGCTCATTGAATAAGTATAGAGTTCTCTTGTGCCGGAACTACCAGAAGTTGAAACTATTTGCCGTGGTTTAACCCAGTTTTGCGTTGGCGCAAAAGTTGTTGGCGTTCGGGTGTATCGAGCCGGTTTTATTAAGGGATCCAAAAACCGTCATGACCTGTTCGATACTCTCACGATTGCCCGAGTGCATAGACAAGGAAAACAATTTGCTCTTGAATCTGTTTGTGGACGCGCCCTATTGTTTCACATGGGTATGAGTGGATCGCTTACGGTGTGGCCGTCTGGTTCCACTCCGGCTAAACATGTCCATGTGCTTTGGAGCCTGGCTCGAAACAATACACATTTTGAATTACACCACAAAGATCCACGTAGATTTGGATATGTCCGCCCATATTCATCCATGCAAAAAATCCGTGAGGATGTTTGGTTAAAACTTGGACCAGATGCCCTTTGTGTACAAGTTGATGATCTTGTTTCAATATTTAAAAATAAAAAACTCTCCACCAAAGCTAGCCTTCTGAACCAATCCAATATTGCTGGTGTGGGAAATATTTACGCGGATGAAACATTATTTCAATCAGCGATTCACCCGCTGAGAAGAGCTGGATCTCTTTCACGGCCGGAGCTTGTAAAACTGATCCATCACCTTCAATTGATATTAAATCGATCTATTCGGGGCGGCGGATCCACCATTCAAGATCACCAGGACGCCGCCGGAAAATCAGGCACGTTTCAGAATTGCCACCAGGTGTATGGTCGTGGCGGATTGCCATGCATGAAGTGTGGCGCGATATTGAAACAAACTTTATGTTCGCAAAGGACAACCGTATTCTGCGCAATATGTCAGCCTAGAAGGAC
>Ga0114971_10001340_pt1 | contig 16744 bp, 14 predicted proteins | sample M_140625_MF_Meta_FD_87320 | JGI IMG/M metagenome (GOLD analysis project Ga0114971, IMG submission 87320) | Freshwater microbial communities from Lake Montjoie, Canada to study carbon cycling - M_140625_MF_MetaG | ecosystem: Environmental > Aquatic > Freshwater > Lake | place: Lake Montjoie...
CGGGTTTTTTTGGAACCGCCGCCCACGAGCAGCACGACCGTGCAAGTCGGCGCAACCGTTCGTTTTTCGAGACGATTGAGTTTGCGGGTTGGTAAAGATCGATCTCCTAGCATGAGTTTGCCACCGGCGCAAGCCTTAGCGATCGCGGAACAACGGCATAGCCTTTTCCGCGTCTCGCGTCGGTTTGGGTCTGGCGTTTTCTTTATCCCCCTTGGAGGTTTCTGTGAAAAAAAGATTGACTTTCGGCTTCCTGCCCTGGGTTGCCGCCGCAGCCATTTGTACGGGCAGCGGTTTTGCTCGTAGCCAAGATGCTGGAACGGTTGTTCCAGATGACGGCTCGGTGCTTATCGGCAATGCCGCTGAGATTGCCGATGAGACTGACGCCGACGCCTGCACCCGGACGGTGCAGTGCTATCGCTGGGTCACTGAGATGCAGGATGTGAACGTGACGGAGTGGTCGAAGGAACAGCGTGAGCGGTCGTACACCGTCACGAAGCGAGTGCCACGGACCGAGGAGCGGAGCCGGAACTACACGGTGATGGTCCCCGAGACGCGAACCAAGACGGTCGACTTCACCGTTATGAACAGCGTACCGGAGAAGCGAACTGCCGATTATACGGTTCGGGTTCCCTACACCGAGTCGATCGAAAAGTCCTACACGGTGAATGTTCCCGTCAAGGAACAGAAAGCCACCAGTTGGACGGTGAAGGTGCCCTACACCGAGTGCGTCGACACGTCGTACACGGTGATGGTGCCTGTGAAGGAAGAGCGAACGAGCACCTACAAGGTGAACGTTCCGTACACCGAGGAACGGACAGCCACGTACTCGGTGAAGGTTCCCTACACCGAGTCGATCGAGCGGTCCTACAAAGTGAGCGTGCCCTACACAGAGCAACTCACTGGAAATCGTACCGTTGTCAAGCGAGTGCCTGTGAAAGGCACCACGAGCGTGACGGTGCGAGGCGGCCATTGGGAGACAAAGGTCAAAGAGATCTCGTCCAATGGGAAGTACGATGCTAATGGCAATCCGTGCTGCCCGAAGGTTGTCTGCTGCCGTTGCTGGGTGCCGACCTGCGAAACCCGCGACGTTGAGACGACCACGTGGACGTGCGAAACCGAGCAGGTGCCCTACACCTACTGCGTCAAGAAGTACCGTTGCGAAGATCGCACCCGTACGCACTGCGTGAAGAAGTTCCGTTGCGAGGAGCGCACCCGCTCCTACACGGTGCAGAAGTCACGTTGCGAAGAACGGACCCGCAATTTCTGCGTGACAAAGATGGTGCCAGAAACACGCACCAAGCAGGTCAAAGTGCAGAAGTGCCGCGAGGAAGTTCGCACGGGCAACACCTGTGTCACAAAGATGGTTCCCGAGGCCCGTACTCGCACCATCTGCGTGAAGAAGTACCGCACCGAAACCCGCACCCGCGAGTATACGGTGAACGTGCGAGTGCCTGAGAAGAAGTCGAGGGAGGTGTGCTTCACGGTCATGGTGCCGCAGCAAAAGAACTGCACGTACAACGTGACGGTGTGCGACAACGTTTCTGAGACCAAGTCGGAAAGCTACTCCGTGTGCGTGCCCCACACTGTCACCAAGCAGGTGCCAGTGAAGGTGTGCCGCAAGGTGGCTGTGGAAGTGCCGGTCGACAACGGGTCGGGCTGCTGCAATAGCGGCAAATCCAGCCGGGGCAACGGCAGTTTTCTGGGCCACGGCTGCGGCCGGGGTTGCAGGAAGGGCTGCTAGTTGAGCTTGGCTCCCACGGGCCGCACGTGATGTGTCAAAAGAGCGGGTCGGACGACGGCGTCCGACCCGCTCGCTTTTTGTTGTGTGATGCTTGCGTCACCATGCATAGTATGCTCGCGCAGAGACATCGTTGCGATGCTTTGATGGGTCGGCGACACAGGCGCACTGGAAAAGGGAGGCGATGGGGGTCGGCGAACGCTCGACGAGCATTGGGCCGTCGCGGCACACGCGAGGAGACTTTTGCCGCCCCCTTTGCCGGTGCACCACCACAGTTCAATACGCTCTAGCCGAGCGTTTCGGCTGCTCCAGGAAACGTGCGTTGTTCCACGTCGTGTCGCCAGCGTGAGAGGCCGTTGGCAATCGATCCTTTGGCGTCGGCATAGGCACGCACGAACTTCGGCACGCGATCCATGGAAAGCCCTATCAGATCATGAAGCACAAGCACCTGCCCGTCGCATGACGGCCCCGCGCCGATGCCGATCGTCGGGATCGCGATTGATTCCGTGATGGACCGGGCCACGTCTTTTGGAATGCACTCCAGAACGACGGCAAACGCGCCGGCGTCGGCGGCAGCCCGAGCGTCTGCCATGATCGCATCAATGTCTCGCTGCATGCGGTAGCCACCGAGTTGGTGCACCGCCTGCGGCCGCAGTCCCACGTGGCCCATCACGGGAATACCTGCAGCAACGATGCCGGCGATCACATCGGCCTGCCCTGCGGTGCCTTCTAGTTTTACAGCCTGACAGCCCGTTTCCTTCAGGAGCCGTGCGCATGATTCGATCGCCGTGCGCACGCCGAGATGCTGAAACGGAAATGGCAGATCGACCACGACCATCGCTCGCACTGCAGCGCGAGCGACGATCTCTCCGTGGTAGATCATCTGTTCGAGCGTGGCGGGAAGCGTGGAACTGCGGCCAGCAACGACCATCGCCACGCTATCTCCCACGAGCACGCAGTCGACTCCCGAAGCGTCAACGAGCAGGCCCGTCGGCCAGTCGTAGGCCGTCACCATCGTGAGAGGACGGCGGCTAGCCTTGGCAGCAGCCAGATCCAGAATCGTGACGCGTCGAAGCGATTGGACCATAGGGTGATCGGTAACAATCTGTTGTGAAGGAGAGCGTACGGATGGGAGAACGTGAGCAACTCTCTCAGGAGAGCTATAGTATGCAGGTCTCTTCTACGCAACAAAGAGGGGCGTGAAACCAGTCTCTATTGAGTTGAAAGTGTGTTGAATAAACTATTGTGATCACCAGCAGGAGCACTCGCCAGATGGAAGCTTTTTTAAGATTGCACAGGCCCTCCGTGAGGTGGGCCTGCATGGCTACATTGAGGCGGGCCGATAAGCTGCTCTGGATCCTCACACTGGTCGCCTGCCTCTGGATCGTGCCGGGTACGACTCTGGCCCAAGTGGAGACGATCTCGGCCGAACAGGGCAAGGGCCTTCTCATCGTAGATGTTGGGCCGGGGATGTTTCTTTTGAAAATAGGGGGCGATCTTTGGCAGGTGATGCCGGCTCCAAACGCAAAGCTTGAGTTGGTTGGCACGGCCAGTAGGGCAATGCTGCGACCAGGCGAATTCATCAGTTGCTTTGTGGCACTCGATGAATTTGGCAAGGCGACTGAATCGGTAACGAGGGTGACGTTTTCGGGGAGTGGCACGGCTGGCGTTACCGCCGGCGGACTGGGGCTAGGCGAACAGGGCGCAAAGCGAGTCAGTGGCAAGCGACCGGCGGGCAGCTACATGATTTTTGGGACGATCAAGGCGGTGAAAGACAACACCGTTACCGTGCAAGTAGGCAAGGAAAAGTTTGATCTGACAGTTCCCGCTGGAGTAGAACTGATCGTGAACACGCAGAACATTGGTTTGGCATCCAAGGGCGACACGATTGATGTAGAGGGGCAGTATCAGCAACCGGGGCAACTGCTTGCCTCATCGATCACCGTTACGCTCACCAATCCACTGGAGCCACCCTCGAAACAAAAGCCGTTGAAAAAAAAGCCAGTCGCTCCATAACTTCATCGAACAACCCAGAGTTTGCCAGCTATGCAAAGGCCCGATTTCCTGTGCGGGATGCCGGCGACTGCGTTACGTGGAACAATAGGAAAATTATTCTCCGTCCGCGGCTCGACGCAAAGTACGAAAATGCCGCAGTGATTGCGATGAATCCGTGGAAAACACCAACGGGCTGGCGAGCAATCTACGCGAGCATCGGAACGCAATTCGGGGCCTACTCAATTTGCGAGGCTGCCAGCGACGACGAACGTCGTTGCCGAGGGGAATAAACTGCGGCTATTCTACTGCGGGAACGGCTACGGCGCGACTGGAATTGGCACCGCCATCGCAGAACAACTTTCGTAAGCATGCCGTCAGAAGGAATTGAAACACACAGGCGAGGAAGATATTCATGCCGCACGACACCATGGCACATCAGGAGTGGTCGGTTCCATTTGGGCAAACGCGGGCTGTCAGCCGTCGCGATGCAATCCGCTCGGGACTCGCAACGCTAGGCCTTGCCGCCGCGTCGCAGACGGCCACCGCAAGCGCTCCCCGTCCGTCTGCCGCCGCCAGCGATGCTCGTTGCGCATCACCAAAAAAATACAGCATGAAAAAGTCGATTAATCTGTGGGCGTTTCCCTATCCACAGCGAATGACGCTCGAGGAATGCCTTCAGCTTGCAAAGAACGCTGGGTTTCATGGCATCGAACTCAACTACGATCTGGACAACGATCTTTCACCGAAAGCAACGGCGAAGGAACTCGCCGCCATCCGTACGCTTGCCGACCGGATTGGGATTGAAATAAGCGGCCTCTGTTCGTTTCTGTTCTGGCCCTACCCACTCTCCAGTAACGACCCGGCTAAACGGAGCCGTGGGCTCGAACTCGCCGGAAAGATTGCCCAAGCCGCCCATCACATGGGCGTTGAAAATGTGCTGATTGTTCCTGGAGCCGTGCACATCCCATGGCGAAACGACCACGAGCCCGTTCGAAATGACGTGTGCGATACGCGAGCGAGGGAGGCAGTTGGGACGCTTGCCGTTGTGGCCGAAAAGCTCAAGCTGTCGCTCAACATCGAAAACATTTTTTTTAATGGCTATCTCATGACCCCGATGGAGATGAACGCATTCGTTGATAGTTTTGGCAGCGACCGCGTCCGCGTTCATTTTGACACGGGCAACATTTCGATGTTTCAGAATGCCGAGCACTGGGTGCCTATTTTGGGAAAACGCACCAAGAACATCCACTTCAAGGAATTTACAAAGAAGGGGACCGACTACTCTCTAGAAACATTTCGCCCGCTGCTGGACGGCACTACCAACTGGCCGGCCGTGCTGGAGGCTCTTGATGCAGTTGGCTACGAGGGGTTTGTGACATTTGAGTATTTCCACCCCTACCCGCACTATCCAGAAGCGCTCATCTATCAAACCAACGACTCGCTCAACCGAATGCTCGGCACACTTGTCTCAAGCTGACCGATTGTCGCTCGCTACGAGAGGCCTTTGAAAAAGTCGTCGAGTTTGTCGTCTTCGGCTGCAGGCACGGGGGCATCGCCATCGCCGGAGAGAAAATCAAATCCGGGCGATGGCTCCTGCTGTTTTCCCTTCGGCTTGCCCTTGGCTGGTGCGGCAGTGCCCTTGGCTGGCGCGACAGTGACCTTGGCTGGCGCGAGCGGCTTGGCCGACACAACTGGCTCCGGCGTTTCTTCGGGGAATTGTTCTACAGCCTGTTCTGATTCATCGACCGGAAATTGTGCAGCGGCTTCCGGGGAGTCTTCGGAATCCTCCGGCAGTTCCTCAACCGGTTCTGCGAGCACTTCCACGATCGCCTCGGCTGATTCTTCTGCGTGCTCCACCTGCAGATCTTCAAACGGACCGATGGCTTCGTCTTGGCCTTCCGCAGCGCGCGGCACGCCCACTGCCACTTCGCCTAGATCGAGATGCTTTCGATGAATCTCAGTGGTGCGTTCGGTTGTACCCACGTTGTACTCCACTCGAACCGTGAGGCTGCCCACGCGGACGGAGTCCCCGGAAGCAACGGCTTTCTTGATGCCGGGGGACACTTGCTCATCGTTCAGAAAAGTGCCGTTGGTGGATTTCAGATCCTCCACGTAAACGGTGCCGTCCTGAGAAGAAAATTCGCAGTGCCGCCGGCTCACCTTGTCGTGCGGGATCCGAAATTTGACGCCTTCGCCGCGGCCCATAACAATCGGCAGTTTCACCGAATGAGCGCCCTGCTTCGCTTCGGGGGCAGTCACGATAAAAGAAACGATCATAGATTCCTCTTCTGGAGCGTTCTGAGCGATTTCAGACCCATTTGAGTGAGCGGCGGCCGTTCTGTTTGCGACACAGGCTTGCACACACAAGGGGCCCTCCCGATTCTAACTCCAGAACAGGGCTTTCCAACGCAACAGCCCAGCTTTCCCAGAAAACCGCAATTCTCTAGAGGGGTGATCTTGCGGCCACCCTTCTAGCCCCTATAATCGCTGGGTTTCGTGGCGATCTGTCCTTGCCTTGATGGCCATGGTCTCTGCGGGTGTAGCTCAGTTGGTAGAGCACCACGTTGCCAACGTGGTTGTCGTGGGTTCGAATCCCATCACCCGCTTTGAGAGTCTCTGCTCATTGCCTCCTTACCTTATGGATCAGTTGTTCGTTACTTTCTTGTGCCCCTTTCCATCGTGGGGGCATCGTTCCGTCTGAGCGATGCTTTGCTTTGGATCCTGTTCGGAACCACTCATGTCTTCTACTGAACTCTCCACCGACCCGACTGCCCCCCTCGACACTCCCGTTGGTGCCGACGAAGCCGCCCGTCCTCCGCTCAAACTCGACGTCACGATCGAGACGGTGTCGACGTGCCAGCGACGCGTCAAGGTCTCGATTCCGCGAGACGACATCAATCGTTTTCACGATGAGGCTATCGGCGAACTCATGCCCAGCGCGATGCTCCCTGGATTTCGGCCTGGCCGCGCTCCTCGATCCCTTGTTGGAAGCCGGTTCAAATCGGAACTCTCCGACCAGATTCGCACAAAGCTTTTAACTGAAGCCATGAGTCAGGCTGCGGATCAGGAAAAACTCTCCCCGATCAGCGAGCCCGACCTCGACATCGGTGCGGTATCGCTGCCTGAGGATGGGCCAATGACGTTTGAATTTTCAATCGAGGTCAGGCCCGAATTCGAGATGCCCGAGTGGAAGGGGTTGTCGATCAACCGCCCAACACGGCAGATCGAAGAATCGGATGTGGACGAAGCCATCGCCAATCTGCTGCGGGAGCGGAGTCGGCTTGCGCCCCACCAAGGCGCGCCAGCCTTGGGCGACATGATCGTTGCAGATCTGCGTGTCTTGAACGGCGAGACGCTGCTTTCCCAAGCCAGCGAACTGTCCATCGTGGTGCGTCCCACACTGTCGTTCGCGGATGCCGAACTGAAGGGTTTTGACGCACTCGTGAAGTCGGCCGCCGTCGGTTCGAAGGTCTCGGCCCCGGTGACGGTGTCGAGCGAGGCCGCCGTTGAGGATTTGCGAGGCAAAAAAGTGACCGTGGAGTTGACGGTTCTGGAGATCAAGAAGCTCGAGATGCCCGAACTGTCGCCGGAACTACTCAACGAACTTGGCGGGTTTGATTCGCCTGAGGCCCTTCGCGCTGCGGTGCAGTTGCAGCTGGAAAACCAGATTGAATGGCACCGCCGCAGGCAGGTGCGACAGCAGGTGGCCAACGCCCTAACTGCTTCGGCCACGTGGGATCTGCCACCGGCATTGCTCAAGCGTCAAAGCCAGCGGGAACTCGAGCGGTCAATCCTCGAACTGCGTCGGAGCGGTTTTGACGACGACGCGATCCGCCGGCACGTCAACGAACTGCGTCAGACTGTGATGGCCAGCACGTCGAGATCTCTCAAGGAACACTTCATTCTGGAGCGGATTGCCGAGGACGAATCAATTACTGATTCGGCAGCCGATTACGATGAGGAGATTCGCGCCATTGCCGCGCAGTCGGGGGAGTCACCGAGGCGAGTGCGGGCGAGCCTTGAAAAGCGAGGCTTGATGGACGTCCTCCGCAATCAGATTATCGAAAGAAAAACGCTCGACCGCGTCACTGAAAACGCGAAGTTCACAAACACCCCGTTTGAATTCCAGAAGACCGATGTGGAGGCCGTGGATCACGCCGTCTGCGGCGCGTTTGTGGGGGCCGAAGAGATTCCGGAGGCGACGCATGCCGAAGCAGGTGAGATTCGCTCGCCTGCGCGACGATAAAAGTTGGCTTTATTGCCGAACGTTTGGGCGTGTTTTTCGCCAGTAGATTATTTTAAACAACTCCTACGAGCATCCTTTGAGAGTCACTATGCAGAAGCGTTTTATCGATTCGATGGCCTCGCGGACGCCTGATCAGATTGCCGGGTCCAGCGCCCAACGAGACTACCAGCGGCAGCGGCAGATGACCCTCGGGGATCTGCTTCTGGAAAATAGGATCATCCTCCTGCAAGGGGAGATTTACGACGGTAACGCCAACGAACTGGTCATGAAGTTGCTCTATCTCCAGAGCGAAAATCGCCGCAAAGATATCCACTTCTACATCAATTCGCCGGGCGGTAGCGTGACAGCCACAATGGCCATTTACGACACGATGCAGATCCTCTCCTGCCCTGTGGCGACCTACTGCGTAGGACTCGCTGCCAGCGGTGGCGCCGTATTGCTCGCCGGCGGTGCCAAAGGCAAGCGATTTGCTTTGCCGCACGCCAAGGTGATGATTCACCAACCCTACGGCCAGGTGGGCGGGCAGGTCAGCGATATTGAGATTCAGGCCGACGAAATTCTCAAAACGCGATTGGTGCTGAACGAGATTTTGGCACACCACACCGGCCAACCCATTGAACGCATTGCCAAAGACACTGACCGCGATTGCTACCTCACTGCCATCGAATCGAAAGAATACGGTCTCGTCGACGATGTGCTCACAAAACCGCCGGTGACAGCCGACGACGAGAAGGAGAAAGACTAATCCTATGCCTCTGATTCCCTACGTCATTGAGAAGAGCGGCCGTGAAGAGCGGGCGATGGATATTTACAGCCGTCTGCTCAAAGACCGGATTATTTTTCTGGGCTCGCAGGTCAACGACGAAGTGGCCAATGCCATTGTCGCGCAGATGCTTTTCCTCCAGTCAGACGATCCCAAAAGCGACATCCATCTCTATATCAACTCTCCTGGTGGCAGCGTGACGGCAGGTCTGGCGATCTACGACACCATGCAATTCGTGACCTGCGACGTGGCCACGTACTGCATCGGTCAGTGTGCCTCGATGGGGGCTGTGCTGCTGACGGCTGGGACCAAAGGAAAGCGTCGTTCGCTGCCCAATGCCCGCATCATGATCCATCAACCGCTTGCGGGCATGGAGGGCACGGCGGAGGAGATCATGATCCACGCCAAGGAATTCAAGAACGTCAAGCAAAAGCTGAATACGATCCTGCTCAAGCACACAGGCCACGCCCTGAGTAAAATAGAGCAGGACACGGATCGGGATCGGTTTATGTCAGCGCAGGAGGCCCTTGACTACCGGTTAATCGATAAGGTGATTGAGAATATGGACGACGTCAAAGGCGTCGCGTAACGCATCCTGCGAGACAATTCCAAACGCGAATACGGTTGAAGCGAACGGTTTTCGATGACAGTCTGAGGCGCAAGGAGGCGCATCATGGGCATCATGGCTAGATTCACATGCCAAGCAGTACGACGGGCAGTCCTGCCCGTCGCGATGGCTGCAGCGATCCTGCAAGCCGGTTGTAAAAGCGACATCAATCAGCAGTTGCTCGAGCGCGAACTGCGGATGCAGGAAGATCAGATCTACTTGCTCCAAGATGAACTCCAGCAGAAGTGCGCCAGGTTGAATCGCACCGCCGGCGAAAATAACAGCCTTAAAAAACAGCTCGGAATTGTGGATGCCGATGGATCGTTGCCCTCGAGGATACACGTTCCGCCTGGTGTGGCCTCGCCTGCACGACCGTTTGCCAGTCCGCCTTCGGGGGTGTCTGCACCGGTGTTCGTGCCGCCCGCGATTGGGTTGCCTGCCATTGGGTTGCCTGCCATTGAGGTGCCTGGATTGCCTGAGCCAACAGGCGTGCCGTTGATCCGAAGCGATGCGCCCAGCCGGTCCGGCGAACCAAAGGTGCCAAGCCCTGGTTCCTCAGATGGATTGCGATTTGGTCCTCCCGCAAGGTTTGACGCTCCGACGCTGGATGGTGTGCCACCGCTACCCGATGAGCCAGCCGCCAGGGGGGCAACAGGCCCTGTAGGCAGGCAGTTATCTCACGAGGAGAGCCTCGCTGGCGAAGGCAAGATCACGCATCTTGTCCTCAATCCAGAAAGGTGCGAGTGCTTCGATGGCAACGGCGATGGCGTTTCTGAAGGTTTGGCTGTCGTGTTCGAGCCTCGCGATACGGATGAGCGATTGGTGACATCCTCTGGCGACGTGTCGATTAACGTGTATGCGCCAACCTCGCAGCCCGACGTTACTGTCGCCGAAGGCGATCCAGCCCCGCACGCTTCCGACGAGGGCGTGTGCATCGCCACGTGGAATATTCCCTCAGCCGAGGCCGCCAAACACTTCCGTAGAACCTCACGCGCTCGGGGGCTGCACTTTGTGCTGCCGTGGCCTGGTCAACCGCCCGAGGCCAGTCACCTGCGAGTGCTGGTAAAGTTCACAACGTTCGACGGCACGGTGTTTCAAACCGACGGCACCGTGGCTGTCCACTCAAAAGAGGCCGCATCGCATACGCCTTAAAGACCTTTGTCCTCAAGGAATTTGAGCAGGTCCGCAACGCGATTGGAGTAACCCCACTCATTGTCGTACCAGCTCACCACCTTCACGAAGTTACCCAAGCCGATCGTGTCGACTGCGGAGAAGATCGAACTGTGCGGATCCCCCTTCAGATCGGTCGAAACGAGTTCCTTGTCCGTGTAGCGAAGGATGCCCTTGAGTGGGCCCTCGGCTGCCTTCTTCATCGCCGCGTTGATCTCGGCGGGCGAGGCTTCCTTGTTCAGAATCGCAGTAAAGTCGACAACGCTCACTGTGGCAACCGGCACGCGGAACGCCATGCCGGTAAATTTCCCCTGCAATTCAGGAATCACGAGCCCCACGGCCCGAGCCGCACCGGTGCTCGATGGCACGATGTTGAGCGCCGCTGCTCTGGCATCGCGGAGATCCTTGGCCGCTGTGTCGACGGTTTTCTGCGAGTTTGTGTAGGCGTGAACGGTCGTGAGCAGTCCGCGATCGATGCCGTAGGTTTCGTGCAGCACTTTGGCGACCGGCGCCAAGCCGTTGGTCGTGCAGGAGGCATTAGAGATCACGTGGTGTTTCTTCGGATCGTACATGCGATCGTTGACGCCCAACACAATCGTAAGATCTTCGTTCTTGGCCGGCGCAGAGATGACAACCTTTTTCACGCTGTCTCGCTTGTGAGCAACAGCCTTTGTGGCATCGGTAAAAAAGCCCGTGCTTTCCACGACGATCTGCACGTCTTGGCTGCCCCACGGGATCGAACCTGGGTCCTTCTCAGCAAAGACCTTGATCGTGTGCCCATCGACGACAAGATCGTTTCCCTCGTAGCTGACCTTCCCCTTGAAAGGGCCGTAGTTGGAGTCAAATTCCAGCAGGTGCGCGTTGGTTTTGGCGTCGGTGAGATCGTTCAAGGCAACGACTTGAACATCGCCGTCGAGCCCGTACTTCTCGTAGATGGCGCGGAAGGTAAGGCGACCAATGCGGCCGAAGCCGTTGATACCAACACGAATAGACACTGGCAATCTCCTGAGGCGGGACGTCGAGGGGATAGGCTGCTGCCGCGACGTTGCGAGCAGCCGGCACTGGACTGGCGAAGCCTTCAATGGCCACGAACTATACACCGTTCCGCGGTGCCCACTCAATCCGCCCCAAAAAAAACGGCTTTTTTCCCTCTCTCAATCGGCTCGCGCGGTGCAATCGGGCTGATGGTGGTGCTCTTGCTTATGACAGCCGTTCGAGGAGATCCCGTGGGCGAGACCAACGCCGTACTCAACTTGCCTCGCGGGGTGGTGTGGCTGGTGGACGACGCAGAAGAGACGGTCACAGACGAGGAGTTGATGCGACTGCCACCGGTGGATCCTGCTCTCAGCAGTCCCTTGCGGCGAACCAGATGCCTGGCCCGCGCCTTTCCCGATCGGGTGGATTCCTGGCGGTCGCACGAGCCCACAAACATCCGCGATCCCGGCCCAGACACGGCCAATTTCCCGAATAGTCCCTACACGCTGCCCCGCGGCGGGATCTATCTGGAGACGACGCCGATGGTCTGGACGGGGGCGAGTCGGCCTAGCCAGCCAGCGTCATGGAACTGGGAGTATCTGCTGCGATTGGGCGTCACCGATCGATTTGAGTTTCGGCTTTTTTCAAATGGCCTTACCGCATCCCAAGCCAACTACGGTCAACAGGCTTTCGTGGGCATCGCCCCGTTGATTCTGGATGCCAAGGTTCACCTCTGGGGCGAGAAGCCCGAGTACATCCTGCCAGGCGCGGGGATTGAGCTCTACGTGCAGACCGACTGGGCCAGTCCGCAACTCCAATCGGGCACGCAGCCTGGAGTGGCGATGCTCTTCTCCAACTCGCTTCCGTGGGATATCGAACTGGAGTGGAACATCGGCCTCGGATCGACCAACGGGCCACAGTCGGGCAGCCTCATCTATCAAGAGACGCTCCAATTTTCTTTCACCAAGCCGATCACAGACGACTTTCAGATTTTTGTTCAGGGTCTCGTCAATGGGTCGTCGCTCCCGCGATTTGCCAGCAGTACCGTGCTGGGGGGTGGATTTGTGCGGTACATGGGCCGCCGCACCGTTCTCTTTGCCAGCTACAATGCCGGCGTTGAGACTGGTGGCCCGCCAGCGGTCATCCAGGTCGGTGGTGCTGCGGCATTTTGAAATCCCATTTCACCAGAATCGCCTCGCGACACCCAAAGGCCCGACGGCCCAGATTTTTACGTCCGTTCACTTTTTTGCTAGAAATCCCACCATGCCAGCACCGGTGATTGAACTCCTCAATGTTCGCAAGTCGTTCGCGATGCCCGGCGGTGAGACGGTGAACGTCTTAGACATTGAATCCTTCGCCGTAGCCCAGGGGGAGCACTGTGCACTTGAAGGGCAAAGCGGTTCCGGCAAATCGACGCTCCTCAATGTGATCTCGGGAATCATGCGACCCGACTCTGGCAAAGTGATCATCGATTCAATGGATGTGGCGAGGCTCGACGAAGCCAGACGCGACCGTGTGCGAGCCGATACGCTGGGGCTTGTCTTTCAGCAGTTCAACCTACTACCAGGGTTCACGGCACTTGAAAACGTGCTGGTGGCAATGGCGTTTGGTTCTGCGAGGCCCAACAAGGCCCGAGCCACCGCGCTGCTGGCTGCGGTTGGTCTGGCAGATCGGTTGCACCATAAGCCCTCGGCCCTGAGCATCGGCCAGCAGCAGCGTGTGGCCGTGGCACGCTCGCTGGCAAATCGGCCTCGCGCGATTCTCGCAGATGAGCCGACGGCCAGCATCGATGCGATGCATCAGCAGCAAGTCATCGATCTGCTCCGTACCACGTGCACCGAGCAAGGCGTGGCGCTTGTGGTCGTCACGCACGCACCCGAAGTTGCCGGGCAGTTTCCGCGCCGCGTGCGTCTGGAAGATTTCAATCGTGCCGCTATCCACCCTGTCAAAGAGGCACGAGCATGAGCCTTTTGGGGATTGCCTGGCGCAATATTCGTCAGCGGTTGCTGACATCCTCGCTCACGTCGCTGTCGCTGGCGCTTGGCGTTGCTTTGGTAGTGGCCACGCTCGTGACAGGTGGCTTGGTACAGAAAGCATTCGAGTCTGGCTCTGGTCTTGGCTACAACATGATTGTCGGCGCGAAAGGCAGTCCACTCCAGTTGGTGTTGAACAGCGTTTATTTCATCAGCAAACCTATCGAAAATATTCCGTGGCCGGTGTACCAGGCATTTCTACCTGCCAGCAAGAGATCTGACGGCGTTGATGGCCGGTTTGCCGCAAGCACGCAGACAGCTGTACCGATCTGCATGGGAGACTACTTTCGCGGCTTCCGCGTCGTGGGCACGAATGCGGCGATGTTCGATCGTCTCACCAGCGGTGACGGCCAGCCGTTTCTCTTTATGAGCGGCGGCAACCTGCAAGACAGTGAGTTTTTTGATGGCGTGCTGGGGGCGACGGTCGCGGCTCAAACGGGGCTGAAGGTGGGCGATCCATTTGCTCCAACGCACGGCGCCGATGATGGCAAGGTGCACGATCCGTTCACAGTCAAAGGCATTCTTGCCCGAACCAATACACCGATCGACCGTGGTGTGTTTGTGAATATGGAAGGCTTTTATTTGCAGGATGGCCACGCCAAGCCAGTGGAGTCGGTTGAAGGCGATGGCCATGCCACGCTCGAAAACGCAGCCGATCCTGCGGCCGCCGCCCCGGCGACCCGTTACGATCACGATGCACGCCACGAACCGCTGCCGGAAGCTCAGCGGGAAGTCACGGCCATTTTACTCGCGACAGCATCCCTGCCTGGCCTTCCAGCAGAACTCACGGCGATGGGCCTGCGCACAGCGATCAACGAAGGTAACGACGCGCAGGCAGCCTTGCCGATTGCAGAAATCAGGCAGTTGCTCGACCTCTTCGTGCGACCGTTAGAGCTCCTGCTCCTTTTTGTCACGGCGATGGTTGTGGTTGTGTCTGCCATTGGAATCCTCGTGAGCATGGTCGGCTCATCGCTGGAACGCAGCCGCGACGTGGCCATCATGAGGGCCCTTGGAGCGCGGCGATTCCACGTGCTCACCACCGTGCTCATCGAGGCTGTGCTCTTGGCCGTGGGCGGCGGTGTGGCAGGATGGTTGCTTGGACACCTGCTTGTGGGCGGCGTTGGTCCGTGGATTACGATCCATGCCGGCGTGTCGGCCAGCGTGTTTTCTGCCTCGCCAGCCGAAGCCTTGCTGGTACCGTTTTTGATCGTGCTGGCCATCGTTGCGGCCCTCCTGCCGGCCATTGCCGCCTACCGCACCGATGTCGCCAGATGGTTGCAAGGCCCCGGGTAGAACCGGTATTTTTGCACTGCCATTCGCGGTCTCGAGGCCTGCGCCACTAGAATGCCGGGATGCCAAGCTCATCTAAGCCCACCCGAATCGTAGCGTCTGCTCTCGTCGTGATCGCAGCGATCTGCGGCGATGCGCCAGCGGCTCGCGGCTGCCCGTTCTGCTCGGCGGTATCGCTGACATTCGCTCAGGAAATAGCGCAGAGCCAGGCGGCCGTTCTGGCCAGATTGGTTGAGCCGCCGACCTCCGGCTCCCTCTCGCCGCGAGCCGAAGGGCCGCTGCCCAAGGGAAAATTTGCGGTTGTGGAAGTGCTCAAGGGATCTGATTTGGTTCAGGAAGCCGGGTTCCTCGGGGGCGATGCCAAGCCGATCGAAACAATCCTCTTGGAAGAGAAGCCGATCGGCACGCTCTTTCTCTTGATGGGCATCGAGCCGCCCAACCTGATCTGGTCGAGCCCGATTCCGATCAGTCAACAAGCCGTGGCGTATCTCAAGAAACTGGCGGACCTGCCGGAGAAGGGCGCCGACAGGCTGGCGTTTTTTCAGCAGTATCTAGAGAGCCCAGACGAAACGCTGGCCCGCGACGCTTACGACGAATTCGCAGTGGCGCCCTACGCCGATGTCCGCAACCTCGAAAGCCGGATGGATCCGACGCAGTTGCTGGAGTGGATCGAAAACCCGAAGATTCAGGGCAGCCGCCGCAGGCTTTACGCCACGATGCTGGGCGTCTGTGGCACCAAGGCGGATGCGGCACGAATCGAAACAATTCTCATCGGCGGCGAGACACCAAAAACTCCGTCAGCGAGCGGAGCCGACTCGGACGATGATTCAGCTGCGATACGGGATCAGGCCGAATTACGATCCGGACTCGATGCGTTGATCGCCTGCTCCGTGACACTGCGGGGCGCCGATGGCCTCGATCTCATCGACGGGCTTTTTTTGGATCGCCGGGGTCGCGACGTGCCTTTTACTGAAACCTACGCGGCCGTGATGGCCTTACGATTTTTGGGTGAGGAATTAGATTCCGTGCCCCGTGCTCGCGTGCTTCAATCCCTGCGACTGTTGCTCAAGGAGCCGAAGCTCGCAGATCTTGTGATCGCAGATTTGGCTCGTTGGGGAGATTGGTCGGTCATCGACACCCTGTCGGACCTCTTTGTAAAGGCCGATGCCGATAACATCTTTGTGCGGGAGCCAGTGGTCAACTATCTCAAGGCCTGCCCGCTGCCGGAAGCCGCTGTGGCCCTTGAAAAACTCGAGAAGATCGATCCAGAGGCGGTGCGTCGCGCAGCCACGTTGGCAGGATTTGCAGGGGCACCTTCGCCCAAGCAGCCTTCTGGGGACGCAGAAGACGAGTCTGGCGGACAGCCCTCCCCTGCGACTCTCAGTCATTCCGCAGGAGCGACAGTGTCGAACGAGGCAGCCCCTGAGGACACGGCCTTGGCAGCCAGAATCTCGCCTGTGCTGGCCGACGAAGAAGCGACCGATGATCGGGACGGGGTCGACCCCTCGCGGGTGCCTGTGGCCGATGGGAAGACGGACTCGAAAAGTTGGGTGATCTTTTGGAAGTGGGGCGTGTGGGGAGCCGTTGTGCTCCTAGTTGGCTTTTTCTCGCGATCAGCTTTTCGTTCGGGTGCAGCCGAAAAATAAAACTATTCGTGCTGAGCCTGCACGCATGGCTCAGCACTGCGATGCAGCAACGAGCAGTTGAAATCATGTCCACGGGTCTCTTTGAATCATCGCCACTGCCTGTTGCGCACGCTGTTGCAAAAGAAAAGAGCGGTGAAGAACAGACCGACCGTTACCGCGCGCTGGGGGGGGTATCGATTGCGAGCCTCGTCATGGCGTTGGTGTCGCCGCTGGTGTTTCTGGATTGGTGGCTGGTCGTTGTCCCGGTGCTGGGCATGGTGTTGGGATTCGTTGCGTGGCGA
>Ga0114971_10001341_pt1 | contig 16730 bp, 14 predicted proteins | sample M_140625_MF_Meta_FD_87320 | JGI IMG/M metagenome (GOLD analysis project Ga0114971, IMG submission 87320) | Freshwater microbial communities from Lake Montjoie, Canada to study carbon cycling - M_140625_MF_MetaG | ecosystem: Environmental > Aquatic > Freshwater > Lake | place: Lake Montjoie...
AGGCATGTATCATCCACGGCCTTGCGATCATGGTGGCCGACGCGGAGCACGGGAATGCCTTCAATCTGTGTCCGTGAGATGCCCATCTCGCGCGTCGCGGTAGCGAGAACAGGCAGGTTGATCTCGATCTCATCCTTCAGACTTCTCACGGTCTCCTCGGTGGTAGCGATGCGGATAGTGGGATAATCGGGGGTATACTTGCCAAAGGGGCGCATGAATTGGATCTTTTGAGCCATATGGGAGGTGGCGCTCGGCAGGAAGATCATCCCATTCAGTCCGCCCGTCCCGATCTGCTTGGAGGTGGGACGGAAACTGATGGCGCGACTGGCCGTCTGGCAGGCCACGATCACATAGACCTGGAAATGATGAGGGTTGCGGAGTGCCTCAAGCTCAAACTCATCATAGAGCGTCGCAATGCAATGCCTTCCCGTGGGCACCATGTGATTCCGCCTGGCCTCCTTGATTAGGGAGGATCCTCCCGAATTCATCGAAAAAACACGATGTGTCGTGGTCGAGGCGATGGCGCGGGCCAGCGCATCCTGCCTTCCGATGCTCGATGGTCCGTTCAGAAGAATTGTCATGTATCCCCGACCCGCGGCCACAACACGAGGCTTCTGGACCTGGATCATGTCCTCGAGGAGACGCTTGGCGATCCCTACATTTCCATTTCTGACTCCCAGCGCATCCTGAGAAGAAACGAGACACCAGTCCATCTCTTTTATGCCGCGGTATTCGGGGGGGTCGGGAATCTGGAGCGTCTTCTGACGGGCCTCAACGCGATTCCAGAGACTAAAGGGTGTGGCCGTCACATTCATCACTCCGAGGCTTCGTTGCTCGAGACGGCGATAGAGAGGGCCTGTCTGCGTATCGTCCCTTTCTTCCGTCGTGCCCTTGATGTGCACATCGGCCTCGTCGGAAAAGAGCAGCACCTCCTCGGTCTCGTCCAGAGTCTCTTCTAGGAGACGACGGAGTTGTGCCGGATTCCCCATCACCACGAAAAAGGCGAGCGGATCGATGGCGCTACGGGTCTTGTAGCGACCGCCGTGCACACGCAGCATAAAAGGTCGGGCAGCCTCGCCGAATTCCTCGAGGAGATGGTCATTGAATGCCATGGCGTCCCTACCAAGGACCTGGTTGTAGGATCCGGTCATATTCGCCAGGAGCAAGACGCATCTCTTCTTCAGGTCGTGGATTCCGAGCCAGATCATGGCGAGGATATTGGCCGTCTTGCCTGCCTGCACCTTACCAAAGAGGACTGTCTGACCCACGGGCTCCCATGCCTTGGTCGCTGGATAGTTACCATGGATCCATGTCTTGATCTGCTCATGAATATCTGCTGTTGGTGTCAGAGAGGAGGATGGAATCGGACGAGGGAACCATTCTTCGTCCTCGGGATCCAGGCGGATGCACGAGGTCAGCCAGCGCCCCTCCCCGCGAACCGTTGCCACCCACGCGATACCATCCTTGTCGTCCTCAATCATTTCCGTCCTGATCTCTGGATTATTGCCCACTCTCTGACGCAGTCGTCGCTGCATCTCCAGGATATCCATGTAGGTGAATCTGTAATAAAAAAAAACAAAAACGTGAAAATTTTGTTTTGTGTTTGTGTTAGTGTCATAGTTCCAATCAATACACGTGAAATGTTCCGAGAAAATCAGTTTTGGTCACAATTCCGAGTTTTTTACATTACACACGAAGTGGTGGTCCGTTACCACCGTCCTTGCCCTTATAGGCGGTATTGAACTCGAGGTAGCACCGCATGAGGTCGTTCTTCTTGCCCGAGACGGGGATGCCGACCGTGTATTCAGGGATGCCATTGGCGACCTGGCGGATATTGTGCTGTTGATTGTTTTGTTGCGCCTGCTGTTGGTGGATCATGCGTATGTCATCATGAGTGGGCGGAGGAGGAGGCCGTTGTGCAGGCGGGTGCGAGGGAGGCGGTTGGGAAGGCATGGTAGGTGGTTGTTGGTTATCACTGAAACATGTCTTCTGGAGACGCTCGTAGACGTTAAAGATAAAGTTGCGGATGCTGTCAATCTCGTGTGGCCCATCGTAGCGGATGTAGGGCACACCGTCCACAAAAAGAATCACATCGGGGACGTATTCGATGGGGGAGATGGTGTTCTTGGATTTTTCCACCACATCCATATTACGATTCACGCACACCATGCCAAACTTGCAGCCGTTTACAATCGTTGGGAGCTGCTTGAATTTCGTAATCAGTGTGCCGCAAAATGTGCACTCCTTGCTGTAGAACATGACCAGTGTCAGGCCCTTCCAGCCCGTCATGCACAGCATATTGCCCTTCTCTCCGGCCCTTACACAAAAGTCGTCATTTCCAAGAAATAGGATGCCGCTCATTTTTTATTGCCTCTCTTCTGAATTCTTAGATCGATTGTGAAAATGATTTTGGAAAGGAAAAAAGACAAGAAAATATAAGAAAAAAATATTAATATAAACTTGTTGGATTTTTTTTTTACAACAGATAAATGACCACCAAGACAATTATTCCAGGACCGCATTCAAGGCCATTTGGTATCCTATGCAATTCTACGCTGCCCATCAAGGTGGATAAAATCTACTATCCGAGCGTGAGCCATTACATGATGGCGATGTTACTGAAAACGTCTGAGGATCGTGCCGTTCTTCTTTCTCATCCTGGCCTCTTCGAGGCGACGCTCGTCTTTAATCGATTGGACGAGGCCCAGTATCTGAGCATTGTGAGAGGGGCGTGTGAGGAGTATCTGGAGAAGAAATTTTCGTCGCACGCACCCGATGGAAAAAAGACGATCGGTGCGCGTTTTCGTGAGGCGCTGGCCAAGCACACCTATTTCGATTATGTGATTGGAGATCAGGAGAATGTTCCCATGAAGAGGATTATTGGTCTGGACAAGGCGGGGATGGGTTACAACATTCTTGGTCAATCGCTTCAGAAGGTGAAGAGGAGGCTCAAGGAGGTATGCAAGTCTACCATGGTGCTTGATTACCTTTTGCACCGGGAGGAGGATGTATCCTCCTCTTCACGTCGACCACCACCATCCTCCTCTGCACCAGCACCATCGGAACCGAAGCCTCTGTATGTCCCCGGGGAGATCCGTGAGGAAGTGGAAGAAGAAGTGGTGCCGGTGAATGTGGTGGATTTTATGACCGTCGGAAAGACCGGTGTAGCGGCGGAGGAAGAAGAGGACAGCGAGGAGGAGGACGAGCCGTTGCCCCGTTTTTACGACGAGGTGTTTACGGCAGAGATCGATCCCGATACGTTTCTGGAGGAGGCGGCGGTGTTTGGTGAAGAAGAAAAGAAGAAGAGGGAGCCGGTCCTCTACAGTGTGGAGTATGTGCCCCCGTCCACACGTGGATTGCACTGGTATGAGACGGTCAATCCCATTGTGGCCTACAAGGTGTCCAAGATTGCTGATTACCTGGTGAAGGAAATTCAGAATGGGTTTGATATTGTGAGGTATGAGGGCCGATCGATGGACGAGATCATCCTCCGCAATGGGATTTGCCCGGAGCTCTTTGGCCTCGGGAAGCTTCCCCTCTCGCCATCGCTGCGACGCGAGATTTACGTCGAGTTCTGGGATCGATTCAAGGCCAAGACGATCCCTCATTATACCATCATCGAGAATGAGCTTCGCTACCCGGGTAACCTCGTGGGCTTTGTGCGGAAACAATTCCTTCCGGACCTGAATGCCCACATCGGCGAGAAAATCAGGAGCATCCTCTTCCAGGCCTTTCTTCGACGCGTCATCGAGACCAAGTATCCCGAGGTGCCCAAGACCGACGTGACCAACGCCTTTCTCCGTGAGAGGGCTCAATTCTCGGCCGACGAGTATGTGTCCATCACCGACCGCCTCTTTCATCTCTTTCATGCCGGACGCTTCGATCCTTCCACGGGGGAAGAGATATCGCTCGCCGATCAGATCCGGATCATGGAGACACATCGTAAGACCGTGCCGCAGATCGAGGAGGCCTCGAGGTTCATCCCGACCATGAAAGAAGCGCATGTCGAGTGGCGTGAGGATCGCGACCTGGATCCGCTATCTCGCACCACCTTTCGCATCCAGGGGCGGATGTTTGAGGACGTTTTCCAATACATCTATTTCAGGCTTTTCCAGGTTTACGGGGAATTGTCAGCGAACGAGGCGTTTGCACAGCTCTCGTCTTCCAAGGATCTCCAGGAGACGCTGGTGATGCTGATCGAGGTCCGGCGTCACAAGATGCTTCTGACGGCATTAGAGGTCAAACTGGATCTCTATACACAGGTGAAGGAGATGATCCTCTTTCTGAAGACGACGGGATCGATGCCCGAGTTTGAGGACCGGGGGGATGTGGATACCGCGAGGGCATGGCGCGTTCTCATGGCGGACCGACTGGATCCGGTCCAGGAGTCGGTCATGGGATTTGTGGTGTCCATCGTGCCGGAATCTTCGACGCGATTCGAGCGCTGCATCTTTCTCTATTCGTTCCTCTCGGACTTTTTACGCGCTCTCAAGATCTTCCGCAACGATATTGTCGCCAAGAAGCTCGATGTCCGTTTCCTCGAGACTTTTTTCCGATGCTTTTACCACAAGCTGCTCCTTCTTCCCGAGTCGGCGATGCCGATGCCCGCCGGCTTTGATGGTCTGATCCGATCCTTTTCGGTGGTGGTGGGTGTGGAGGAGATTGCGCTCTTATGGAAACGGTTGTCGGCCTACACCCATCTTTTTCAGCAAGAGGCCTTTGTGCCCTCGTCGCTCTTTGCCGCCGCAAGAAAGGAGGAGGTCGTCTCGGACGTTCCCAAAACGGCCGTCGCCGTCCTCACCCGCGTGCTCGGCTGCCTCTTTAGCCAGAACCCCGAGTCGGAGATCCGCTCCGAGGACATGTATGCGGTGGTCCAGATTTTGAGCGGACGGACCGATATCGCACCCTGGTCCGATCCGGCGTTTGAGATGATCGAGGAGGTGACACACGACGGCACGGACCGGTGGAAGAACCTTCCCGAGGACCTGCGTGAGACGAATTTCTTCAAGAAGAGGATGGGCAAGAAGAAAATCGAGGTGATGCGACACCAGATCGCTGTCCTGCATCCGGAGTATCGCGCGATGGCACCCCTTCTTAAGAAGGAATTGAATCGCCCCAGTTTGCAGGATCCGGTGGTGTCTCGTGCCACTTACGCCCTGGCCTCTCTTCTCAAGAACTTACAACACCCTCAACGTCTCTTATTTTTTGTGTAATGTTTTCGAGTTAAAAAAAAAATAAAAAAAAAAATTTTCCACTGTGAAAGAAAGAAGTAAAATGTCCATCAGTCTTCAGGGTGCGCTTCGCACATGTAAGGTTGACGTCGGGTGGGCCGACAAGATCCAGTCCGACCGATTCGAGAACCCCGATCTCATGATCTGCCCCGTGTGGAATGGTCGCGATCTGTCCGGCAGGCCGGTGTGCGCCGATTCCTTCTACACCAAGGTGGAGGGTTGCAACACCCCCCTCGACCGTGTCGATGTAGAGAACGCTCTTCGTCCTCAATACATGGAGTATGTGAACCTGGACGCTTACGGCTTCCGTTCCGACATCTATGATCCCAACACCGAGTCCTGCAAGGATGCCAACAACATGTTCTGCTATGAGTCCGGTATCCGCACATCGGGTCTGGACCAACTCCCCACCATTACCGGAAATTTCGGTTCGACCCCTAACGGCTCCGAGATCTACCCCCGTTGCGAGACCTACCCCTACGACCTCGCCCTCAAGCAGGAGGCGGCCGTGGCCAGCGACCGTATGCGCAAGCGCTAAATTATTCATCCTCTATATTATTTTTTGTTGCAACAAAAAATAAATCGTTACGAATAAATAAATGATCAGTCTTCGTCGATCCATTAAGGATTGCAAGGTCGATACCAGCTGGACCGAGCGTCTTCAGTCCGATCGATTCGAGAATCCAGACAATATGATGTGTCCCGTGTGGAGCGGTCGGGATCTGACCGGTCGTCCCGTTACCGAAGATTCCTTTTACACCAAGGTGGAGGGATGTAATACCCCCCTTGATCGTGTGGATGTGGAGAACACGCTCCGCCCTCAATACATGGAGACTACCACCACCGATGCCTATGGCTTCCGTGCGGACATCTATCAGGGAGACAATGGCAACGGCAATCGCCCGATCCCCACCACCTTTCCCGCCACGACCTCGAATCTCTATGAAGAAACAACAGTCTGCGGGCCGCCGCCTCCCATGTGCGCTTTCTATCCCTATGATCTGCAGTATGCACCCCCTGCCTACCGCGCCAATTATTCCCGCAAGGCCCAATTCCTCCAGCATCTTTCCAAGGCGAATGAATTCAATCAATTAGCCGGCTTTGCCTGAAACATCTTTGGATAAAATCGACAAACAGTAAAATAAAAAAAAATATTTTTATTTGTCTCGATTCGATGAAGATGGTGTCGACGCAATGGTAGGTAGAAGACATGGAAGATTAGCCAGGAGGAGTTTGGAGGACATACACATACGCCGATACTGAACCACCATTGAGCATGATGGGGACCAGCTTGTAGGTCTGTCCAGCGATTACCAGGGTATCAGAAAAGGTTGAGGGGACAGTCCTTTTCATGGTATAGGCAGTGGTGGCGGTCACATTCTGAGTGTATGCGGGAGCAATGACGGTCTTTGTCGCCGTTCCGGTGCAGGTGACGGAATGAAAGCTATTTTGGGTATTCACGATATAAGATCGATCGGTATTACAATTTACCGTTTTGGTGCTTGTTGTGCATTTGATATTATTGATATTGCTGGTGCAATTCTGGATCCTCGAGACGACACCGTTCGTCGCGGTCACCGCCAGATTGGTGTTAGCATTCGAAATATCGTTACAATTAATATTTCCAAACGCACACTCTCGTGTGCCTGGATTGATCAGGACATTGATCTTATCCCTCGCATAGATCAGGCCGGACCAATACTGATCCACGGTCGAGATTGACTTTGGGAATGTTGTCAATGGTGCCGTGATGGTCAGATCGGTATCGCACGAGATTGAATCCGCGGTAAGAGTAAGAGCATCCGTGCCAATAATGATCTGGGCCGCATTGGACACACATTGGAATCCATTCACAAAGACTGCTTGCCATAGCTTATTGATGGCACATAAAATTTGATTGACAGATCCTGGAATCAGACTCATCCTCTTGTATATTTTATGTCAATATATTTTTTCGTCTAAAAAAAAAAGATGTGTCATTACAAACATTGGATAAAACTTGCCTCGGTCATGAGTGTAACCATCGGACTTCCTATTTATTCCATCTCGGTCTTCAAAGATCCTCCACCACCCTCTCCTAAAGACCTCGCCTATTTTCCCTCTATCTAAAATGATTTTAAGCTGGTTTTATAGGATGTAAAAAAAATGTCTGGTCTTGGGATTACTATATGCTGGGGTCTTTTCATCTTTGGTCTTGTGGAGCTTCCGAGACAAGATCCGCATACCGATGATTACAATTCTCTCCTTGTTCTGATTGTGTTCAGTGGTATTTTGGGTCCAGGATTAACCGGGCTTATTATTATCAATTCATGTTGGAAACAGCGGCGGCAAGAAAAAAAAGAAAAATCGTTACTCTCCGACAGGGTTTATATTGTTGTATAAGAAATGATTCTCTGTTTTTGGATGGTATCCAATAAATAAGATTTTTTTTATGAATCATCTTTCCGTGGATATGATACAAGAAGTGACCTCGTTCCTGGATGCAACCAGTCTCACCTCCATGGCTTCGGTCTCTCATTTTTTTTTTCATGCGGTGGATCATGACAAATCTTGGGAACGGGCCGGTCAATCTATGTATGAAAATGCAGTCTATCTTCGTCGCTACTGCTCCGATTGGAGAGCCCTGATCCGTGATCGAAATCGTAAGAATCCTCATCTGGTATTCGACACCACTATTCTTTATGAAGAAGACCAGCAGCAACGGATCTATACCGAATGGCGGTATCTTCCGGATTCATTCTCCATGACAAGGGTGAGGATGATTATCGATCCTCATGGCAATCAAAACATCGACGGCATCGTGGATTGTCTCTCTGTCTATCTCGAGACGGATCGTCCCGACATCACGCTATCCTTTACGTTTTCCCTGAAACAATCAAAGGGACGGCATCGTTCGTGGAAATCCCGTCACCACTTTACCTTGGAGCATAATACATGGGGTGTCCACAATCTCATCGATCGATCAGAAATGGAGTCTGGAGAATTTATGGTGGACAATCGCCTCCATCTCCAACTCCTGGTGCATATTGTCCAATTCCGTCTTCGGATCATGGAGACCTCGGAGATGAAGAAGCATGAGGGCAGAGGCCTCTTTCACATGGACACAAAGGGCCATCGGAGAAACATCATGGCGGGCGAGACGATCCGTGCTTTTCGTCAGAAGCACTTCCCCTTGCAGCCTCATCTCATCTTTTGGATCTGCGACAGTCGAGAGGGAGAGGGAATCATCCCTATCCATCGAATCCACACGCAACAAGAGGATCTTCCGATGATGGAATTGCTCTCGGGTTGTTCTAATCAGCGAGGCGAGATCCTTATATGGGCGGATCGATTCGATCCCGACGAGTCTCTTTTATTCCTTAAACGCCATGTTGCCTCCAAGCGACGCCTTGTCGTGGAAGGCAGATCAACCATGGACAATCTACGTTGTAGGATGCGAGACAATTTGATCCTGATCCTGGAAAAAACAATGGAAGAGGTATCGATAGACACTCTTGCATCCGTGGATACGATTACGGTAGTTCTGATCCTTGACCGAAACAATCTGGAAGAGGTCCGGCGTCTCTATCAGGATCATAGAGACCGTGTCTTTCGGCGTCTTGAGGAGATGCTCATGGATTCAATCCAGCACTGCCGTCTCCTGTCCATGAAAGACATCCTCCTCGAGGGATCCAAAATCTATACGGATTGGCGGATTGTCAATATGCTCTCCCGATACCATAATAAGACTATGCTGCTCCGCAAGATGATCCAGCGACCACATATCTCCTATGCCTGTGATCGCTGTGGCAAACTGAATTTCACCGGCATCCGCTACAAATGTCGAGAATGCCGCGATTATGATCTCTGTGAAGACTGCCATTCATTACCTCTCATGTCCCACCGCTATCTTTTCCGGCGCGATGAGAATCATCAAGAAATTGTAGTCCGGTCTCATTCCGTAGAACATCAATCAGACCATACATTCCGTGCGATTGTGTTGTAAACATTGGAAAAAATAATAAAAAATTTTATTTATTATTTTATTTTCTGCAGTATAATAACCAAGTAAAGAAATGCAGATTTTTGTCAAGACACTTACTGGAAAAACAATCACGCTTGATGTCGAGCCAACGGACACGATTGAGAACGTGAAACAAAAGATTCAGGACAAGGAGGGAATCCCACCTAATTGAAAAGATCGGGTGTAAGAACGGCGTGCCAAACACTATTAGCCGTTAGTCGGACTTATGTCCGGCGAGACTCCTTATAATGACGGGAACACCCTAAAACTCCTCTGCACCAAGCCGATGATGGAAACGTGATCGGTGGCCGAGCTAACAGCCCTGGGTAAGGTAAGAGTCAGAAGAGATGATGCGATAGTCCAACTGGCCTATTGTTGAAATGGGCAATCCGCGGGTAAAGATCCTACCTCTCGTTATGGAGGTTAGAGACATGGATCTCCCTCAACGACCGCACGGGAGTCGGTCGGCGATGACGGTCTCCTCCACCTGAGCCGGCTTAAGATACAGTCTGACCGGCCTCGAAAGAGGCTGGATGCTGCAAAGGATCAGCAGCGTCTTATTTTTGCAGGAAAACAGCTTGATCTTCGGGCTTGAAAAGTCGTCGGGGTTCGAAAAAAAGGATAATCGAACCATAAACCAGTAAGTGGTCCTTTACACCATAATCCACTGCGGCTAATCCAATCTATGGGTGAGACGACCAAATTGCTGGAATCTCCTAAAGCTTCCATTACCAAGCCCTTCTTGAAAGAGGAGGGTGGCCAAGAGAAAACTTGGGTAAGGTGACAATAGGGAAAGATGAGATGTATTGGAAAGAATATATCGAAATGGACAATCAGCAGCCAAGGTCCTACGTTCTTTTTTCATCCATCATAAAAAGAATATGGACAAGGTTCAGAGACTTGACGGTTGTCGGCTCATTGTTGTGCTACAACAATTGGGCTTAAGGTAAAGTCCGGCTCTTATCGAAAGGTAAGAGATTTTGCGAAGATGGCAGAACACTATCCGACTACAACATTTCTAAAGAAAGCACGTTGCACCTTGTATTGAGGTTGAGATAAGTAAGTAATAAAATTATTGAATACTATTTACACTTTAGAAAAATTTAAATTTTCTATTTTTCTAATTAACAAAATTAGCAAGGAGATATTGAAAAGCGCACACTGTATATTAGATCCAAAGCTTTGGATCGGTGTAGTATTCTCAGTTAATTGGTATACCAATTAACTTATAGTTAGTAATGATATCATAATATCTATCTACACATTTATTTACGAATATAAAATGCATCGCCCCACTTACATTCACCCCACCATTTGGTTTCAACGCGATGCAATCCGAACTTACGTAAATATTCGTCAATTTCCACAATTATAGCACAATCTTTGTAAAGATAATCAGAATATACTTCTGTATATACATAATCAACTTTTGGTAAATATTCTTCCATTCCCTTTAATGCTTTTAATTCTGTTCCTTGAATATCAAAAGTTAAAAAATTATATTCAATATCATATTTTGGTAAAATATCCTTTAATAATTTTGTTTCTCCATCAAAATGATCGATGTAATGAATCTCAGGATGAAAGTGTGAATGTAAATTAAACTCTAAAATAGATGATGACATTCCATTATTTGAAATATTAAAACGAACTGTTTCTATAGTATCAGAAACTATTGCATTTTCTATAAGAACTCCAGGATATTTTTGTTTACATTGTTCAACTTTATCGGGTAAAGCTTCGACCCATAAAATTTTATTTCTTGGTAAATAGACTTCATAATCATTTAATTCTTCACAATAATGTGCGCCAACATGTAAAATACCTTTAAAACAAACATTATATTTTTTAACTACGTCGTGTAACGGAATTAGCATTATTTATATATAAATAATATAAAAAATATTTTTTTTTTTTTTAGGTAAGGAAAAGAAATGGAGCGAAACATTCAGAAGATATTTGAGAGCATCCAAAAGAAGGAGAAGACGCAGAAATAGTCCGGGGAGGTAAAGGGTTCGATCCAAAAGATGATCATGTCTGTCTTTCATCATTTACAGTATCTGTCGAAACGTCTACATTCCATCCACAAAAATTAATTTAAATATATCATCAGACATTTCAAACGCCCACTTTTATTTTTTTTAAATAAAAGGATCTAAAGATAACGATTCCTATCATATGAGGCCGGGTGTATTCTCGTGTCCTCGTCAGTGCCGTTTCATCGACGGTGAATAGCTCACCCAGAAAACGACTCGTCTTTCTGACTAACCATGATTTACACAGGAATTGAGCTGTGTCCAACGATCGGCAACGCAATGGGCATTTTAAATGTCCGACGGTGTAAATATATCATCATCATAATAATAAAAAAATATATGATGATCGAAGCAAATATTAAGAAAAAGATAGTCATCTTAGCATGGACAACAAGGATTTCGAACGAGCATTTCAATCCCTGGGTGAATTATTAGGGGTTTGGAGACATCATTCGTGGCATGTTGGCGCTCTATGAAAAATCCAAGAAACATGATTTCGAACTGATTGTGGATCATCAATTGCATCCTCTGCACAAGTATCTGCTGGCCCTACGAACAATATGTATTGGATCACAAGGATCAGATACGATTCATCGATCAGCATGCAGACTTTGAGGAGAGGCTGGAGGCGGCCGGTGACATATTGATCTTGAATTCCAATCTGCATTACGAACACATTGTAGATGGTGCTCGAGAATTCATCAAAGAGGTCCTGACACCGAATGAGGCACTCATGCGTTATATCGAGGAAAAAAGGAAGGTGCTCGAGGGGAAGAGATACATTGTCCTTCATTACCGCCTGGGAGATGATTGCATGATTCATCGCCATCATCGTGATTTCCAGGCTCATTACGAACATGTCCAGAGATGTGTGGATCCGAGTCGTCTGAATGTTCTCATATCCGATTCGGAATTGTTCAAGGATTATGTGCGGTCGAAAGATTTCAAGGACGTGATCCTCTTTGATTCCAAGGCGGCGCATGTCGGATACGAATTCCAGGATGTGGATCTCTCGGGGACACTCTTTGAGCATTTCATGGCCGCGGGCGCCGACGAGATACGCACCTATTCCATCTATGAATGGCTCTCTGGGTTTGTCCGGTCCGTGCACGATATTTATGGTGTGCCGATCGATCAGAAATACTAGTCTAGATGTTATCGCCGTAGCCTGGCATGGGAGAGATGATCATCTCGGTGAGCAGAGCATGAGGCGCCTCTGGTTCCATGACCTCTAGAGGAAGATCATGACGGCCAATGGGGAATGGCTTGCATTTTCCACACGCCACATCCACGAGGACCACCTCGCCGCTGCACTCACGGATCTCGTCCATGTCGGCATAATCCGAGATGGAGAGGACGCGGACTCCCAGCATCTCGCCCACCTCTTGCAGAGTGGTATCCCCCTCCTCGCTCCGTTGCAGGTAACCCTCGTCATCGGTGAGGAGGAGGCGATCGCCGTGATTCATGCAAAAGATCTTGAGGGGCGCCTCATTCTCCACGACGGCGCTCAGATCCTGGAGACGAAAGAGGCAGTCGTCGTCAAGAAAGACGATCCAATCACGGGTGTCTTCCATGGACGAAAGGAAGCATCCAAGCGTAAAGGGGAGCACATCCTTGCACCGCACAGGCAGGAATCGATCGCCAGGAAGGATGTGATTCTGCTGGTAGAGCGGATACCACCACGGCGTCCCCACCCGACCGACGATCGTCTTGGTATCCTGGAATAGGTCGTGAAAGATCCCTTGGAAGTGGTAGGGATTCATGGTCTCGTCCTCAAGGGCGATCTGAGGCAGGTCCTTGCCCCACTGCTCTTTCCACCGCTTGCAGGTCGGGATCCAATTGGGATCGGGATCGTTGGGTGCTGGCTTCCAATTCTGGAGAAAGACAGAGACCGGGGCGTTGTAAAAGACGTGAGAAAAGAGCGAGCGGTTGGAAACCGAAACAATATGGGCCTCGCGCCCAAAGGTCTCTCTCCGGGTCTGGAGCGCCTCGGTCTCGCCCAGCAAGAGGATAAGGTCGGCATTCTGGACCACAAAATTGCCATTACGATCGCCGTCTGGACCCACGCGTCCCACAAACAGCGGATGATATTCAGGGATGCGATCGATGGAGTCGGCAGTGACGGTGATGGGCAGCTTCTTCTGAAGAATACTGGGAATATCCTCGGTGTCGATGTCCTTGCCAAGAAGAATCACCGGGCGCTTGGCGCATCCCATAAAGACATTCAGAAGGGAATAGTCCGTATCAAAGGCGACGGCCTTTGCAGACAGTGGGGGCAGTTCCGAATCAAAACTGGGGACAAAGAACCAGCGGGAGACGTCCATGAGGGCCGCCAGTCGTGATTGGGTCTTTTCCCAATCGGGAGAGATCACGACGACCATGATGGAGAGACTGCCACGCTCGCAGGCCTCGACAATCTCTTTCGAGGAGGCATGTTCACCGGTAATCAACGCGGCGGAAGAAAGACCGCTGTGCCTGTGAAAACCAATAGCGGCTCGCAGTGCCGCGATATCATCATTCTCAAAAACAAAGCAGTCCTCATCGAAAAATGAAGCAAAGATCCGATCGATATTCATAGATTTAATCTGATCGATCATCCTATTTTTTTATTCAAGGCGAGAAATAAAAAAAATGCTCACGGAAGAAATAGATAGGGTCGCAGGACCGGATGATAGTCCTGGAGCTGGTCGATTTCGGGTGGGAGCATGGGACGAACAATAGGCTTGTCGATGCTCTTCGGATAGGTGACAAGGAGTGGTGTATGTTCTTGTTGTGGTGGTGATGATGGCGAGAGCACAGGATCGCGAAAGAGGAGGTAGCCGAGCAGGACCACGGTTCCCGGAGAGGAACGGCGGGTCATCGCCGCATTCCCATCCACAACGGACCTCCATATGTGCATCACGCTAGTAAAGACCTCACGGAGGATCATCATCGTTCTTGGAAAATGGCTCACCTTGAGTGTCCTCGTCTTGAGGAACTTGAATTGGCGGAAGAGATAGGATTTCATCTCCTTGGAGCATTCCGTCTCGTATTTCTCAATATCGTCCATGGCAAAGGGTCTGGCGTGTTTCAGAAGGATATCGATAAGGTTCTTCAAAATATGCACCGGATCCATACTGGTCTGCTCATAAATCTTTTCAAAGTCGGTAAAGAAACGCCTCAGTGTCTCGGCGAGGATGGGCAGGAATTCTTCCAACTGGTCACGATGGACCGTCTCTTCTGTGGCGGAACGCAATCCCTCGTTCCGATAGGTGAGGAGGTAAGAGAGTGTGGAAGGCGCAATGGACAGACTATGCTCCAGGAGTTGGGCCTCGATAAAATCGCGCGACCATTGATTGTATTTCTTACATACGGGACATTTCCATGTGAGGATCGGTAGGCGCATGAGGATACGCTTCATGAGGAGAAGCGGCGGATGGTAAGACGCCTGCTTTCTCAGCGTCTTGAGAAAGGAACGAAGAAAGAGCTGGTAGGCGTGACGAAAATCACCGTGATCCAATAGATTGCCATGAGTGAAACAGGAAAAATCTATGGAAAACGGGGTCGTGTCCCAGATGCCAGAGGCCTCTCCTCCCTGGATCTCAAAAACATGATACCTCGACCTCTGGTAGAAACGATGCTCGATACGGAGACGCACATCCTCTACTGCGACAGGAAAGGATCGCGATCGGTAAAAGTCCTGGTCCAACTCGGCTTTCCAAAAATAAATCATAATTTGCCAAAAAATAGCAAGCATTGAATCGGGGGAAGGGATCTTGATCGCCTCCGACCACATCATACTCTCCTCCTCCATTCTTTCTTCTTTCTACTGCCAAGATCAAATTCTTAGATTGCGTGTATAATAATTTTTTTATTTTGAATAGGTAGAGGAGATCAAGCACAATCATAACTTTAGAGAATGTCAACTATCTCGACAAGCACTACATTAGATGCGACGTACCTTACCACGCCATCAAACTGGCCGATCACCATTTCTGCGGCTTGCACTGTTACTATTGGAGCGAGTGTCTCTATTTCGGGATCTTACTATTTTGACATCCAGAGCAGTGGTGTCACGATCGAAGGTGGTAATAATATCTTTACGATCATGTCAACTACCGACGGTCTTTTCCAAAACGGTAGCGATAATCAAAGTGGTTATAATAATGTAATCATACAGAATGTTTCGGTGGATGGGTCTTCAACAACTTTAAATTCTGGGGGAGGATGGGTTTGTCGATCTAATTTTGGTAAAGGAGCAAAGAGTAATGTGGCCGTCAAAAACTGTAATTCAAAAGGTAATGTTAAAGATAATGCAGGAGGAATCATTGGAGCTGGTGCAGGTTTTCAGGGGTATGTCCAGGCTATAAATTGTTACTCAAATGGAAATATCGAAAGATTTTCGGGAGGTATTTTTGGAAACTATTCTGGTGGTTACGGGGGATTTGCTTATGCTATAAACTGTTATTCTACAGGAAATCTAAATGATAATAATTCAGGAGGAATTTATGGAAGTTTCAGTGGTGTCAGTGGCACGGCGGTAGTCACTAATTGTTATTTCCTTGGTGGCACAAAAGTCGCTGGTGCTAATAGCGACATTTCTTCTTCATCTTATTATTATTATTCAAACGGTGCTTGGAATAATACCAACGCTAGCAGTATTCTCACGGGAGCCCCCAGCACCTTCCCTAGTGCGGGGACTGTTTGGACGAGTCTTAATTCTTCACAAACACCTTTCATCTTAACAACTATCGCTGTTCCCTCCATCGTTAGTGTATCTTCTTCTTCCTCTACAACGGCGACTGTCACCTGTTCTACCGTCACTGGTGCGACTGGATACACCGCTTCTTCTTCTCCCGGTAATTTTACGGGCACATCCAATTCAACAACAATCAATGTTGTTGGATTATCCGCCGGAATTCCATACACATTTACCGTTGAGGCCAATGTAAACTATGTATCTTCCCTACCCTCCAATGCTTCATACCCTGTGACGCCTCTACCCGCTCCTACAGGTGTCAATGCTTCCTCTTCCTCCTCCTCCCAAACCACTGTTACTTTTAATCCAGTGACTGGAGCGACTGAATATACCGCCACCGCTACTCCTAATGGCGGAGGTTCTGCTATCACGGGTTCCTCCTCAGGGCAATCAAACACAACGATTTTTTTCAACCCAATGAATTCTAACCAGCTGACACCAGGAACCACTTACACCATCACGGTCGTCGCAACCAATGGAACCAATATCTCTTCTCCATCGAGTCCTACAACCCTCCTGGCGACGCCAATGAATGTCGTGGCGACCTCTTCTTCGTCTACCTCTGCCACAGTAACGTTTTCCTCTGTCACAGGAGCTACCTCCTATACAGCCACCGCGACGTCAGGTGGTTCTTCTATCCTCGCGTCTTCAAACACGACCACCATTACGTTTGATAATACGTTGTCACCAGGAACCACTTACTCCATCACGGTCGTCGCAAC
>Ga0114971_10001344_pt1 | contig 16695 bp, 13 predicted proteins | sample M_140625_MF_Meta_FD_87320 | JGI IMG/M metagenome (GOLD analysis project Ga0114971, IMG submission 87320) | Freshwater microbial communities from Lake Montjoie, Canada to study carbon cycling - M_140625_MF_MetaG | ecosystem: Environmental > Aquatic > Freshwater > Lake | place: Lake Montjoie...
AAACTGAAAAGAAAAAAGCGTTTCGTGAAAACGGAGAAGTCCTATACCCACTGCAATCACAAGCGGGTAAGTTGAACTACAACTATTTTGCACGCAAAAGAAGAGACTGGTGGAACCACAGTCGCTATTCATCATTCGTGTTATACTACCACGAATAATGGACGAACAATTCTCTTCACCTTTCAACAGAAAATTCAAGAATTTTAAATTATCAAAAAGATCAAATAAGAATGAAAAATAACCCAATCAAAAAACACTTCTGGGGCATTGGGTTAGAAAACGAAACGTACTTGCAATTCGAAGAATCGCTTATTGTTTCCGGACAGTTCATTCAAGAAAAAATGGGTCGAGAACGCTATAGCCTCGACTATCTGAAATGCTACAAAGAAGGCTGTCTGGAAAAGGTCTTATCACTTGCCTTTAACTCTGGAAAGAACTACCTCGTTAGCCAAATGATGAACAGTCATTCACTAGAAAAACTCGACGTTCATTTTCAACATAAGACTATACAATCGGCACCCCCACTCAAAGACAATCCCGATTATTCAGGAAAATCTATTATTGAATTATTCCTCGAAAAACAACCGCATCAAATTCAAAGCATGCTCACGCAAAAGAACAATCCCATGGGATCTATTATTTTCGACGGAGACACCATTGAATTCGTAACGAAATACTACGAGAATAGGACGATTCAAGAATCATTCAATGAATTAAAAGCAACGAAAAAACTTTTTCTTGAAAAATTAAACGAAGTAAAAATTCTTCCAGGAAATTTAACTTATCCAGAATACAACATCGGCATAAACATGTTCATGTCGAATCAAAGAAACCTGGTGCTCTTCAACAACGGCACCTTTCATTTTCACATTACCCTTCCCACATTAACGGAAGACAGTCGAATTATTGATTACGCAGCATTCGACCTTGCTCACCACAAAGCCATTTATTTGTTGCAGTGGTTCGAACCCTTATTCATTGCAACAATCGGAAGCCCTGATATTATGTCGGTTATCAGCGAGAAGTTTGGAATGGAGGAAAAGTTTGCAGGAGGCTCTATGCGTAACGCAATGTCACGATATACTGGCGTTGGCATCTACCACAAGTCAATGCCAAAAGGTAAAGTCCTCACTTACCCTGTTGATGAATTTCGAAAACTCTTGACATTCAAAAAAGAAGAAAACATTTGGTGGAGAGACCGCATAGAATCTGAACTGAGTTATGAATTGCTTTCCGATGTTGGACTCGATTTCAACAGAGAAAAATTATATCAAAGCGGATATGAATTCCGAAGCTTCGATGAATTTCCTACCGATTATCTTCCAGAAGTATTGCACGCTATCGTTTTAATTTCCGAGCATGCGCAGTATATAGATGAAGTTGAATGGGCTTCCAACAACGCTATTTGGAACAACCTCGTTTTCAAAACGCTTACGCAAGGTTTTAAATCCGAAATGAATGAAGACGAGAAAAGCGAAATGATGAATGTGTTTCAAATCCCTCTGAATAAGAGAGATTCATTGAACAATTCAAATCGACTGGATGAGTTCTTTTTCCAAATTCTTCAGTTGCTTCATGAAATACACAACGACAACAGCGAATATTTAAAGTCACTTTTGCACGAGAAAACGGATGATGCTCCGCGTTGGGATAACTTCAATCAACACCAAGTAGAACAGCACGCGAAGCAATTAGAAGAAGTTCAATAAGTCGAATTAGCTGTTCGTAGAAGTTTTACCTTTTGACCTTCTGCAGCGTTCACTGCAAAACTTCACTTCGTCCCAATTTTTCTCCCATTTTCAAGCCAACTGCCACTCCTACTCGCTTTTGGAACCTACTTCATTGGGCAACACAGTATAACAAGTTGGGGACATCTCAAGCAGCACCTTCAACTTGAAAACAAAAAAATCTGGATTCACTCACTGCCTTTTCATCTTGGAGCATGGCTCATTTTGTTTCTGTTTTTCGCAATTTGGCCTTCCCTTCAAAATCAGATAAACACGGCATACAGTGCTTGGGGAATATTCTATATTTTCATTTCATGCGTAAGCTTTCCTCATGTGATTTTTATGAATAAGTTGTATCAGAAACCCTGATAGCTTCCGTCTATTTCATTAGGAATTAGTCTCAAAAGGTAAGAGAAGATAAGAAAGGGTAAGAAAAGGTAAGATTTAACAACGAAATTCATCCTACCAAGAAATCGGAGCAAGCCCCCAAGCGCTCAAATGCTCATTCACTTTCGAAAACGGCTTCGATCCGAAAAAACCTCGATAAGAAGAAAGAGGCGAAGGATGAACGCTTTCAATAATTGCATGTTTCGACATGTCAATTAAAACACTTTTCTTACGCGCATAGTCTCCCCATAAAACAAAAACAATATGCGCGTTTTCTTTCGAAATGAATTCAATGGTGGCATTGGTAAATTCCTCCCACCCCCATTTCGAATGACTTCCAGCTTTATCTTTTTCCACTGTTAAAACGCTGTTCAATAACAATACGCCCTGCTCTGCCCAAGATGTAAGATTCGTAATTCTAGTCAAGTCTATTCCGAATTCACTTTCCAACTCTTTAAAAATATTCCGCAACGAAGGCGGCATCTTCATGCCCTGCTGAACGCTGAACGCAAGGCCGTGTGCTTCTCCTGAGCCGTGATATGGATCTTGTCCGAGAATCACAACGCGAACTTCCTGCGGCTTGCACAAAGCGAAAGCTTCAAAGATTTTTTGTTTAGGTGGAAAACAAATCGAGGAAGCATATGCTTCCTCGATCTTTTTCTCTAATGAAAATAGATAATCCTTTCGTGCTTCCTCACGAAGCAAAGCGCTCCACGATTTCGGAAAGGACTCGAATAACATTACAATTTCACGAATTTTTTATTGAAGGACGAACCGTCCTTCTTCACCACTTGAATGAAATACATTCCACTTGCAAATGCATGAGCAGAAATAGTCGTTGAAGAAGCATTTAAATTCAAACTTTCAACCAATCTTCCATCTTGAGTGTAGATGCGTATTTCCTTCAACAAATCGAAACGTGGACATATCAAGGTGAAGCTATCTTCAACACGCGTGGGGAAAATCGTTAGTTCCTGAAATGAAACACTCTCCTCCACTCCAACCACTCCAAAGCAAGGCTGAACAGCAGCCATTCCTGGATAAGATCCGTCAATAGCCAAAAGACCAGTACCAGCAGCGTCTAACCAATCCACCAAGTCTTCATTCGTCGGATTCGGATTGCTCGTAAAGTGCTTGTCCATTTTACCGTAATAATCTGGAGCTGTTTGGTCTGTGCAGAAAGATCCTCCGCCTGTAAGTGTTCCAATAACCTGATGGTCTTTATTGAAAATTGGAGAACCTGAAGATCCACCTTCAGTAACGCCCCAATTCGTAACGGTTTGAATCCAATTCACTTTCCAGTGATGATTTGCAGTTTGCCATGTTCCTGAAACAACAGTTCCTGCAGTAGATATTTTTTTCACATCACCTGCTGGGTGATGAATACCGATTGCCTTCCAACCAGAAGTCGATGCCGTTGGAGTTGAAGTGTTCGCATTCCATCCTGCATAATATACCGGCCATGTTGTTGGTATGGCCTGAGTCATTTCCAACAAACAAAAATCGCTTCCTGAAGACCCGCCCCCATCGTTCGAATCGGCCAAACGCGTTGTTCCTGTCTTCTGCTGAGCAGATGAGCTAATTCCTGTTCCGCATGCGCTCTTCTGATAGTTGAATCGGACTACAATATTTCCAAAATCAGCCGTTGAAGAAGATTCTGTGCAATGCATTGCTGTTAAAACGAATTTTCTACAATCGTAAGAAGTGTTATTCATTAGCGTGCCTGAGCACAAGCCTACCCCACCTCCCGCAGGAATACTTAATTTCACAACCGCTCGCATATCATCTGCCCACTCGTCTCCTTCCGGACATTTAATGTCAATTTCGCATGGATCAGAAGCACGCTCGAAGCGATCGTCGTGAACAAATCTAAAGTAATGACCAAACCCGCGAATGTTTAACACAGGTTGTTCCATCACTTCGAAAGGTTGGTAATATTCCAAAACCAATTCGTCACCGAAAATCTCTGGTGTGCGGTATTTTCCTGATGTTGAATTTTCCTCACTATCGTATGGCCCCACAAACCACTCACGATCCGCAGTATATGCAAACAACGACGTTCCTTCTGGTAAATACAATTGTTTGAAAAACACATCCATGCTCAATGCACCAGGACTGTGAACACGCAATTGCCACATTTTATCTCCATTGGGAAAATAGGTCCAAGTACCATTTGTTTGAGCATCCATCGGAGACTCGATAATCTTTCCGTAAATAGGAAGAGTGCCATTCTTGTCCGACTCATCGACCATTGCCCACAATTCTTCAATGGTCAAGTCTGACACTTGAACGCGTTCAACTCGAGAATTAAACGATTCAGAGGACTCTCTGAATCCAACTGGCTCTTGTGCCATTACTTGTACTGAAACAAACAGTACAGCTAAAAAGTATAGTTTTTTCATTTTGCAGATTTGAGGTGGCAATATAGTCAGTATTTTTGCTTTCTTGACTCTACTTCCTAAAATATCACGACTACTCCTCAAGGCCTACATTGGTCCTTTCATTATTACATTTTTAATTGCAATGTTCATTTTTGAAATGCAATTCATTTGGGTGTATTTAGATGATTTAGTTGGAAAAGGAATTGACACATTAACCATTTTACAATTGCTTGTGTATGCAAGCGCCCGCATTGTAAATATGGCCCTTCCCCTAGCGATACTTATGTCCAGCATTATGACGTTTGGGACACTTGCTGAAAACTATGAACTCACCGCAATGAAAAGCGCTGGCATGTCTCTGAGCAGAATCTTACGTCCACTTGTCGTTTTCATGTGTGCTTTATCCATCTTTTCATTTGTCTTTGCGAATAACGCATGGCCTATTGCAAACTTAAAATTTAGAACACTGCTCTACAGTATTGTCCAACAACGTCCAACATTAAATCTTGAAAGCGGAGTTTTCTACAACGGCATTGAAGGAATTAGCATTCGTGTGATGGACAAAAACATAGAAACAGGTGTTTTGAAAGACGTGCTAATCTACGATCACCGAAATCAGAATTTAGGCAATCGCACTGTAATTCGGGCGCAGGAAGGTGACATGAGTGAGACCGCAGATAAACGATTTCTAATTTTAACATTGAAGAACGGAGTTACTTACGAAGAAAAAGAGGAAACCAATAGGCCAAAGAAAGGTGCCATGCAGCCTCAAAAACCTATTAAGCACATGCCGCTTGTTTCAGGAAATTTTGAAACAATGGTTCTTAGACTTGATCTGAGTTCTTTCATCTTCCAAAATAATGACGAAGAGATTTTCAAGAACTCATTTGAAATGATGACGGTTGCCCAACTCGATCAAACCATTGACAGTCTTGCGATTCAACGCGATAGCTTAGCTATTGCAATACAGCATTTTCAAGGCAGTAACACTGCACAAAAAGACATGAACACACCTTCGATTACCAGCGCTAAAAATGTGGCGTTAGACAATAACGCGAAGCAACAAAAAACATTAGAGGGCATGAACGAAGAATTATTGAATAGAACGAAATTCATTAACCGACATAAAATCGAATGGCATCGAAAATTCACGTTGGCATTTTCTTGCATAATCTTGTTTTTCATTGGCGCACCGCTCGGAGCAATCATTCGAAAAGGGGGCCTCGGTTGGCCAACAATTCTTGCACTTGGAATTTTCATTCTGTTTGAAATGCTTACCATAGCTGGTGAGAAAATGACCAAGAGCAACATTCTCGAACCTTATATTGGAATGTGGTTAGCAACTTTTGTAACCTTGCCAATGGGTCTTTTCATTACCTACCGAGCACGAATGGAAGGTAAATGGCAATGGAATATCTTCAAAAAGAAAGAACGTAAAAACAAATCTGAAACCGAATGAAATTCCTTCAGATCTGTCAGAAACCACCGCTCCCACTAACCGATGGCGGATGCATCGCTTTTCACGCCTTAACAACAGGTCTCATGCAGGCAGGACATGGCGTAAAAGTTTTTACCCTCTTCACTGACAAGCACGACTTTCTTCCTGAAACCATGCCCGAAGAATATGTGCAAAAAACAGACATCGAAGGAGTCTATGTAGACACCAATATGAATTTCGTGGATGTGTATTGCAACTTCATGACTCGTGATCCATACAATCTCAGCCGTTTCTTTTCAGTAGATGTAGATATTCGTTTAACGCGACTGCTTCAAAAAGAAAAATACGATTGTATCATTCTTGAAAGCATTTTCACCACTCCGTATTTACCAACCATTCGAAGAAATGTTAACACGAAAGTTATTCTTCGATCACACAATATTGAGCACCAAATTTGGAACAAGCTTGCTGTCGGTGAAAAGAATTTCTTCAAAAGAATTTACCTCTCCTACCTCGGTAAAAAACTTTACAAAGCTGAAATAGAAGCTTGGAGAAGCGTTGATGGCATTGCTTGTATTAGCCACGAAGACCTTCAATTCACCAAAGCCTTATCTCTAAAACCGTCGTATCTATTGCCTGTTGCCATGGCCATTCAAGAGCCAGAAGTAATGCATGGACATGAGTTGAAGGTTTACCACATTGGCTCCATGGATTGGCTTCCAAATATTGAAGCGATAACTAGTTTTATTAAAAACACACTACCCGCTATTTTAGAAGAGTTTCCAAATTTCGAACTTCATATTGCAGGAAGAAAAATGCCAGCTAACCTTCACCACAATAAAACACCAGGAGTAGTTTCATGGGGCGAAGTTGAAAGTGCAGAAGCTTTCGCTCGTAATTTTCAAATCATGATTGTTCCTTTACAATCTGGATCCGGCATTCGTATAAAAATTCTTGAGGCCTTCGCAATGGGTATGGCTGTTATCGCAACTGAGCAAGGAATTCGAGGCATTGATGTAGAGGATAGAAAAGAATTCTACCTCGCCGAAACTTCTGAAGAGTGGGTGGCTGCGCTCCGCGCCTTGCAAGATCCAAATGAACGCGAAAGAATCGGAAACAATGCGCAGCAATTCATGCAAGAATCGTATAGCAGTTCAAAAATTGCTCAACCCTTGGTTCATTTCATTAAATCGCTTCCGAAAAGATGAAAATCGTAGTGCTCACATCACGCATTCCGTATCCGTTGGAAAAAGGAGATAAACTTCGCATCTTTCATCAGATAAAACATCTTTCACAAACACATGAAATTTGTCTCATTTGCTTGAATGAAACCACTGAGAAAATTGATACTTCCGTGCTTAAAGAAATGGTTTCTGAATTGCACATTATTCAACTTGCTCAATGGAAAATTCCTTTCCGAATGTTTTTCGCTCTTTTTCACAAGTTGCCTTTTCAGGTTACTTATTTTCTTGAATGGAAAAACAAAAAGAAAATTGAAACCATCATTCAGAACTTCAAAACCGAACATATATACTGTCAGCTCATTCGAACTTCGGAATACGTCAAAGATCTTTTTCAATTTGAAAAGACAATTGACTATATGGATGCCTTCAGCGCTGCGGCAATGCGCAGGGCTTCCACTGCAAAAGGATTTCGGAAACTTTTTTGGAAAGTTGAAAACGAACGCGCTAAAAAATACGAGCGAAGCATTTTCGATTATTTCAATAACCATTCAATCATTAGCCATCAAGACCGAAATTTGCTTGCGATTCCTTCCAACAAAAAAATAGAGATTGTTCCGAATGGTGTGGACACCTCAAATTTCAACAATTTGAACCTTCCAAAAAAGCACGATATAGTATTTGCGGGCAACATGAATTATCCGCCAAATATCGCGGCTGCTATTTTTCTTGTTGAAGAAATACTTCCAAAGTTAATTGCACAATTCCCGGAAATAACATTGCTCATTGCGGGGGCAAATCCGTCTTCTGGAGTTTTAAATCTGGCTAGCGCTCATGTAACGGTTTCTGGTTGGATGAGCGATATTCGTCAGGCTTATTGTGAATCATGCATTTTCGTAGCCCCCATGTTCATTGGCGCTGGAATGCAGAATAAAATTCTCGAAGCCATGTCAAGCGAACTCCCCGTAATCACAACCTCACTTGCAGCCGAAGCCTTTTCAGAAAAAAATCAATCGAAAATCATTGAAGCCAATACGACTTTTGAATTTGCAAAAGCCATTCAGTATTATTTGTTTAATGAAGCCGCACAAAATTCAGATGGAAAAACGAACCGACTCTATGTTGAAGAAAAATACAGTTGGAAAATCAGCAACAAAAAACTAGACCAATGCCTATCAAATCAATCTTCATAATCTTACTGAGTGTTTTCACGCTCCAATGCACCGCTCAATCTGAAATTGTCATGCTTGGACATGTGGGGCAGCGTAACGCTGAAATATGGGTGCATTGGCCAATGGAAAACGAAACCATTTCCATTAAATACTCAACAATTGCTCCCGAGGTTGCTACTTCACAAGGGGGAAAAGAGTTTTTTCTTGTTCCGAATGAAAACAACCTTTCAACAAAAATTGTGTTGTCCTCTCTTCAACCAGGAGCACATTACACTTTCTTTCTTGAAAGCAAAAGTTTCAAAACTAAAATTTATGAATTTACTACGCAAGAGTTGTGGCAATGGCGAAAAGATGCTCCGAATTTCTCTGTGATTTTCGGCAGTTGTACCTATGTGAACGACACAGAATTCGATAGACCAGGCAAGGCCTATGGACAACCTGACTCTATTTTCAATCTCATTTCTGAACTTCATCCGAATGCAATGATTTGGGGCGGAGACAACATCTATTTGCGTGAAGGCGACTTTGAAACACAAGCCAATATGGAAGCTCGATACTTAAAAGCGCGACAAGTTCCTTCCATTCAAAAACTACTTTCTTCTTGTCCCCAATACGCCGTTTGGGATGACCACGATTTTGGTCCAAATGATAGTCACTCTTCCTTTCAATATAAAAAAGAGAGTTTAGCCGCCTTCAAAGAGATGTGGGGCAATTCGAATTACGGATTTTCAAAAAATGAAAACAACTGCATCACAGGTAAAGTAAGCATCAACGATGTGGACCTCTATTTAATGGACAACAGAAGTTTTAGAATTCCTCCTGGAACAGACGGAATTGCTCCACAGATGCTCGGTAAAGAACAAATTCATTGGCTCATCGAAGACTTAAAAGCAAGTAAAGCTTCTTTTAAACTCATTACAATTGGTAGTCAGGTTCTTTCCTCTGTTGCAGATTTTGAGAATTACGCGAATTACAAAGACGAAAGAGAATATCTTCTTCAACTTCTTGCTAAAAACAACATTAAGAATGTGATATTTTTAACAGGCGATAGACACTTCGCCGAATTATCTGAAGTGAAACTAAACAACAATCTTCGTGTGCTCGACATTACTGCTTCTCCATTAACCAGCAAACCATACAGCAATAACAAAGAAGTGAATGCAAATCGTGTTGAAGGCACATTTGTAGGCGAACAGAACTTTGCACAGATATCCTTTTCTGGAGCAGCTAAAGAGAGAACACTGAACATTTCAGTGGTAAATAAAAACGGAAAAACATGTTGGGAGAAATCCTATTTGATAGAACGGTAAAAATCATCATCCATTATTTGCCAATTGTTTAATTGAATTGCCTATCTTTAAGACACCTATACAAGTTTTATATGAGCAAAATTCAATTCGAAATAGAATACCTCGTCCATAGCTCTACGCTCATTCTTTACAATTGCATCAGTAACCCTAGCAGCCTAGAAGAGTGGTTCGCGGATTCCGTTAACCAAAAAGGAGATCGATTTACGTTTAAGTGGGAAGATGAGGAGCGACAAGCTACACTTCTTTCATCTAAAAAAAACCAATTCATTTGCTGGCAATGGGATGAAAAAGATTTCGATGACACCTTCTTTGAAATGCGCATTAAAGTTGACGAAATGACCAATGATATCGCTTTAATCATTACCGATTTTTGTGACGAAGGTGATGAAGAAGACGCTCGAATGCTTTGGGATTTGGCTATAGATGATTTGCACAGAGTCATAGGAAGATAATCAATTCTAATTTCTTATTATTTTTTTCTTAGTTCCATTCGCATCTTTGCAACCATGAAGCATCTTATTCTCTTAATTTCCGGAATTGTCATTTCTCTGAATGCTCTTGCAGTGCGGGTATTCATTGACCACCAGACTTTTTACAATTCTGAAACCGGACCGTATATAGAAGTTGTGTTTTCCTTTGAAGGGAAATCAATGAAAGCCATCAAAAATCAAGACGGTCAATACATTGCTCAAGCCAAATGCAATGTGATCATTTCACAAGGAAATAAAGTTTTCCAATACGCAAAATTCAACGCGAGTAGCACTCCCTCTCTTCTGCCTTCGACTTCTGATTTTATGTCCGTTGAACGATTCCCATTAGCAGATGGAAGTTATCAATTAGAAATCGAAATTTCAGACGCGAATGATTCACTAGCAGAGCCGCTGAAGCATTCTGAAACCATTGAGATTACTCACTTATCAGAGGGTTGTTTCTTCTCTGATATTGCCTTTGTGAGCGCATTAACCAATACCATTCAAGAAAATGCTTTTAGTAAAGCCGGCTATGATTTAATTCCATACGTATCCAATTATTATCCAACATCTCTGAACGGACTCATTCTCTACGCAGAACTATACAACTCAAGAAAACTGCTGGGTAAACAAGTAAGTTTCGCTTACACCTTTTGTGTTACAGATGCCCTTCAAAATGAAATTCCAGCCACAAAACGAATCATTCGAGCAGAGGCAGAAGAAATTCTTCCGCTCATTCATACTATAGATATAAGTAATCTGCTAACAGGAGATTACAGATTGAAGTTGGAAATGCTCGATCGTGAAGGGAAGGTTGTATGCACGCAATTCCGAAAATTCACTCGTAACAAAACTCTTGAGAACACATATACCCCGCCGAGTAGTCTCGATATTTCGAACACCTTCGTTGCGCGTTATAACAACAGCGATTCATTGTACGCTCATATCCAATCGTGCTTACCCATTGCTGAAAGCGTTGAACGAAATACAATAGACAACATTCTAAAAAACTCTGACGTTAGGACACGTCAGAGTTTCATGTACACATTTTGGTATAGAAGAAATTCAATTAATCCTGAAAAAGCGTGGAACGATTACTACCAAGAAATGTGTGCTGTTCAAAAAGAATTCGGCACACGCATTAAAGCGGGTTGGGAAACCGATCGCGGACGTGTTTATCTTCAATATGGAAAGCCAAGTACGCGCATCGTAAGAAATAACGACCCGGATTATTGGCCCTTCGAAATATGGCATTACTACACGACTAACACAGGAATGCGTGACCGCAGATTCCTTTTCTACAACACCAGTTTGAACTATGATATGGAATTGTTACACTCTGACATTCCTAATGAAATAAGAAATTTTGATTGGAAGAATCTAGTGCGTTCTAGACAAATGAATGACCCATCATCAACAGGAAGGATTGGAAACAATCAGAACCAAGATCCATACAGCGGTGACGAATTAGAAGATCTTTGGTACAATCCGCATTAATGAAATGACTCGCGACAAAACCATTGCCCTTGTTATTCTCAATTGGAACGGAGCAAAATACTTAAAGCAATTCTTACCATCTGTTCTAGCTAACTCGGAAGAGGCAGATGTCATTGTCATTGACAATTGTTCAACTGATGATTCTATTCAATTGTTGAATGATGTTTATCCAGCTGTTAAAAGCATTCAACTCGATAAAAATTACGGATTCGCGGAAGGATATAATCTTGGATTGAAAAATATCGATTACGATTATTACGTTTTGTTGAATAGCGATGTTGCAGTTCCTGAAAATTGGCTTGGGCCTCAAATCGATTACCTCGAATCCGATTCAAATCTAGTTGCTTGTGCACCAATTATATTGAGTCACGCAGAACAAGATTGTTTCGAATACGCTGGTGCTGCAGGAGGTTATCTCGACAAAGATGGATTTGCGTTTTGCGCAGGAAGAATTTTCTATGCGTTCGAAAAGAATATTGGACAATACAATTCAAACAGAGAAGTATTTTGGGCCAGTGGTGCAGCATTAACAATTAAGTCTTCTGCTTGGAAAGAAGTAAATGGTTTCGATGGAACCTTCTTTGCACACATGGAAGAAATTGATTTGTGTTGGAGATTAAAAAATCGCGGATACAAAATCGGTGTTTGCGGTGAAGCCAAAGTCTACCATATCGGAGGAGGCACTTTGGATCGTCAAAGTTCTTTTAAAACTTATCTGAATTTCAGAAACAATCTTTTCTTATTGTTGAAGAATCACCGTTCCTCGGCACTTCTTCCTTTCATTTTCAGAAGAATGATTTTAGATGGAATTGCGGGGATTCGTTTTTTAACTGAAGGAAACTTCGCCTATTTCTTAGCAGTGCTAAAAGCTCATCTTCACTTCTATTTGAATTTCGGGTACTACATTAAGCTTCGAAAACAAGAAAAACCACACTGGAAATCACCCAACTTATGCGGCCAATACCGAGGCAGCATCTTGGTTTCCTTCTTTTTGAAGCATAAACAAAATTTTCAGCAATTAGATTCTAAGCTATTTTCCGAATAAAATCGGAAAATCATGTTTGCATTTATTCGAAGATCACCGCTGGTAATCATCTGTATTTTCTTTATTGCCGGAATTCTAATTGAATTTCAATGCGCCATCGCTTCGACTTGGACTTGTTACGCCGTTGCTTTTGTTTTTGTCTGTAGCCTCTGGTTCATTTTAAGAAAAAAAAGTCCTCCACTCCAGACTTTATTTATCCTCATTCTCTCTTTTTTTCTTGGAGTTCACACGGTGAATAGTTTCAAACAAAAAAATTCTGCTTTACAAAACCAACGTGTTGAAATTGAATTTCAAATTCAAAAACATCTTCGTCTGAACCAATATGTAGCGTCCGCTAATAACCATGAATTTCTGGTCGAACTTAAAAATATGGAAAGCCTACAATCAGGCGACGAACTTGTTGCAGAGGGAACATTTCTTGAAATTTCACCTCCTAAACTCCCTTGGCTTTTCAATCAAAAAAAACAAATGCTCGCCAATGGAATAACGCTTGAATTTCATGTAGATACTATCCTACAATCCTCTTCAAAAAATAGGTCTAACATTCATTTTCTTCCTCAAAAAATTCAAAAACATCTTCAGCAAAAAATCACCACTTCAATTTCCGATTCCTCTTCAGCAGCCATTCTCTCGGCCCTCCTGCTCGGTGAAACGAGCTTATTATCGAAAGAAACTACTGCCGACTATTCCGTGGCTGGTGTTGTACATATTCTCGCCGTCTCGGGTATGCATGTGGCTCTTATCTACCAGCTTATTCTTGTCATTCTAAAAATTCTATTTCGAAAAAAAAGAAAGTGGCTAACTTTTGTTCTAGCCATGACTCTCTTATGGGGGTATGGGGCAATTACCGGGTTTTCTGCAAGCGTTGTTCGCGCTTGCTGCATGTTCTCGTTCTTCGTTATTTCTGACTGTTTTTTACTGTCGCGAAATACAGCAAACACAATCGCTGGTTCCAGTTTACTCATTCTCTATTTCCAACCATTTCTAATCTTCAACCTAGGATTTCTTCTTTCCCTCACTGCCGTGCTTGGCATAGTGGTCATTCACCCGATTATCATGCGACACCTCTACACTGAAAATAAAATTGCCTACTACCTTATTTCATCTTCAAGTATTACTCTTTCCGCACAAATAGCGACACTTCCCATTACACTTTACATCTTTCACTCCTTTCCCACATACTTCATTGCGGCCAATCTAATTTTAGTACCCTGGTCAAGCTTGATTATTTATATCGGTATCGCCTTTATTTTATTATCTGAAATTCCGATATTTGGAAATTTGATTACTCAAATTTTAGATCTCACCACTTCTGGAATGAATCAATTCATACACTTGATTCATTATTTGCCGAATGCTCAATTATCAGAAATTAATTTCAGCTTTGAACAAGCACTAACCGCCTATGCACTCTTACTCTCTATTTTTCTTGTGATAATTTATAAATGGAAACAGGCTATACATAGTGCAGGCGTGCTAACTCTTCTATTCATTTTTTTCAGCTACAAAACACCTGCGAGTACCGGAATAATCTTCACTTATTACAAATCGAACCTCGTACTCATTGGCACTGAATCTGAGCTCATCCTCGCTTGCAACAACGATTCGCTCGCTCAGAAATACACATCGAAAATTTCAATGTGGAAATGTCAACAAAACAGAGCTACCCAGCATATAAAACACATTCCTTTTCCTACTTATTTCTCTTGGAATGAAAATCAAAATATGTTCTCTTTCGCAACTTTTCGACATCGAAAAAAGGTGTCTTGTCTCTTGTTGAATGAAGAACTAAAAAAGCACAAAATGGATCCAACTTTTATGAATGAAATTCAACATGAAAAAATATTCATTGGTCAAGGAATATCTTATAAGAAAAAAGAAATCATCAAAACATCACTCACGGAAAGAAATCTTCCTTTTCAAAATTTACAAAGCCATCCTTTCAATATAAAATAAGAATACCTTTGTAGCATGAGTCGCGATTTGTATTTAACAGAATGCCCGCGTGATGCCATGCAGGGCATTGCCACATTCATTCCAACTGAACAAAAAATTCAATACTTGAATCATCTGTTAACCCTTGGATTAGACAGATTAGATTTTGGGTCTTTTGTAAGTGAGAAGGCCATACCTCAGTTGAAAGACACGCGTCAAGTGCTTGATCAACTTAACCCGAGTCAAACCAAACTTTTGGCTATTGTTGCGAATGAACGCGGGGCAGACGAAGCATTAACCCACGAGCGCATAGATTTCATCGGCTATCCTCTTTCAATCAACAATACTTTTCAGCTTCGAAATACAGGCAAGAGCATTGAAGAAAGTTTAGTTGTTTTAGAGTCCATTCAAAAGAAAACAGAGGCTAAAAATAAAGAGCTTGTTGTGTATTTGAGTATGGCCTTCGGAAACCCGTATAATGAAATTTGGAATGAAGAAATTCCTACGGTGCTTTCTCAGCGATTGGTAAATGATTTTGGTATTTCTGAAATCATGATGTCAGATACTATTGGCAGCGCTACTCCAGAAAGTATTCAGCAATTATTCAAAGCTTCTCTATCACTTTCAAATTGCACTATTGGCGCACATCTTCACTCCCGTTACGATAACGCGATGGAGAAAATTCAAACGGCATATGATAACGGGTGTCGTCGATTCGACGGTGCTTTTGGTGGTTTCGGCGGGTGTCCGATGGCGAAGGATGAATTGGTTGGAAACATGCCCACAGAACTCTTGTTGTTGTTTTCGGAGATTCAATTGAAAGAGACTCGAATTTCTTCAGAAATTATTGAACAGACGCTTCTGCTCTCAAGCCAAACTATGAATCGCTAAGGAACTTTTGTTCCTCTCGCCGCTTCCCAAAGAAAAAAGTAATGCTGAATAGACAGTCGAACTTCTAACGCTTGGTAGAAATCAAAGCAAAAAAAATGGGGTCGATGACCCCATTTAACATTCAACTAAATTGAATTATTTCTTTCTGAAATAGAGACGTGTAATAAAAAGACCTTGTCCGTCTTCCTTTCCAGCATCGCTTTCAACTCCAGAAGCAACGAAAGCTAATTCATATCCTTGTGCATCCATTTCGTTCAGCTTAGACATAATCAAAGCGTCATTTGAAGCAATGTTTTGAAAATTGATACCTACCATGCTGAAGAAGTTCAACATTTTGGTTTCACGCATACCATTAATTTTTATGTCACTGCGATCGACATCTCCTTGTTTAGAATCTTTTCCATCGACGCGCGTCGTTGTGTATGTGTTATAGTCCAATTCTGTAGTAGCTTCAATCATACGAGATCTTCCTAGACCTCCAGGAAGAATAGACTCAACAACGGTAATAACTTTGTACTGTGCAGAAGCTATTGAAGCTGTGCAAGCAATCATAAGGGCTAAGATAATTTTTTTCATTTTATATTTTTTAGTGTGTCAAATTTACGCTTGAATTCGTAATATACCTCTCTGTAAAGAGTTTTATTTCCATTAATCCTTGATTCTTAATTAAAATTCAGCGTATTCATAATTAAAAAAAGTAAAAGACACGAAAAAGCCCCCTGATTTCTCGGGGGGCCTTTTGAAGATCGGCGACGACATACTCTCCCACATGTTACTGTAGTACCATCTGCGCAAGTGAGCTTAACTTCTCTGTTCGGAATGGGAAGAGGTGGACCTCACTGCTATAATCACCTAAAAAAGAGATATATTGATAGAGTTTTGTTTTATAAGCATTCGAGTAATTAGTACCACTTGACTTTGACATTACTGTCTTTACATCTGTGGCCTATCAACGTCATCATCTTTGACGACTCTCAATGAAGCCTCATCTTGAGGCGAGTTTCGCGCTTAGATGCTTTCAGCGCTTATCTCATCCGAACTTAGTTACTCTGCACTGCAGCTGGCGCCACAACAGATACACCAGAGGTTCGTCCTTCCCGGTCCTCTCGTACTAGAGAAAGGTCCTCTCAAGCTTCAAACGCCCACAACAGATAGGGACCGAACTGTCTCACGACGTTCTGAACCCAGCTCGCGTGCCACTTTAATCGGCGAACAGCCGAACCCTTGGGACCTTCTCCAGCCCCAGGATGTGACGAGCCGA
>Ga0114971_10001349_pt1 | contig 16655 bp, 18 predicted proteins | sample M_140625_MF_Meta_FD_87320 | JGI IMG/M metagenome (GOLD analysis project Ga0114971, IMG submission 87320) | Freshwater microbial communities from Lake Montjoie, Canada to study carbon cycling - M_140625_MF_MetaG | ecosystem: Environmental > Aquatic > Freshwater > Lake | place: Lake Montjoie...
AGCGTTGAGGTGCACGAAACCCTGTTTCATGAGGTCTTCGAGACGCCCGGGGGTGGCAACGACAATGTCGACGCCCTCCTTGAGGGTCGCGACCTGACGGTTTTGCGAGATGCCGCCAAAGATCGTCATCGACCGCAATCCGTAGGCATCAGCGAGAGGCTGAAGCGCGGTCGCGATTTGAGTCGCGAGTTCACGAGTCGGCGCAAGGATTAGGCCGAGCGGATAGCCCGCGCGGCGCTTTCCGCCAGCGAGTTCGGTGCCGAGGCGAGCGACCATGGGGATGGCGAACGCGAGAGTCTTTCCCGAGCCGGTCTTGCCGCGGCCGAGCACGTCTCGACCCGCGAGGGTGTCGGGCAGTGTGTCGACTTGAATGGGGAAGGGGGTTTCTTTGCCGTCTTTCGCGAGTACCGCGACGAGAGGGGCGGGCACGCCGAGCGTGCTGAAGGTGTGAGTAGTCACAGTGATACCAGTTTCAAATGGTGACCGATCGGGCACGGATGTGCGCGGTCAATCGAGTGGGCGAGCGTGCCGAGCGGCACAGTCATTCGCCGAAGAAAAGATGTCAACCGCCTAGCGGTGAGGGATGCGTTATTCGACGCACACAACGAAAAATCTCGAGTGCAGTGATTTTAGTCTACCCGCAGAACCGTTAAGGTCCGAGCAGGCCGGACATTTCGGCTATTTCGGCGGTCTGCGCAGCAACGATTGCGTTCGCCAAGGCCCTAACGTCATCATTCTGTGTCGTCGCCAACACGTCGTTGGCCATGTCGATTGCACCCTCGTGATGTTGAATCATGTGCGAGAGGAATAATGCGTCGAATTCGGCACCAGTTGCCTGTTCGAGTAAAGCTATGTCGGCGTCGCTCACGAGACCTGGCATGGACATTCCATGAGCGCCGTGTCCGTCAGCGGAGGAGCCGGCCGCCGCGAGCCACGCCTCCATTGTGTGAATTTCGGTGTGTTGGGCACCATCGATGCGCGCGGCGAGGTCGAGAATGGCGGGAGTCGTGGTGTTGGCTTCGGCGAGCGTGGCGAGTTCCACTGCTTGGGAATGGTGCGGAATCATCATTTGCGCAAACATGATGTCATTCGCATCGAAAGGTTGCGCGAATGCCGGAGCTGGTGTGGTGGTTGGGTGCTGTGCCTGTGTTTCGCCTCCCTGGTTGAGAAATCCGAACAGATCACTCGAGCAACCTCCGAGGCTCAATGCCAGCAGAGCGGACAGGGCAATCGGCGCAACAATTTTGTTCATGGCGTTGAGTTTATGTGCTGGGGCTGTGAAATTCCTCGGAGAAAGCACGAGCGATGAGTGAACGAATGTCGGCTCGGTACAGTGATTACATAACAGCACACAGGAAGGTTTCGCCGTGCCGAACACCCGCCCCGGGAATCGACCGGCTGACGACTGGTCGGACAAAATTGCGGTCTCCGAGGAACTCGTCCCGTACCTTGGGCGCTTGTATCGCGAGAACGGCATTGTCTTGTCCGTCCACGGACGCAGCCTGCTCAATTTGTCGCCCATTGACATTGTCCGAATCCACCGATTTGCCCGACACGTCGATGGCAAAGAACTGAGCATTGATTTCACGTCCGAACTCGTCCGGGCGGTCGATGCGATGAATCCGGGTGCAGCCTCTATCGATGTTGCACGACTGAGTGCCGAGTTCCGCGCCGCAGGCAAACCCCCAATCGGCACCTTTGTTACAGCGGAATTGGCCAGCATCGCGAACGGTCGCGACACCAATACCCGAGTAGGTCGCGACGTTGTGCTCTATGGATTCGGACGAATCGGGCGCTTGATTGCGCGCATTTTGGTGTCTCGTTCGGCGGACATTGGCGGTTTACAACTGCGAGCAATCGTTGTTCGGCACGGCGGAGGCAAAGACTTAGTCAAGCGCGCGAGCCTTCTTCGACGTGATTCGGTTCACGGTCCATTCAATGGGTCTATCACTGTGGACGAGGCAAACAATCGAATAATTGCTAATGGCACCTCGATTCAGGTGGTTTACGCGAACGACCCGGCCGATGTTGATTACACCTCCTACGGAATTGACGATTGCGTGATCGTCGACAACACGGGACGGTGGCGTGATGACGAAGGGCTGAGTCAGCACTTGAAATCGAAGGGCGTCGGACGGGTTCTGCTAACGGCACCGGGTAAAGGCGCGCTTAAGAACGTGGTTTACGGAATCAACGACAACACCATCACGGACGACGATCGGATTATCACCGCCGCATCATGCACGACCAACGCCATCACACCGGTCTTGAAAGTCATTAACGATGAATTTGGCATGTCGTACGGACATGTCGAGACAGTGCACTCGTTCACGAACGATCAAAACCTGATCGACAACTTCCACAGCGGTGATCGCCGCGGTCGCTCGGCCGTCCTCAACATGGTGATTACCGAGACGGGTGCCGCGAGTGCTGTCGCGAAGGCGCTCCCAGAACTGGCAGGTAAATTGACGGGAAACGCAATTCGCGTGCCGACCCCCGATGTCTCGATGGCCATCTTGAATCTCACGTTGGAACGCGATGTTACGAAAGAAGAACTCAATGCGTTCCTGAGGAACGCATCCCTGAACTCTTCGCTTCGACAGCAGATCGACTACATCGAATCGGCTGAAGTGGTCTCGACAGACTTCCTTGGCTCTCGACGCGCGGGCATCGTTGACGGCCTCGCCACCATCACGAGCGGCAATCACGCGGTCGTGTACGTCTGGTACGACAACGAATATGGCTACAGCCACCAGGTTATGCGAGTGTTAGAGAAAATGGGCGGTGTTTCGAGACCGTTCTTCCCCACCCCGAAGGCCTAACCATGTCGAATCCGCGGATGCGCCGAATCCACCCCGCGTGGCTCGTCGCGGGAGTCGCATTCATTGCGTTGATGGGCGCGGCGGGCTTCCGTGCGGCTCCTGGACCTCTCATGATTCCGCTCAACGAGGAATTCGGGTGGCCGATTTCGACAATGTCCGTCGCAGTGAGCCTCAACATCCTGCTCTATGGACTCACCGCCCCGTTCGCCGCGGCGTTGATGGGCCGATTCGGCGTTCGCGGGATCACGATGGCAGCACTGGTCCTCATTGCCGCAGGTTCCGGCTTGACGGTCTTCGCTCAGGCCGATTGGATACTTCTGATCACATGGGGATTGCTCATTGGCCTTGGGACGGGCTCGATGGCGCTCGTCTTCGTCGCAGAAATCTCGGGGACCTGGTTCGTCAAGCGGCGCGGACTCGTTACGGGCGTGCTTGCCTCGGGGAGTGCGACCGGGCAACTCATATTCCTTCCTCTCGTCGCGTCGCTGGCCGAGAACATCGGCTGGAGAGAAGCATCGCTGGTCATTGCCGCAACGGCACTAGCTGTCGTACCGCTCGTGTTCTTTTTCATTCGCAATCACCCGAGCGACCTCGGTGTCGACGCCTACGGTGCCGAACCTGGGACTACGCCACCTCGAACGCGACGAATGGGTGCAGTTCGGCTCGCGCTAACCACGCTTCGAGATGCTGCGCGGACCAAAACCTTTTGGGCACTCGCCGCTGCCTTCGCTATCTGTGGGGCGACGACGAACGGTCTCGTCGGTGTTCACTTCGTTCCCTCCGCTCACGATCACGGAATGTCCATCACGGTCGCGGCGGGGCTTCTTGCGGTCGTCGGAGTTTTCGACGTCGTGGGGACTATCGCGTCCGGCTGGTTGACGGACCGCATCAACCCCCGTTACCTCCTCGTCGGCTATTACACGTTTCGGGGAATCGGACTGTCATTCCTGCCGTTGCTGCTCGACAGGGACATTCATCCCAGCATCGTGTTGTTCGTTGTCGTTTACGGGCTCGACTGGGTTGCGACAGTTCCGCCCACTATTGCACTGTGCCGCGAGTATTTCGGCGACCGCGCGGCCATCGTGTTCGGCTGGGTTTTTGCGTCTCACCAAGTCGGAGCCGCGTTCGCTGCGACGGCAGCTGGACTCGTGCGCGATGCGATGGGCACGTACACGTATGCCTGGCTCGGGGGAGCGGCACTGTGTCTCGTCGCCGCCGTGTTCTCGTATGTGGTTCGAGGGACATCCACGTCGAACTGGGCGAAGGTTACATCGGGGGGATAGTGGCGGGGTCGACCGGGATGAGCACTTCGTTTCGGCGCAGGATTCCGGGCTTCCACGGCGGGTCGTAGCGAGCGAACATCACGGCACCGGTTTCGCGCACGGCCATAGACGAAAGCGCTCGGTGCAATTCGGTTTCGTAGCGCTTGACGCGGTCCTCTCGCCACCCGCCGGTGAACCGAACCGCGGCGACGGTGGTTGCGGGTACCTGGTGTGTGGTCAGGTCCGAGCGAGCGGGGGACGGAGCGGCGGATGTGTCGCGAGGTAACACGAATGAGATGGTGTGTACGGACTCCGATTCCGCGACGTGAAATACCGGGGCTGTCATGGCGATCTTCTCGCCGTCACGATTTTCTCCCGAGATGTAGCGAACCAGAGGCGAAAAGCCATTGCTCGGGGCCGACTCGAACGATCCCGGGACGGTCACGCTGACGAGCACGTGTGGCGCGTAGGCGCGAAATTCGATTCCCTCGCGGCGTCCCACCACGGTGTACTGTGCTTCCTCGGTCATACCTACAGGTTTATCACGAGAATGCGTTGATCGATCCCACCGGGATGCGTTGAATAACTCGGCTTACTTCTTCGTTGCTGACGCGTTCTTCGCCGCGGACGTGGGGGCGAGAATCACGGTGGCTCCCGCAACGAGAAGTGCTGCAATGATCTGAATTCCGATGTAGGACGGCACTGCCTCCGGCGCCGCACTGGTGTACGAGTCGGTGAACATATGACCGAGGGTCACCGCGGGGTTGGCCATGCATCCCGTCGGAGTGAGGAAAATCGCGGCACCCACCCATGCGGGGACCAGCCAATTCAGCCCTTGACCGCCGTTACGGCGAACCATCGCCACGACGATGCCCACGAGCACGCCGGTCGCGAGCAATTCGCTCGCAAGTTGGTTGGCGACAGGAGCTGTTCCGGCCGTCATCGTGACGACCGTTCCCGCCCACAGGAAATTGGCAACCACGGCGGCAAGGAACCCGCCGAGAAGTTGAGCACCGATGTAGGGGAGGGCTCTTTCCTCCGGTGAATTGTTGGTCAGGGTCAGAGCGATTGTCACGGCCGGGTTGAAGTGACCTCCCGAGATTGGCCCACCCATAGTGATGGCGATTGCGAGCGCAAGTGCGCTGACGATGGCGATACCGAAGGTAACCATCTGGGGAAGTCCAATCTGCGCGAGACCGGTCAGCGCGTACCCAGTACCAATCTGCGCTGCCACGAGGAGTGCGGTTCCGAGGAACTCGACGACAAGGGCAGGGACAAGAGTGCTTTTATTTACCATGCATCGACCCTAGCGTTTCACTGCCTCCGTGGTCGTGATGACACGGGCGAACTCGCCGTCCAGGCTGGCGGCGTTGACGCGCGCGACGTCGTCGGCGACGATCACCGAGCCATCGGCGGATGTTCTGTCGTGGGTGTGCGTTGCGTCGAGAACAAAGTCGACCGAGTATCCGAGATTGTCGGCCATTCTCGCGGTCGTCGAGCAACAGTGGTCCGTGGTGATGCCACAAATTGTCACTCGTGTCACTCCGCGAGATTTAAGCCATCCATCAAGGTCGGGTGAGCCGTAGAAGGCAGAATTGGTGCTTTTCGTGATGAACAGGTCGTGGGGTCCGTCGATGCCCGACTTGAGGTCATTTCCGGGCTGACCGGGCTCGAGTGGCGAACCGGGGTGCGTCGAATCGTGTCGAACTAGAACGATGGGTTGTCCGCTTTCTCTCCAGTGGGCAAGCAACCGACGTACGTTATCTTCGCACGCGGGGTTATTGCGTGGGCCAAAAGCTGGGTCGTCGAAACCGTTCTGGACGTCGATCACTATCAGGGCATTGGACATGCCACCACCGTATCGCTCCGAGTCACGAAAATATTTGGTAAGGTAAGCCTTACCTCATTCCACTGGGAAACACCCAGCTGAGTGAAAATCGGAGAACCGTGCTCGCAAATTTTCTTATTGGACTTCGCGAAGGCCTTGAAGCATCGCTCATCGTCGGAATTCTCATCGCCTTTGCACTCAAGGTTGACCGACGCGACCTCATCGGTCGAATCTGGTCGGGAGTTGGTGCGGCCGTAATTGTTTCATTCGGCACCGGCGCACTAATTTTTTACGTTCTTGCCGAATCTGGCGAGGCGGCCGAGCCCATCATCGTTGGTTCGCTGTCCGTCCTCGCAGCCGGTTTGCTGACCTGGATGATCTTCTGGATGGCGAAGACCGCTCGGAATTTGAAGGGATCTCTCGAGGGATCCATGCAGGCTGGGTTTTCGCAGGGCGGCATCGCAATCGCGGTCGTCGCATTCACTGCCGTTGTTCGCGAAGGTGTCGAAACGGCAGTGTTTATCTGGGCCTCGATGAATTCAACCGGTGACGGTCTTCCCGCTATGGGAATGGCGTTTGCAGGAATCGGTGTTGCCGTAATCCTTGGGTGGATTATCTATCGAGGCCTGCTCCGGATTAATCTGGGGACCTTCTTTCAATGGACGAGTGTCATTCTCATCGTCGTCGCGGCGGGGATTCTCGCCTACGGCGTCCACGAATTCCAAGAAGTTGGACTGTTGCCCGCCGGCGCTCCCGTGTACGACGCCACCGCGTGGCTTGGCAAAGAAACCTTAATTGGTTCGTTGCTTTACGGGCTCTTCAGTTATCGCGCAAATCCCAGTCTCCTGGAACTGATCACCTGGACGCTCTACCTTGTGCCAACACTGACCGTGTTTGTCACGACATCGCGACGCGCCAAGAATCAACGAGCCGCCGCCGCTCTCTAGACCGAGCTGGAAAATAACACTCCGAGTAGAGTTGTGCCATGGCTCGAACGGGAATCGATCGCATCTGGACGGTTCCCAATGCCATTTCCTTTATTCGCCTCGTGATGGTCCCCGTTTTTCTGTGGTTACTCGTGACGGGCAATGACACAACGGCACTTATCGTCCTCATCATTGCCACAACAAGCGACTTCGTCGACGGGATAATTGCACGAAACTTCGATCAAGTCACGCGCCTCGGGATGTACCTCGATCCGTTATCGGACCGGCTTTTCATTGCCGCCAGTGTGATCGGATTGGCGATAAGAGGCCTCATTCCCGCTCCTTTGCTCGCGGTTGTCCTGGCGCGCGACCTCGTGCTGTTGTCTGTCGTCCTCTATCGACGACTGCGAATCGCCGACTTTCCCCGAGTGACGTTCGTCGGCAAGACCGCGACGTTCATTCTCTTCATCGCGTTCCCTGTCGTTGTCCTCGGGACGGTGTGGAACGATGCGCCGGTTCCACTCGAGTTGATCGGATGGTTGCTCGGTTCCGTCGGTGCAGGAGTTTATTGGGTTGCAGGATTTGGGTACCTCGGAGTGTTGCGGAGAACAATTCCTGGGGTTTCCTCCAAATCCGAGGTCTAGTAGAGTTGGGCACGAAGGAGGCGAAGTGAGCGACAACGACGACATTCGGAACAGCACCGAACACCTCGGTCAGGATTTTGCATCGCGCCTCTCTGACCTCGAAGACACCGCTTCGGCGGACGAACTCGCTGCGATTACTGCACTCCCGGCGGGGAGTGCGCTGTTGATCGTTCGACGAGGACCAACGGTTGGCGCACGGTTCTTGCTGGACACAGATGTCACTGTCGCTGGCCGGCACCCTGATGCGGACATCTTCCTTGACGATGTCACGGTGTCTCGTCGTCACGCCGAGATCACAAGAGATGGAAAGGTTTTTTCGATTCGTGACCTCGATTCGCTGAACGGGACGTATTTGGAAGGCTCCCGCACCGCAGGTGGGTTATTGCAGGACGGTTCCGAAATTCAAATAGGCAAATACCGTATGACGTTTTATCCGTCGCGCCACGACCTTCCGACTGGTGCTTAGTTAATGGCCGCACAGCGCGCCGGGGATGCGCCCTCTGGCCTGACTATCGGTCAGGTGCTCCAGCAGCTTCGGATTCAATTTCCGGAACTGTCAAGTTCAAAAATTAGATTTCTCGGCGATAACAACCTCGTCAACCCCGAGCGTCTTGCGAGCGGATACCGGTCGTACCGTCACTCGGATGTCGAGCGCCTCAGGGTGATTCTTGGTTTGCAACGGGATTACTTCCTGCCACTCAAGCAAATCGAGATAATCCTGGGGGACATTGACGCGGGGAAGTCACCGACGCTCCCCGGCGGCTCAACCGTCTCGATTGACTCCATCTTGTCGCTCGAGGTTCGATTCACCCGGTCGGAAATGTTGAAATCTGCGGAGTCATCCAAAGCTCTTTTGGATGATGCCGTCTCGATGGGCCTGATTCCGGCAGCAGAGATTTACACCGACGATTCCCTCAAAACACTGAAGGCGTTGGTTGAACTTCAGAAAGCCGGAATCGAGCCACGCCATCTGCGCGGGCTCCGTGTGCAAGCCGAAAAAGATGCCGACATCGTCCACAGCGCGGTCCTTCCTATTGTGAAAGGTGCGAGTAGAGTGAGCAAACAAAAGGCTGCGGATGTCGCTCGAGACCTTGCACACAACTTGGAACAAGTACGCATCTCGGTCATGATTAGGTCGATTGACGATCTCATCGGATAGACGCGACACGCCGGAAGCACATCTCGCCGCTCAGGTCTGTTCGTCCATCGATACAGTGGGACACGTTAACGTTAAATAACAAGGTGAAGGTTGGTTCAACATGAGTGAACTCACGCAATCTCCAGGCGAGTCGGCCGAGGGATACCGCGGCGCAACGGCCGCAACGGCCGCTGGCATCACCTACCGCCAACTTGACTATTGGGCTCGCACGGAACTTGTCGCTCCCACCGTTCAACCCGCACACGGCTCCGGTTCTCAGCGCTTGTATTCGTTCCGAGACATTCTTGTCCTCAAACTTGTCAAGCGACTGTTGGAAGCCGGGATCTCTCTCCAGCAGATTCGCATCGCGGTCGACCAACTTCACGCCGAAGGCATCGAAGACCTTGCAGGAACAACTTTGATGAGCGACGGAGCCTCGGTCTATTTGTGCACGTCGAGTGACGAAGTGATCGACCTCGTCAACCGAGGCCAGGGCGTCTTTGGGATTGCGGTCGGAGCCGTGCTTCGTGAAGTCGAAACCACCCTCATCACGATTGACGCGATTCGAGCGGGTGTCGCAACCGACGATCTGGCCGCCAAGCGCGCTTCGCGCGCATCCTAGAAAACGACTAAGCGCGTTCGTCGACCATAACCTTGTTGAGAAGTCGCTCGAAAAGGCGGGCAATTGTCTGGGCGGAATCGCCTGGCCAGCGATGGATAGGAACTGCCGCTCCGGTTGATTGCTGAAGCGTGAGCGTCTCGTCAAGAATCGGTTCCAGAATGTGGTCGCCGAACAACTGCTTCATTTCGTCGAGCCGAAACACGTGTTCGGGGCTATCCGGCCGAAATCGGTTGATGATGACTCCAGCTGTGCGAAGTCTCGGAGACATTTTAAGCCGCATTGCTTGGAGAGCAAGAAGCGTTCGATGAACGGCAGTGACCGAAAACAGTCCCGGCTCGGCGATGATCACCACGGAATCGGCAGCCGTCCACGCCGTCTGCGTAAGACCATTAAATGATGGCGGGCAATCGATGAGGACGAGGTCGTATTGTGATTCGATTGTTGCGAGTGCTTCTTCGAGTTTCCACAGGTCTTGTTTCGTAGGGGTGGGTTTGTCGTGTGCCGAGACCGACGGAGATCCCATCATGATGTGCACGGGGACGTCATCGGGTCCGGTCCATGAACTGGGGACGACGGCCTGCCTAACGACCGAATCACTCGTGTCGTTGAGAACTGAGTCAATCGAATAACCGTGGCTCGAGCGTGACGCAAGTGCGGCGGAAACGTCAGATTGAGGGTCCATGTCGATGATGAGAGTTCGAAGCCCCTTGGCGAACGCGGCTGACGCAAGACCGAGCGTGACGGTGGTCTTACCAACACCACCCTTGAGGGAACTCACGCTCACAACCTGCACAAAATCAACCTTAGCCGTCAAGTAGTCTCTGCGTCGTATCTCGGTTGCTTGTGTTTCACGCGCGGTCAGAAAGCGAACGCCACCCAGGGTGTCGTGCTAGACGGTTAGAATGAAACTTCACGGACAAAAACACGTAAGGAGTCAGTGTGGTTGAACGTAAGCGAACCTCGTCGTCGACTCGATCGACCGCGGCAAAGCCTTCGCCCCTCCCCAAGATTGACGACGCAGCGTCTATTCCCGACGCAATTACCGCGGGCGTCTCGGTTGAACTTCCAGCTTCTGCAGATTCGACGCTCCTCGTAGCGACCAGCGTCGACAGCGAAGCGGTCTATTCGCGCCGGCACTCTGGAGTCTCGAGCACCCCGGAACCATCATCGATGCTGACGGATGACCGACTTCTCGATGTCAAGGAGAGGCCGGTCGTTCCCCTCGGTTGGTGGCAACGTGCGATTTTTGAAGTGACGTTCCACACCGTGAACCCTGGTGATTCTCGTTTCTGGAGTGCGCGCAAAAATCTGATTTCTCGAATTGCAACTCCCATCGATGGCGACACGCGCTATGTTCCGGTGCTGACGCGCAAGGGTGGCGTCGGAAAGACCACCATCACCACGCTGTTGGGAATGGCAATGGCACAACACCGTGAAGACCGGGTCGTTGCGATTGACGCGAACCCTGACCGCGGAACTCTCGCGGAAAGAATTCCTCGAGAGACGAAAAACACGATTCGTTCGGTGGTTCTCAAAGCGCCGTCCATTGGATCGTTCACCGACTTTGTTGAATTCGTCAGCCGCGACAAAACGGGACTTCATGTACTTGCATCGGACCCGGACCCCACGCTGGCTGATGCTTTTGACGAATTCGATTACAACGTCGTCGCCGATGTCGCGTCGCGCTACTATTCCGTGATTCTCACCGACTGCGGAACCGGAATCGTTCACTCGGTGATGCGCCCGATTCTTCAACGCGCCAACGCGCTGGTCATCGTTTCTGGCGGGTCTATCGACGAAGCCCGTCTGGCTTCCGAGACGTTGTCGTGGCTCGAATCTAACGGTCGCGCCGAACTCGTTCGCAACTCAGTGGTCGCCTTGAATACCGCGACCTCGGGAACGATGTTGGTCAAACTTGACGAGATAGAAAACCACTTCCGATCGCGTGTTCGCGAGGTCGTTCGAATTCCTTATGACGCCCATATTGCTGCTGGTTCTGTCATCACCTGGACGAAGTTGAACAAAATCACTCGCGATGCTGCGGAACTCCTAGCTGCATACGTCGTTGAGGGAATTACCTCTAACGATTAATGCCGGTTCGTGAGATTCGCCTGTTCGGCGATCCAATTTTGCGCAGTGTGGCAGATCCGGTTGTGCGGTTCGACGAACCGACACAGTCGCTGGTTCGGGATCTCGTGGACACGGTTTCGCTTCCGGGTCGAGCAGGTGTCGCGGCGAACCAAATCGGCGTCGGGCTTCGGGCGTTCAGTTTTCACGTCAACGGCACAATCGGGTGCATCCTGAATCCGGTTTTGGCGGAGGTGCGCGGTGTACCGGAACTCACGGACGAGGGCTGTTTGTCAGTTCCGGGTTTCTCGTTCCCACGACTTCGCTACCCCTTCGCGCGGGTCACAGGTTTCGATCGAAACGGAGCACCACTGGAACTCGAGGGCGAGGGGCTGCTTGCCCAAGCGCTACAACACGAAATCGGGCACCTGAACGGCGAACTGTACATCGAAGGCCTTCTCCCCGAAATCAAACGTAGCGCGATGCGCGACATCAGGTCAGCGGATTGGTTCCGTGCTTAACCGACAATCGAGATCCCCGACGTCTCAGGGTTTCCGCTATACAACTCTTCGATTTCCGCCGAAAAGTCGGCAACAATCACATGGCGCTTAATGCTCATCTTCGGAGTTAGGTGACCACTGTCTTCGGTGAACTCGGTCGGCAGAATCACGAACTTTCGAATCGATTCGGCACGCGAGACCTTTGAGTTCGCCCGATCGATCGCGCTCTGGACTTCGGCGAGAACCGCGGGGTGCTGCCGCGCGTCCTCGACCGACATGTCGGGGTCGAGTTTGTGGTTGCGAAGCCACGGCCCGAGCATTTCCGAGTCGAGAGTGATGAGTGCAGCGATGAACGGTTTCTGGTCACCCACGGCGACGCACTGTCCAACGAGCGGGTTTGAACGAATTGGGTCTTCGAGTGTGGCCGGGGCTACGTTCTTTCCACCGGCGGTGACGATGATTTCCTTAATTCGTCCCGTGATCCAGAGGTAGCCGTCGTCGTCCAGCGCGCCAATGTCACCGGTCTTGTACCACCCGTCGACAAAGGAATCGGACGTCGCTTTCTTGTTGTTCCAGTAACCCGCGAACACGTTGACGCCCTTGACGAGAACCTCTCCGTCCTTCGCGATGCGCACCGAAATGCCCGGAAGAACCGGGCCCACGCTTCCGATTTTGAACTTCTGTGGAACGTTAATCGTGACCGGCGCGGTTGTTTCCGTCAGTCCGTAACCCTCGAGGATCTTCATTCCCAGCGCGCGATAGTAGTGACCAAGACGAAGCCCAAGCGGTGCAGATCCGCTGACGGCGTAAACAACGCGACCACCCATGGCCGCGCGGAGCTTCGAGAGCACGAGTCGATCGAAAACCGCGAACTGAAGCCGAAGACCGAGCGGGACTCGTCCTGCATCGAGCGCCTTCGAGTAGGCGATTGCTGTTTTGGTTGCGAGTCGGAAAATATTGCCCTTACCGCCCGCTTCGGCCTTTTGCTCCGCCGAGTTGTAGACCTTCTCGAACACGCGAGGCACGGCAAGGAGGAACGTCGGGCGGAAGCTCTGCAGCGACGGCAACAAGAGTTTGGTGTCTGCCTGGTGACCCACCCGGACGCCCGAGTGGATGGCCAGCATGCTCACTACGCGCGCGAAAATGTGGGCGGCGGTGATAAACAACAGGGTCGATGCCTCGGTGTTGACCACCATGCTCATCTCTTTCGCGGAGTTCCGAATCTGGTCAACAAAATTAGAATGTGTGATGACGCAACCCTTGGGCGCACCGGTGGAACCCGAGGTGTAAAGGATCGTGGCGATATCGGAACCCTTGGCGAGGTTGCGACGGCGTTCGATTTCTTTATCGGTCACATCTTTTCCTGATTTGGGTAGTTTTTCCAGATCGCCAAGGTCAAGGCGCCAGAGTGACCCGATTGCCGGAACATCAGCACGGATCTCGTCGAACCGCGCAAACATGTCGGCTGTTTCGGTAATCATGGACGTCGCGCCTGAATCGTTGAGCACATAAGCGATTTGACTGGGGGAGGAGGTTTCGTAAACCGGGACCAAAATCGCGCCAGCGTAGGCAATCGCCATGTCGATGAGGGTCCATTCGAATCGGACCTTACACATGATGCCGACCTTGTCGCCCGGCTTAAGACCGGCAGCCACAAACCCTTTGGCCAGCGCGATTACGCGCGCACGAAAGTCTGCGGTCGTGACGGTATCCCAACCACCGTCTTGGCGAGGAATCGAGAATAATTCATGCTGGGGGGTTTCCTGGAAACGGACCTCGAGGAGGTCGCTGACAGTTGCATTGGGGTCATGTTTGACGATTGCAGCCATCGTGGTTTCGTTCACAGGGTCTCCTTCGACTCAGAAGTTTTGCCAATCCTATCCGTTGGCTGGCACCCTGACTAGGTTTCGCCGGCGACCATCGGGTGGCTAGGCTGAACGCGTGTTCTATTGGATTGTAAAAAATCTGGTCCTCGGACCGATTCTGCTTCGGGTCTTTCGACCATGGCTTAAAGGAGTCGAAAACGTTCCTGTTTCTGGAGCGGCGATTCTCGCCAGTAACCACCTGTCATTTATCGATTCGGTCTTCCTCCCGCTCGTGTTACGTCGGCCGGTTGTGTTTCTGGCAAAATCGGATTACTTCACTGGACGCGGCATCAAGGGATGGCTAGTTCGACAATTCTTTTTGGCCTCAGGGCAGCTCCCGATCGACAGATCAGGCGGCAAGGCCAGCGAGGACGCACTGAACACGGGTGTCAATGTCTTGTCGCAGGGGAAACTTCTCGGGATTTATCCCGAGGGAACGCGCAGCCCCGATGGTCGTCTGTATCGAGGTCGAACCGGAATCGCCCGAATGGCCCTTGAGTCAGGTGTCCCAGTGATCCCGGTCGCAATGATCGATACGGACAAAGTCATGCCGATTGGGGCGAAGATTCCTAAAGTGCAACAAATTGGCCTTGTCTTTGGGCGCGCGCTCGACTTCTCGAGATTTGCGGGTTATGAGAACGATCGCTTCGTCCTTCGTGCGATCGCCGATGAAATCATGCATGAGATTGTCGGTATTTCGGGGCAAGCGTACGTTGACGAGTATGCGAGCACCCGCCGCGCTCGGCAGTCCGCTTCCTAGAGTTCGGTAGGCTGGAGCTCTTTACGGCGATAGGACGATTGTGACGGAACCGATAGTGAGCGTAGCCCCAGGGGTGTTGGAAGGGCTCGATGCGTGGCGTGACCTGCCCATCAACCAGCAACCGACGTGGGGAAACTATGAGCAATTGGCTCGCGTCACCTCGGAGCTCTCCAAGCTCCCTCCCCTCGTTTTTGCTGGTGAAGTCGACCAACTGACGGATCGCCTCGCTCGAGTCGCGAGCGGCAAAGCGTTTTTGTTGCAGGGCGGTGACTGCGCAGAAACATTCGACAGCGCGACGGCGGACAAGATCCGCAATCGCGTGAAAACAATTCTGCAAATGGCTGTCGTTCTCACGTATGGCGCGTCAATGCCAATTGTCAAAATGGGACGCATGGCCGGGCAGTTCGCAAAACCGCGCTCTAGCGACACCGAAACTCGCGACGGCGTGACGCTTCCCGCATATCGTGGCGACATCGTCAACGGGTACGACTTCACCCCCGAATCCCGTGAAGCAGACCCCAACCGAATCATGCGTGGGTATCACACGGCGGCCTCGACACTGAACCTCATCCGCGCCTTCACCCAGGGTGGCTTTGCCGACCTTCGAGAGGTGCACTCGTGGAACAAAGGTTTCGCCGAGAACCCCGCCAACAAGCGTTACGAGACGCTGGCGAAAGACATCGATCGAGCCATTAAATTCATGGCGGCAGCGGGTGCCGATTTTGATTCACTCAAGCGTGTCGAGTTCTACGCTTCCCACGAGGGCTTGCTGATGGACTACGAACGCCCGATGACACGCATCGATTCGCGCACGGGGAATCCTTACAACACGTCCGCACACTTTGTGTGGATCGGCGAGCGCACGCGTGACCTCGACGGCGCACACATCGATTTCTTCTCGCGTATCTCGAACCCAATCGGCGTCAAATTGGGTCCGTCGACTACACCCGACATGGTTCGCCGGTTGATTGACATCCTGGACCCGAACCGAATCCCCGGCCGACTGACGTTCATCACTCGCATGGGAGCGGGTGTCATTCGCGACGCGCTTCCCCCGCTATTGGAAGCAGTCAAGGGGACCGATGCGCTTCCGGTTTGGGTGTCGGATCCGATGCACGGCAATGGAATCACAACGCCGAACGGTTACAAGACTCGCCGTTTCGACGACGTTGTCGACGAGGTCACGGGATTCTTTGAAGCACATCGTGCCGCGGGAACGTTTCCCGGCGGAATTCACGTCGAATTGACCGGTGATGATGTTACCGAGTGTCTCGGCGGTTCGGAAATGATCGATGAAGCGACTCTTGCATCTCGATATGAATCGTTGTGCGACCCTCGCCTTAATCACACGCAATCCCTCGAACTCGCATTCCTCGTCGCCGAGGAACTCGCCGTACTCGCGTGACCACCGTCGCGCCTGCACTGATTTCGGGACTGTTCACGGGACTCTCTCTTATCATTGCGCTCGGTGCTCAAAACGCATTTGTTCTGCGACAGGGGCTCGCGGGAAAATTTGTACTTCCCGTTGCGCTGTTGTCCGCGCTTCTCGATGTCGCACTGATTACAATGGGCGTTGCCGGGCTCGGTGCTGTGCTGGAATCGTTGCCCGTCATGTTGGGTCTCGTGCGGTGGCTCGGTGCGGGCTACCTCATCTGGTTTGGAATTTCGTCACTCCGACGTGCGAATTCAGGGGCATCGATGGACGTCTCCGGCCAGGGCACCGCGACACTTGCCGGCGCACTCGTTTCGACGGTGACTTTCTCTCTCTTGAACCCGCACGTGTACCTCGATACCGTGGTGTTTCTCGGCGCGGTTGCGTCGCAGTTCGGTGATGGACGATGGTGGTTTGCGCTCGGTGCCTCGGTCGCGAGCATCGTGTGGTTTCTCAGCCTTGCCTATGGCGCGAAGGCGTTATCGCGGTACGTGACCAAGCCCGCATTCTGGAGAGTTCTCGACACGATAATCGCGATCGTCATGTTCGGGTTAGCAATCAGCCTGATCCTCATGCCGCTAGGGGACTGAACTTAAATCTTCCCCTGGAGCGTTATGGTCGCGCCCTTCGGCGCTTCGGTCCCTTCAGTCGGATCAGTGGAAACGGCTTCCGCCCAACTTTCGTCCCAGTGCTTTTTGGGGATTTCGGAAATCACGGTAACCGTAAAGCCGAGATCTTCGAGCAACGTCTTGGCGGCAGCAATCGTCATCCCCGCGATGCCGGGCACCG
>Ga0114971_10001353_pt1 | contig 16643 bp, 10 predicted proteins | sample M_140625_MF_Meta_FD_87320 | JGI IMG/M metagenome (GOLD analysis project Ga0114971, IMG submission 87320) | Freshwater microbial communities from Lake Montjoie, Canada to study carbon cycling - M_140625_MF_MetaG | ecosystem: Environmental > Aquatic > Freshwater > Lake | place: Lake Montjoie...
AGGTTGGTGAAGGGCGCTGGAGTATTATGAGCGGGGGGCGCTGCCGGATGGGGCGGCGTCTGGAGGGTTTGCCGCGGCACGGCGAGGGCTTCTGTGGGGAACAGGACGATGAAAACGACGGCGCTACACCAAGCTGTGATGGAGAATTTCGGGCGGTACATCATGGCGTCGGTCGAGGTTTGACGGGGTGCGATGCTCTGAGATTTTCCAGGAATTGCGCGATGTGCTCTGGGATCTCGAGCTTCTGCTGGGGTAGCGGGGAGAACTTGTACGTGCGGACCTCTGGGCCACGTTGCAGCATGGCGGGGAGGAGGGAGCCCTCGTGAATGGCGGCGGCGTTGATTCCATCAAGCAGTGGAAGGCCGCCAATCGGGTTTCGTTCTATAAATAAATCGCTCAAGCGTTTGCTTCCTATGAGGCTGGGAGCGGCGTGGGCGAAAACGAGCATGCGCTCTGTCCCGACGAGGATGGTGCCTCGCAATAGCTCTGGGCGCAGCCACTGGAAATCTCGGAAGGAATGCCAGTCTACCTTCCAGATTGGAGGCGGGTTGCTTTCAGACGAAGGCGCATCCAAGGATTTGTTTGCTGCCCCAGAGTTGCCAGCAACGCGAGCGGGGCGCACTCGCAATTGTCCTGCCACTCCATCGATTTCAGCGTAGCTAAGGTTCCAAAACTCGAAATGGTTCCCATCCTCAGTTTCGAGCCTCGCGACGCTCTCTTTACCGTGTTGGATGACGGTTATTTTTAAGGGAGCGCCTTTTCGTTCAATAGGCTTACCGGTGGACTCGGATTGTGCAGCGAAGTGGAAATTGATCTCCCATAGGCAGTGGGCTGGCGGTCGTCGCCATATGTGATTGCGAGGATTTTCCGAATCGGAGGGTGGGGAGAAAAGCGATTCGGCAATGGGGTTAGATGAAGTGTCTTGAGTGTCACTCGCCGCCGGTACGGGGGGGGCTTGAATCCCGGAACAGAAAGGAATCCATGAGGAAAATAATAACGGGAGAATGGTGTAACGGCCTAAATTACGGCGCTGAAAGTGAAATGGTTTTTGGCTCATGTAGAAATCCCAGCAACAGGCTGGGCCGGCAATGCGGCGCAGCGTTGGTGCTGGTGCTGTTGTTGGTCGCGCTCCTGAGCGCTTTGGTCCTCGCTTGTAATCTCGCCGCATTCCGTGGCGAGGCGATTGCCTCCGGCCAATCATCGCGTTTGATGGGGCGTCTGGCCTTGGAGGCGGCCGAGGCGGTGGTTCTGGGGGACTTACGCGCAGAACTCAAAGCAGGATCGGTGAGTCCACAGATGGTGCCGTCGTTGTATTATCCTGCGACGTCGTGGAGCGTTGTTCCGTGGCGATCCGGCGGCCTGCCTCCCAATCTGGTAAAGCAGAGTCGTTCGGGTGGTAAGTTTTTCGATGAAACGACCCTTGTTTATGAGACTCCGGTGTATCCACAGAGCGCGACAAATTTGGTTCCGATACGCGCGGTTGCGGCTTCTACTGCGGTGGCATCTCTCAATGTTCGAGGGGTTAATGGCGCGCGTTGGAATGGCCCCCTGTTGCTTCCTCGTGGCACGACAGGCGCGGCGGACGATTTGACGCCCTCTTCCAGTGGCTTTGCTAGGGTAGACGGCGCGGACGCTGCCTGGTCTTGGTACGCCCCAGACTGGATTCTTGTAACGAGGGGCGGTGCAAATCCCACTACATGGAGTGGCGCATTGAGGAGTCGGTCCGCGGAACGTGCCGACGCGGATGCTGTGGTTACGCGTTTCGCTTACCAAATTTACGATGAAGGTGGGCTCCTGGACTTAAATGCGGCGGGGTACGATCCCGGGTTTGTGCCCACGACTTCGGCCAGTCGCAAGGGCAGCGTCGGGTTGGCAGATTTGCGAGAACTCAACTTCGGGAGCAGGGCATTGGTGGGCCTTGTGGCTTGGAGAAACCAAGGGGTACTACGGGCCGGGGATGTGGCACCTTTTGGGAATCGGGTTTTAAACTATCTGTTTAACGGTAACAAAAATGGAGGTTTTCTCAGGATTGCGAACGCTGGAGATCGAGCGTTTTACAGCCGTCAGGCGATGATCAAAATGGTCCGCGCACTGGGTGGCTCCACGGCGGAAACTGCTGCACTAACGGATTCTCTACAATATCTCACGCACTTTTCGAGAGCCTTGGAGCAGCCTTCCGTGCGGCCTGGAGTGTACGACGCGGTTTCGAAAAGTTGGAAGCTGCCTGAGATTGTTCCTCCGGCAAGCGGTTGGCCCGACGTTTTGTATCCCAGCGAAGTCGCTGCTGATTTGGATGCGAAGGATGTGCGCCGCTTGCTCAACCTTCCATACGAGATGGCCTTGGGGAATAACCGAGGCGGTAATGACGCTTGGGGCACCTTTGGGCAGCGGGGGCAGCCGGGGACTGGGCGTTTGCAGGACGCGATCAATCCAGGCTTGTTAGAGGTGCGTGTCGTTGTGGCGTTTACGAGGAGGGATGGCACGCAGGCTGTCATTGGAGAGCCGTTGGTAAGGCAGCGCTTTGCGTTGTCGCGGCTTGCCTGGCTGACGTGCAAGGGGCCAAGCGCGTTGTTGCCGAAGGCGGATCCGCTTTATAATTCGGACGGAACTCCCGATGCGATCAAGGCTTGGTTTGGCCTCGAATGGATTGTTGAGGCCGGTTTGGCGTATCTCGGTAGCGATGCACCGATCACTCCTCCTGATGAAATCGGGAGTTTTTTCTGGCGCTACGATCACAGCAAGCGCGCTGGTGCGGTTCCCGCCGAAGGCATTGGGCGTTTGCAGCAGGTAGCGGCTGACGGTCGGGAGCCGGATTTCTTTGAGTTACTCAAAGCTGGAATCCTAGTCGGTTCTCTTGGGAAAGCCGCAATGAAACAGCACGTCGGAATGGAAGGATGGGCCCATGACCCCGCCACCGTTTCGCAGTTGCGCGACAAGGATCCCAGCAATCAGGTTCTCGAGATCGGCGCAAACATCATTGATCAGTTTGATGCCGACAGTTTCCCCACGATTATCAAGATTGGTGGTACGACTTTATCCGCTGCGGGAGTTGCGTTGTTTGTTCCAACTTTTACGGCGCGAGGCATTGAAAACTTGCCGTACCTGTACCGCCTGCATTGGCGTGCAGTGGAAAATGCTGTGTCACCGGCTTCGCCGAAGGTCACTTCGATTAGGGAGATCACTGATAGTATCGCCACTTTTGTGGGAGACGGATTTTACTCGGGAACGACTTCGCTTATCGCATTTCCTGAATTGTGGAATCCTCACGCTCCACCGGCTCGTTTAGCTGCAGGTTCAATGCGGTTAAGGGTGGTTGCCGTGGGCGAGGATCCCGAGGGCGCGAGCTTTGGAGGGAATGCGTTGCGCCCGTTTTTCCCGATGTTGGGGACGCGATGGAAGACGTTAATGCAGACGGGAGCGGCGACCGACCGGCATGCGCACTTTGCGTCCTGGCCAACTGGGGCGTACGCATTTTCGCTAGCAAGTACTGGCAAAAGTACGAAGACGTTTTTTCACGATCGGCGCTTTAGTTCGTCTTACGAGTTTTACGGAGTCAGCTCCGATGCGGATGACAGTCACAGCGCCCGATTGGCAACTAACGCGCCGGCGGAGCCGAGCTCTTATTTGTTCTGGCCTAAAGCTCCGGTTGGGTCGACGAGTTTGCGCTTTGCCATCGAGGGCTTTGCCTTTTGGAAATTGTTGCCGGGGGCCTTCTATCCTGCTGGGACGCCTCAAAACAACGCGCCACCGATTGCCTGTCGGGGTTCGAGTTTTAGGGGCAACGCGAGTGGGCAGGCCGATGACTCCGCACCGGTTTGGTTCGTTCCAGCGGATGGACGAGTCGCGCGCAGCTGGAGCGTGCCTCCGGTGGCGCAGTTGCATGCGGACGATCCGCTGCCGACGCGCATTGAGTTGCGCAACTCGGAATTGTGCTTGGAGCTTCCGCTGGGATTGCCGGCGTTGTTTCGCGAGCCAACCACCTTGTGTTCGCCGAGGCTTCCCGAGGGCACAGCTCTTGGGTTTGGGGCGGAAAACTTTTTTCAGAGTGCGCCGTACTTTGGCGTATTGCGCGGAAGCGAGGGAGGAAGTTGGGTGGGCTTTTCTATGGGAGAGGTGCCAAGTCAGTTCATTTCTGCTCAACGTTTGGTGAGTGCGCCCAAAACTACCGTCAATGGAACTCCCGTGCTAAGCGATATTTCGGGAGCAGCCTCCTCTTCGGGTACGTTGTGGCGTTTTTTTCAGGTGCCCGTGAATTTGGTGGGACAGCGTAATTGGTGTACACTCAAGCTCAGGTTGCAGTACCAGGAGCCCAATTCCGGAAAATGGATTACTTACGACGAACGCTTCCTGAGCATGGACGGTCGCATGGTGCCAGACGCGCCTCCCTATCAAGGTCAGTGGAACGCTGTTCCCGTGGAGGGTAAGTTGCCCGCTCTGGCTTGGTCCAACCCACTGTTGACCGTTTGTGATCCTCGCACGCCGCGTTTTGGGGCCACCCAGCGCTATGCGTACAACTGGCAGAACTCCGTCATAGGAGATGGAACTTTGGCAGCGAAGGCATTGCAGGTTCCTCTCAGTCCCACAGGGGGCGGGATTACGGATCGTCCCAAGCTAGACGGAACTTCGGGAGCGATGGCGGCTTTGGGAAGTGGTCCCGCCCAGTTTAACCAGAGTTGGGTTTCCTTTAAGGCGGCGATGGATCAGGATCCCGCGACACTTGTGAGTTTGTATCAAAAGCTCGGAGCATGGTGGGCCGTGCGCTCTTTGGTGCAATGTCCCTCCCAGAATGCCAACGACTATGGGTGGATTTCGCGCTTCGGGAATCCCGCGACTTTTACGACTGCCGCTCCTTCGGGCGCGCGGGGTTTTCCTCATTTTTGGGAGGATTACAGCCACGATGCCGGTAGTCAGGAATCAACCGAAACGGGAAAGTGGCAATACTGGGCGGATTCGTTTCGCCAAGGTTGGCTCAGTGAAAACGTCGCGCCAGATGCCACTCATTTTGAGCGCCAGGCGTATGCGGATCCTGATGACGTGGTGCGCCGGGCAATGGGTGGCTACGCGGGCGGGGGCGCTGGTTACGGCTCGACAGGAGAGGGACTGGCTTTGGCTCAATTGCCGGGGGCACGGGAGCGAAACCGGCCTGTTATCTTGGACCGTCCGTTTCGTTCGGTGGCGGAACTCGGCGTGGTATTCCGAGGCGCGCCGTGGAAGCAATTGGACTTCTGTGCGCCGGAAACTGGCGATGCGGCACTGCTAGACTTGTTCTGTGTGAGCGAGCCTGCAGCAGGGGGCTCGCCGCTGGTGGCTGGGCGGGTGAACTTGAATACGCGGCAGGAGGTCGTGTTGCGGGCGCTGTTGGCGGGCGCGCTCAAGGATGAGCACGATGAGGCGCAATGCCTCGAGGTTTCGGAGGTTAATGCAGCGGCACGAGCGCTGGTTGATCGGACGACGGGAGTGGGTTTCGCAAAGGGGCCGCTGGGGAATCTTAGCGAGCTCGCTGGCCGAGTGGTCGGGTGCAATATTCCCGCAATCGGCATGGCAACGCCGCCCAATGTTTATACGGCCAGCGTGTTGGCACCTGCCAAGAGTTGCGCTGGGCTTTACACCAGCGTCGCGCCTGCCACTTCCAGCGCTCCAGGGCGCAATCCAGCAGTTGCTGTTGGTGTACCGCTTTCGTGGACCTTCACAGGCTTTTCGGCTGATTTGGACGCTGTTTTCTCCAAAAGCGCCGATGCCAAGGTGCAGCGCACGAGAGAATCCGTAGTGCGAGCTCTAGTGGACGCTGGGCAAACCCGTGTGTGGAACCTGTTGTTGGATGTGATTGTACAAACCGGCCATTATCCTCTGAACGCTTCGGGCGCTCAGCAGTTTATGGTGGCGGGCGAGACCCGAGCGTGGGTACACCTCGCAATCGATCGGCTTACGGGCGAAGTATTGGAACGCCAAGTGGAGTTCGTCGTGGAATGAAGGGGTGCGCGGCTTGGCTTGCGCGTCGCGCCCTGTTGAGACTTAGCGTCTTTTCTTTCCGCTTTTCGCACCGAAGGAGTAACCATTGAGGGTGCGACCGCCCTTGGCCGCACCGCCTTGAGGAATGGCGTCTTCGTTGAAAAGAGCGGTGTACAAGTAGGGGAAGCCCTCGAGTTTGTGCCGCTGAATTTTCGTCTCGATATAACGCTCGATGGCGCGAACCGCGTCGAGTTCCTCAGCTGTGAAAAGCGTGAAAGCGTCGCCTTCCTGTTGCGCGCGTCCGGTGCGTCCGATGCGGTGGACGTAGTCTTCGGGGTGTCCAGGAACGTCATAATTAATAACGTGCGACACACTGGCTATGTCCAAACCGCGCGCGGCGACATCCGTGGCAACGAGAACCTCAAAGCGCCCCGATTTGAAGCCTTCCAGCGCTTCCATGCGTTCTTTTTGACTCCGGTCCGCGTGCATGCAAGCCACTGGGTGTTTCAGCTCATCGAGACGCGCCGCGACTCGGTCCGCCATCATTTTGGTGGCGGTAAATACGATGACGCTGTGGTAATTTGTCTTCTCCAAAAGTGCCAGTAATAGATCGAACTTCTGGTCTTTGGCTACCGGATAGACCCCGTGGGTGACGGTCTCCGCTGGAGAGCGGCGCTGGCCTATAGAGATAGTCAGGGGATCCCTTAGCACCCACTTGGTAAGTCCTTCGATTTCCGGGGGGAGGGTGGCAGAGAAAAAGAGCGTCTGGCGTTCTTTAGGACAACGTTCGACGATGCGACGCACCTGAGGAAGAAAGCCCATGTCAAGCATGCGGTCGACTTCATCCAGAACTAGATATTCGATGCTGGAAAGGTTGATGTCGCCCTCCTCCATGAAGTCCAGCAAACGTCCGGGAGTGGCCACCAGAACGTCCACGCCACGTTGGAGCATTTCGCGTTGCGGGCCATGACCTACCCCGCCATGAATCATGCCGACTTCGATGTCAAAAAAACGTGCGTAGTCTTTGAACGCAATTTCCACTTGGGCCGCGAGTTCCCGAGTGGGCTCTAGAATGAGGCAGCGTGGTGCTTTGCTGTGTTTGGCCAGCAGAGAAAGCAGGGGAAGGGCGAAGGCGGCGGTTTTGCCGGTACCCGTTTGGGCAGATCCCATAAGATCACGCCCAGAAAGGATCACGGGTATAGACTGTGTCTGAATTGGGGTGGGCTCGGAATAGCCCATTGATTGTACGCCGTGCACTACCGCTTCATGCAGGCCGAAATTCTGAAAATCCATTATTTTTATTTACTACAACTAGACTCAATCGGGCTATGGCCGGTCATTTTGGACCTGCTGCCTCTGGTTGGGAGAGCGCTACCAATCGGTTAATTTGAGCTGCCGCATACGCCGCACCAAAGCCGTTATCTATATTCACGACTGTGACACCGCTGCCGCAACTGTTTAACATCCCTAGCAGGGCCGCTAACCCTCCGAAGCTTGCACCATACCCCACACTCGTAGGAACCGCCACAACTGGTTTGCTCGTCAACCCGGCCACCGCACTGGGCAGAGCTCCCTCCATTCCGGCTACAACCACCAGTACAGTACACGCCTCCAACTGGTTGCGCACAGCCAGCAGTCGGTGAATGCCGGCCACACCCACGTCCGAAATCCGCAGCACGCGGTTCCCAAAAACTTCCAACGTGACCACCGCCTCCTCAGCCACCGGCAGGTCGGACGTTCCAGCGCAAATGACTCCCACGCTGCCGCCCAGCTTGGGTAAGGGGTCTCTCTCAATCGAAATGCAGCGTGCCACGGAATGCCAAATCGCATCTGGAAAGTAATTTGCTACCGCCTCGAAATGAGCGTGATCCACTCGGCTTGCAAGAAATAAGCCATGCGCCTTAACCAGTACCTGTGCAATTGCGGCCACTTGCTCGGGAGTCTTCCCCGCACCAAAAACAACCTCTGGAAATCCGCAACGCTGCGCTCGGTCTGTGTCCACTTTTGCAAATCCAAGGTCAACGAAGCTCATCGGGCTAAAATGGGGCAAAAATCGGGCTATTTGGAACCTGCAGCGGGGAGCAGTCAGATTGTGGTGTTCTCAATGAGGGACAGCAGCGTGGGTGCTGGCGTCCGAGGAGAGTACGTAGCGCATGGGCAGCATGGCCGAGTCAAAGAAACCGTGCCGTTTGTAAAAGCGCTGTGCATCTGCATTGAGACGGTCGGTCAGTAAGGTGATGCGTTTGAAGTCTTTTTTACGCGCATATTCGATCGCGTAAGCAAGCAATTTGGCACCCAGACCGTGCCCGCGGTACGCCTTTTGAACAATAAGATCTTCCAGCAAAATCACAGATCCCCCTTCAGCCGTCGAGATGGTGAAAAGCAGATTGATCATCCCTAATAGCACCCCGTTTTGTTTCACTACAAAAATCCGGCCCCTGCTGGGTTGCTCCAAAATCATGCGAATTCCTCGACTTTGGCGCACGGGATCCGGAACGAAATCGCCTTCTAAGGAAAACAGTTCCGTGAGCAACTCCGTGAGCAGAGGCAAATCCTCTAGGGTAGCTTGTTCGATTTGTGGGCCGTCCATTAGAATAACAGAGAAAGAATAAAAGAGAAACAGGGTGCGTCGTCCTGCGCAAGTGGGGGTAGCAACTTGACGGCGGTATTTTGCTCGCCGAATGAGGTGCGGAAGCGAGGGAAGCGAAAGTACGTGGTGCTAGATTTTTCTGATGAGATTTTTTCTGATGAGATTCGGGTTTAGAAACCAAAGAGGGACTTTTTCTGTTCTGGACGGGGCGTTTCAGGGCGTCCTGCGGCGACCCAGGCGGCATGGGCGATCCACCCTTTTTCCAGCAAGGTTTGCGCCTCACTAAACCGGTCCGGTGAACCGAGGACTACCACCTCCAGTCGCCGAGGGATCGCATAGAAAGTTTCGCCATCTTTGTGCACTTCCGGGGAGCGTGCCGCAGAAATCACGAGACACTCGCCAGCGCGTTTGGTGGTGCCGGTTTTCACACCGTCGATGGAATTGGCTCCGAGAAGCTTGTTGGTATTAACTAGTTTGTAAGTCAATTTCCCTCCGTCAAAGTGTTGTACGCTGATAGTGCGTTCCTTTTGCGAAACGAAGAAAAGAAAGCCCGGATTGCTCATCGCGTAGATGCTGGCTTTTGCGATGTCCTCGGCCGTGGAGAAAGGGCGCTTGCTCTCAAGTGTTTCCAGACCATGCGCGTTGAGGAATCTCGTGTCCAACATCCCTAGTTTTCGCGCAAAGGCGTTCATTTGGGATACGAAACTGACGTTGTGGAGTTCTCTGTCGGGCCCGCCCGAAAGCGATTGACCGACAAACTCCGCCAGCGTCTGGGCTGCAACGTTGTCGGACTGCAACAACATGCAATAGAGTAGAGTCTTGAGCGTCGCTTTGTCTCCGTCTTTCCAAGCCACCCCCCCAGGCGTGAGAAGTTCCTCTCTAAACGGCGGTACCGTGGCGAGTTGATCGAGGCTTTGTTCGCTCGCGTGGGCCCAGTCTAAAACCACGGTGGCAGTCACAATTTTTGTCAAACTAGCGACTTGCAGTTTTTTATTCGCATTCCATTCCGCGAGGACATGGCCACTATGATGGTCTACCACAATGTAAGCTGCAGAGGTGGGTTTTTCCGCGTTGCCTGCGTGGGCACTCGGAAACATGGCGCCAATGGTCCAAACGAGGGCGCAGGTTGCGGAAGAAAGCAGCGGTACGCGAAACGGAGATTTCATGGGGTGTTGGCCTAGATATTAAGGTGAGTTGGACGCAACGCAATGATGACGCTCACTTGATTTAAAAAGGGGCTCTCGGGGGCGTTTTTCTCTGGATAAGGAGGCTTGGCTTTGGCGGACCAACGCAAGCGCGGTGGGTTAGTTTGTTCTCACTTTTGAAAAACTCCTTGCGAGATTCCTTTTTTTGCGTCCCTTGCCTCAAGGATCTATGAAAAAGCTCATTCTTTGTGCCGGTGCGGACGCGATACGCGCTCTTGGTAGTGGGCGAGTAGTCAGGAGGTTATATGCAGTAATGAGCGTATACTGCTTTAAGTAAGGTGTTTGTGCTATTCGCAAGGTGGGGCGAGGTGTCGTTTCAGACCTTAGGGCCGGTGGGATGGGTGGGCGAGATGTTCCGGTGAGTACAGAGGATTGGGAGGAGGTGTTGTCCGGTTTTTCTGGGCAATTAACGGCCATCGTCGCGGATTTCGACCTACCAGAGGGGGGCGGTGTTGCATTTTTGAGAGAGGCTCGCCGCTTACACCCAGATGTCGTGGGCGTCTTGCTTTGTAGTCCCGCCGACCTTCCGAAAGCTCAGGAGTCCCTTCAGGACGGTAGCGCGTTTCGTTGTATGGTAAAACCCATTACTTCGGAGAACCTTCTCCAGACGTTGGAACTTTGTGGAGTGCGGCATGAGGCGTTGCGGGAGCAGAGACCGCACCTGGATCGATATATGGACGGCAGTCTGCAGTTGATTAAGAAGTTGATGCAATCCTCGGACTCCATGAGTTTCGATCGATGCCAAATTCTGAGGGATTATGTGCGTTCTTATTATCGAGTGTTTGATGCCTCGCTGCCAGTACCTGAAGAGATTGAGTTGGCTGCAATGTTTCGCGCAGTGGGCGGTTTAGCAGTGCCGGGGCTCATCTTACACAAGGCAAGAACGGGTAGGGAGTTGAGTTTGAATGAACGCAGGTTGGTGGAGAGTATGCCCGAGTCTGGGGCGCGGTTGGTGTCGAAGATACCTGGATTGGAGGAGGTGGCTAAAATTATACGATATCAGGATAAAAGCTTTGACGGCAGCGGTTTTCCGATAGATCCGGTGCGAGGCGAGGAGATTCCTTTTGGGGCGCGCTTGATTCGGGTGATGTCCGATATCTTGCGTTTGGAGGCGTCGGGATTGCACAGGCGGAGGGCCTTGGCACAGTTAGAATTGGACGCGCGCTTTTACGATCCAGAGATTTTGAAGGTGTGCAAATCGTGCTGGACTTCGCCCTCTCAGAGACCGTTTGAACGGGTAAACAGGGTGGTGAGTCTAGAGGATTTGGGGCTTTTGGATCTGCTTGCCAAGCCTCTTCATACGATCACAAAAATGTTCATTGCGCCGGAGGGTACTTTGATAACGCGGGTGCTTTTGAAGAAAATCAGGGACTTTGAACACATCGGACTCATGGGCGATTTTGTGGAAATTAGTGTGTTGCGTCCCCTCAGCCCGGACCTCTTGCCGGCGTTTCGGGTGCTGATATCTCCCGCTCCCTCTTTGAACCAGCAGGAGGGTTCCCAGCTTACTCCAGCGCTTCTCATTGAGAATGAGGCGGGTGAGGACCTTCTAGCGCAGTCTGGGGAGAATGCTCCTGCTGTTAATCCCGTGAGCTGTGCTGTTTCCTCCCGAGAGACATCCACCGATTTGCTGCCGGATGTCTCTGAGGTGCAGGTGAGGGAGCGTGCCGTTAATGAGTGAGAGGTGAGAAAAATGAAAGTGCGGTGGAAATTGTCTCCCCCCATTTTCACAGCTATTTTCTCAGACGTTTACGGTGCGGGCGTTGGCGTTGGCTGTGTTCCAGCGGGGGCGGTGAGCGTCTTTTTGAGTCGCTGCACCACTTCATCAAGCGAGGCCTTGCGTCGGCTTTCTAATTCAGCGCGCAGGCCTAAATCTATTTTTCTGCGTTCGTCTCGGTAACGATCTTCGAATGCGGTTCGCTGTTCGGCCGAAAGCGGGGTGTCACCGAGTGCAGCATCGACTTCGTCTTTGAATTTTTTACGCAAGAGAGAATCTCGATTGCGCAGGGCTTGTTTGAGATCGGGACTGATCTGTTGCCAAGCCTTAATGTTCTCCATCAACTGATTTTTTTGGTCAGTAGTCAGGCTGCGAATAATTTCGACTAAAGGATCCGCTGGCTTGCGGTTTGGACGCTCCCCGAGAGTTGCGGCAGCGCCTTTTGCTGGGGGCGCCTCGGGTAGAGTTCCCTCGGGTTGCGCTTTGAGAGTAGCCGCTTCCTGGCAGGACAAAAAAAGCATCCCCGCAAAGAACGTTCTCCAAAACGTCGACCGGTGGTGCGCCAAAGCCTGACTTATTCGTAATCCGGCCATAAACTGTTTTGAGCGGATAATTCAGCTTCCAACACCTCGCCAAGCTTGCTGACTAGCGCCAAATCATCCGTGGTGAGTGCATTGGATTGTAGCGTTTGAATAAGCACCGCTTCGTCCAAGTGTGTGTGTGTGGCTAAAGCTTCAGAGTTAGCTTGTGTACCTCTCTGATGGAGGTTGAAAAGCAAAAGCCCAGCGCAGGTAACAAACAAGGCGGCAACCAATGCAATCCGCGTGGCCCAAGAGGCGATGGAACCCTGTCGTTCTGCGGCGGTTCTTTCGTTCCGAACATTCTGCATCGACGCGCTCGAATCTTCGCCTGCAATTGTTTGCAGGACCCGATTTGCAAAACCAGCTTCTAAAATAGGCAAGCTCGCGCGCCCAAGCAACTCGTCCAGTGCCTGATCTTGGGGATGTGGCCTATCTTCTACGTTTTGGTTTTGTGCCTTCACGTCGGAGTAAACACCGAGGATCAGCGAAAGTTGCGCAGGATTCTAAGGCGAACTCTGCAGGAAAATTGGAGGTTCCCGAGACTTCTACATCTCGGAAGCATCCAAGAAGCCTTCCAACTGGCGAATCCGAGTCGGGTGGCGCATCTTGCGAAGTGCTTTCGCCTCAATCTGCCGGATGCGTTCGCGGGTTACACGGAACTGGCGTCCCACTTCTTCCAAAGTACGGCTATAGCCGTCCACTAGACCAAAGCGTTGTTCCAACACCTGACGCTCTCGTTCGGTAAGGGACTCGAGCACGTCACGGATTTTTTCCTTCAGCAACGCAATGGCTGTGACATCGGAGGGATCTTCTGCGGTGGTATCTGGGATGAAGTCCCCGAAACTGGTGTCATCACTTTCGCCCACAGGGGACTGCAAAGAGATGGGCTGCTGGGCCATTTTGAGGACGGCCCGCACGCGTTCGACAGGAAGATTAATTTCCTCTGCGACTTCCTCGGGCGTGGGTTCGCGGCCAAAGTCTTGCACTAACTGCTTCTGCACCCGCATCAGCTTGTTGATCGTCTCGATCATGTGGACCGGAATGCGGATCGTACGCGCTTGGTCTGCGATGGAGCGCGTGATGGCCTGACGGATCCACCAAGTGGCGTAAGTGGAGAACTTGTAGCCGCGACGATACTCGAATTTTTCGACGGCCTTCATTAGCCCCATGTTGCCTTCCTGAATGAGATCTAGGAAAGAGAGGCCACGGTTCGTGTACTTTTTGGCGATCGAGATGACTAGGCGCAAGTTTGCCTCGACCATTTCGGTTTTGGCGCGGAGTGCTTTGCGCATCCAGAGGCGCAGTTCCTGGTAGTCTCCGAGGAACTCGTCCGTACTCATCCAGCAGGCGATTTGTTGTTCGCGTAGGCGTTGGGTTGCTTCTTTTTTGCCGCTCAGGGATTCATCTCTCAAACGGTTGACCAACTTGGCGGCCTCCTCTGCGAGTTGCACGAACTCCTCGGTCACCTTTTGTTTGAAGAAAAACTTGGAATACTGCTTCTGAATGGCGGCGTGGGATTTCTTAAAGTCTGGGTACAGCTTGGAAGACGCCTCGGATTCACCAGTTTTGAGAAAGCGCTGGTAGAGTTGGGATGCTTCGTCTCCCGCCTCGGAAAGTGTGCTGATGAGCTTTGGAAGGAGCTTCATGTAGCTGTCGCGGCTCTCGATTTTCTTGTCCTGAATCACGCGGTCAAAGCGTTCTTTGCCCTCCAAGAGTTTCGAGGCAAGATCCGTGTACAGTTTCGAGACAAACCCGTACCGATTGATGTGCTTGAGCACATTTAATTCCGCGTCTTCGATCCGCTTGGAAATTTCTACCTCTTGTTCGCGGGTCAGCAAGGGGACTTGGCCCATTTGCTTCAGATACATCCGCACTGGATCATCTAAAATGTCAGCCCTTTGGTCGGCGGTCTTATCTTCCTCGTCTTCCTCTGCGTCCTTCTTGCCGTCCTTAAAGCGATCGACGTCTGAGGCTTCAATGACTTGAATTTCCATCCCGTTCAAACGCGTGAGGATGATTTCCATTTCTTCCGGATCGCTGACAGTATCCGGGAGGGCTTCGTTGAGATCGTCGAACGTGAGGTAGCCCTGTTCTTTGGCCAAACGAATTAGCTCGCGCAGCTTGTCGGCCATGTCGAACTCGGCCGCTAATGGATTGGAAGCGGCGGGTGCACTGCTGGAGGAGGATTCGTTTTTCCCTTTCCCCTGTTTGGTCTTAGCTCCTTCGGATTTACTCTGTTTATGAGTCGTTTTCGATACGATCACGAGCTGAGGTGCTGGAATGCTTGCTCCCTTTGTTTTGCTTGGTTTTACAGGTTCAGGCGCCTTGGTTTTTGTCGTAACTTTCGAGGGCTCCTTCGTGGGCGGCTTAATCTGAGCAGCGGCTTTTAGGGCCTGCTTGGGAGAGGCTGGGGGAGTTGCCGTTCTGGACACGGTCCCGCCTTTTTGCTTGGTCGCTTTTTGTTTGCTCGTTGGGGACGCAGCAACCTTGGGGGATGACGCGGGTTGCTTGGTTTGGGGCGCGCTGAGACCTTTTTGAGGTGCAGTCTTTGCGGCCTTCACGGCAACTTTCGAGGCGGCAACCCGCTTTGGGGCCACCGGAGTAGTCGCCCTTGGTGCAGGCTTACCCTTTTGAGGCTTTGGAGAAGGCTTTGTGGAAGAGGTTTTGAGCGCTTTTGGGGAAGGTGTTTTGTGTGCAGCTTTTGCCGTCGGCTGAATCGGCTTTGTAATCGCGACTCTGCCCTCTGCCCTGATCTGAGGCTTGTTCTTTGCTTGGGGCGCAGTTTTTTTATTTTTCGTCGGCGCCAGTTTGGGCGCAGGTTTTACAGCAGCCTTCGCGACTGGCTTCCCAACTGGTTTCGCTGTTTTCGAAGACGTACCCTTGCTCGGTTTTGGAGGAACCAGCTTCGCGGCAGGTTTGACCCCCGTGGGCGCTTTGGGCGCTTTGGAGATCACCTTTGCTGGGGCCTTTCCCTTCACTTTTGCGGGGGATTTTGTCGTGAGTTTCGCTTTTAGTTTGTCAGAAGACATTGGGTGGTAACCCTCAGATTGGGGTTTGGGAGCGGCTCCTTCCGAAGAAGAAGCCTATTGCGATATTGCGAGATTCCGAGGGAGTCGGAGTAGGAGGCTGGTTATTGGGGGCGGAAGAGAGGCTCTGTTATGAAGAAAAAAATCCGGTTCAAGCGCTAGGGGATTTCCCTAACCTAAGGTAGGGTGATGAGCTAGCGCAAAGGGGAAAAAGGCCGAGCAATATCTACGAGCCGTCTCTGAAGGTCAAGGATTTGTTGATGCAGTCCCGTCGTCTCGTCCAAGGAAAGCGCAGGATTGCGTTGCTGCGCCTTGGCTGCATCCATCTGGCGCCGGATTTGTCTGCGCTCCAGTTCGCACCAGCAGTCCTGAGCGACCGCGAGGGGATGTTGTGGAGACATTTTGTCTAGTAGGGTCGTCGCGAAAGATTCCATCGCGGGAGACAAGCTCGAAAGAAAGCGATGTAGCGTTTCAGGCTCCTCCAGATGTTCTGAACGTTCCAGAATTTGCTCGATGATTTCCCCCTGCGGTTCCGCTTGCAACTGTGCTCTCCAGTCCTCCTCTAACAACCACAAGCGGGCCTCCAGAGAGTGCATCAGCACTAAGGCAAGGAGTTCAATGGTTGGCTCGGCCTTTATCGGAGCCTCCGTTGGACTGGTTGGGATGGACTCCGAGAGCGAATGTCCATGGTAATTCTCTTCACTTTGGCGCGACTGTATGGTCTCGTTTCGTTGTGCCGCAACCGTCGCGAGCTTGTTTAAATCCATTGCCGCGAGCCCTAGTCGGGTGGCGACTCTTTGCACGTGCATCTCCCGAAGCACGCGATCCTCGATCCACCCGAGTGAATCAGCGAGTTTGTGTGCGGCGGCGTTGCGGCCTCTGGCAGAGTCAAAATTTGGTTGCGTGGCAAGCCTGTCGACTTGGAAATCAAAGAACTCGCGTGCGGCGTCCATTCTAGCGCTAAACACGTCTGCGCCTTGGGAGCGGATCAGTGAATCTGGGTCTTCTCCGTGTGGCAGACTGGCTACACGAACCGCGATGCCCTCCTTGAGAAGGGAGGGCAAGGAGCGTTCGGCGGCTTTTTCGCCTGCTGCGTCAGAGTCAAAGCAAAGGATGACCTCCTCGACATAACGCTTTAGAATACGTGCTTGTTTGGGCGTGAACGCTGTTCCTTGGGGTGCGATGACGTTTTGAACCCCTGCCTCGAACGCCGTAATGAGATCCAACTGCCCCTCGCACACGATCGCTTTGCGCTTATCGATAAGCGCCCGCTTGGAACGGTGCAGTCCGAATAGGACAGCCCCTTTGGTGAAGAGAATGGTTTCCGGGGAATTGACGTATTTGGCGGCCTTGGCGTCTGCCTCTAAAATGCGTCCTGAAAAGGCAATAACCTCTCCGTTGTCGTTGCAAATTGGGAACATGACCCGGGAGCGAAATCGGTCATAGCAATCGCTGCCTGAGTTTTCCTGATCGCGGGACGAAACCAAGCCGCTCGCGAGGAGGTCTTCTTGGGAATAGTTCTTGGAGCGGGCCCATCGGGCACAATGATCCCAACCATCGGGCGCGTAGCCGAGG
>Ga0114971_10001355_pt1 | contig 16633 bp, 17 predicted proteins | sample M_140625_MF_Meta_FD_87320 | JGI IMG/M metagenome (GOLD analysis project Ga0114971, IMG submission 87320) | Freshwater microbial communities from Lake Montjoie, Canada to study carbon cycling - M_140625_MF_MetaG | ecosystem: Environmental > Aquatic > Freshwater > Lake | place: Lake Montjoie...
AATAACATAACTTATATTATCGCGCACCACCGCATAAACCGAAATACATGCTTCGTCCGGCAGCACCCCCTGTAAAATACAAAACACTCATTATTGTAGAATCGCCGTCCAAATGCCGAACCATTGAAAAATATCTGGGAGCAGCATACACGTGCATAGCCAGCTGCGGCCACCTCCGCGAAATCGCAAACGGGTTGGCCGGGACAGGCGTCGGAATCGACTCCGTCGCCGAACCAACCTACGCCGCGATACCCAAAAAAATGCACTACATTCGTCAAATTAAAACCGCAATTGCCGAATGCAATGGAACCGTTATCTTGGGGACGGACGCCGATCGCGAGGGAGAGGCCATCGCGTGGCACATTTGCCAGCTGTTTCATCTTCCGGTTGATACCACCCCGCGCATCGTGTTCCACGAAATCACGCGCGAAGCGCTGGAACGCGCAATCCGGAATCCTCGCGTCATCGACATGTCACTGGTTCGCGCGCAGCAGGCGAGGCAAATTCTGGACCTGCTCATCGGTTATAAAACGACGCCGCTATTATGGGGTGCGGTAGCAGCGGCAGCAGCGGCGGCATCGTCAAAAAAATATAAAAAGAACGGTACAACTCCGGTACTTTCAGCCGGGCGGTGTCAGACCCCCGCGCTGCGGCTCATGTACGACAACGACCTCGCCGCGACCGCCGCAGCCACTTCCCCGACCTACGCGTATAATTGTAATGCCTATTTTACGGGTCAAAATATCGCATTCTCTCATTCCCACCCAATTGAACTTGAAAATATTGCAGCGTTCCTTTCTTTTTATGCGCCAACACCGTCGACGAAGGGTGGATGTGTCCGATCTGCAGTTCAGCACGTTTTTTCCCTGGATGCAGTCAAGCGCGTGGCGCAAGCGCCCCCCAGCGCGCTAAAAACGAGTACGTTGCAGCAAACTGCCAGCGCCGTTCTCAAATTTAGTCCAGTGGACACAATGGCGTGCGCACAGTCGCTCTACGAAAAAGGGTTCATCACGTACCACCGAACGGACGAAACGCGCACCAGCGACGAATTCCGCGCGAGTGCGGCAGAATACGTCGCAAAAAACTGGGGGCGCGAACATGCTGCCGCCAGTGTATCGCCGGCGATACAGGCGTCGTCGTCGCCACACGAAGGCATTCGCCCCATTCATGTCGCGCTTTCGGCAGACAAGGCCAGGGTGCTGTATCGTTCGGAGTTATCTGCCAGCGAGTGCCGCCTGTACCACCTAATATGGATTCGGGCGGTGCAGAGCTGCATGACTCCCGCGACGTGCGACAAGCTGACTGCGCGAATTAGCGCGAGGCGGCTTGTCGCACATGCGAATGAAAACGACTGTGATGAGACGTACATGTACGTGTACCACGCGTACAAGCCGGTATTTGCCGGCTGGCGCGCGGTCGCGTGCAATATTGTCGACGTCGTTGATGCGTGCGATGAAGAGGGATGTGATCATGAAGATGGCGCCGATTCCGCTGATATTTTTAGAAGTCCGAATACAGAAAAACGAGAGAATCCATTCCGTACCGGATATAAATCATATTTCGACTTTTTATCGAACATGCGAAGCGGTACTATTATTCCGTACAATGAAATTAAGTGCACGACGGTGCTGCGCACCGGAGTTGGTAGCCGCAGGTATACGGAAGGTGGGCTCGTCCGCAGCCTCGAGGGGTTGGGTATTGGGCGACCGTCTACGTTCGCGGCGATTCTGCATAAATTGCAAAAGCGCGAGTACATTGTCCGGCGCGACGTAATTCGCACCATTGGTACGAATTTCGACTGCGTCAACTATTCAATTGCCGCTGACGGTGCAGTAAAAGCCGCCGGGCCGAAACTTGTGTCCGGTGCCGGTGCCGGTGCCGGTGCCGGTGCGGAGTTCGAATTTGGTACCGAGAGAAACAAACTGCAACTAACGGAATCGGGAAGGGTGGTGATTGAGACGCTGATGCGCGGTTGCGCGCCGCTGTTTGCGTATGACTACACTAGACGAATGGAAGATGAGCTGGATGCGGTTGCTGGCGGGTCTCGAGATTGGCGAGACGTGTGTCGGAATTGTTATGACACAATTTCCCAGTGTTTAGATGCATCGGTATCGGCGGTATCGGCGGTATCGGCGGTATCGGCGGTAGAACCCGCCACGTTGGCTACCGGAGTGCTGCGCACCATTACCAAGTACGCATCGGTTCGAGACGGCAAATATGGCGCGTACATTTTCTATAAGACGCCGAAAATGAAGACCCCAAAGTTTATTTCGCTCAAGGGGTTTTCTCGTAATGCGCTGACGTGCGATGAATCGCTACTTTCAGAGTGGATCGACGAGCATTGAATTCGAATCCGAAACTCAGAACTTGTTTGGAACACGCAGCACGTAATTGCGCGCAATTTCGTCGTGAATTTGGCCCATGCAGATTGTAAAATTATAATTGGTGTCGCGAAAATCGACGAGGCGGCCGTCATGGTATCGCATCGTGAATTTAAGCCGGCGCAGCTTGTCGATTACCGGATTGAATTGGGCAATATTGTAGAGGTACATGTAGCTGTTTGAAGCTGCGAACCCGGTACCCGATGCATTCGCGTTGAGGGGTATTTTCGCGAAATATGAGTTTACGGTTCCGTTGAAATCGTTTCCGCGCCCCTTGTTGGTAGAACTTCGGTACGGTTCGATTTCGTCGCACGTGTTCATTTTCTCGATCTCCATGTAAATCGCGGTGTCCCCGTAAATGTCGAGGATGTTTGGGGCTTGCACGTAATACAGGGCGGTGGGCGACGACACCCAGAGCGACGGCCGATTCGTGCCGAAATGAATCTGTTTAGTGGGCTCGACCGTCGCAGAATAATCCTGCTTTGAAAATCCGAGAAAAAATGGCAGCCCCCAACGCAAGGACTGGTTCCAGACAACGGGTTGTTCGCAATTTTTGACGTATCCCGTGTAATCTTGCGCTTGCCCAAACAACAGTTTAAAACTGTCGTGGTCATTTGCAAACCACAACCGTTGGGTAATGCCGTCGTAATACACGTGAAAATGGTTGTATGTGGCGAAAGACGCCGGCGACGTCGAACCCGCGTCGCTTTCAATCGCGACAATAAAATCGACCACGGCCTTGTTTAGACGGTACTCTATTTCGGCCGCGAGCTGCTGCTGCGTGTAGTATCCTTCCGATATTTCCGCGTAAAACGTGTTGCTCGCGCCACCGTCTCCAGTTTCCGGTGTATCTCCGTTCTGCAAGTAGTAGTACATGATGCGAGTACCCTGGTCGCTGCCGGTGTACTCGCCGGGAAACAATTTGAACGAGAATTTGGTGTTTTGGTATTCCTTACTAAACGTATAATTTGTGGTTGTTATATTACACTCCACGAGCTGCAGCGTCGATACACTTGTATACATGGTTGGCAAATTAATTTCAAACTGGCTGGCACTTGGCCATTGCGTAACATCACGATCTTCGGAGTGAATCGTCATTAGCTTTCGATCCAGCACGAATGTTTGTTCTCGTGGTATGAGTTGATGCGCGTTGTTCAAATTAAAATTCACCTGACTTGTGGCGAATTTAGCCGCATGGCTTATTGCTTTATGATCTTGTGCCATATTATTGTGTTATTATTGTGTTATTGTGTTATTGTGTTATTATTATTATTATTATTATTATTATTATTTATATTTATTTACTGTATTGTGTATATTTATATTTTGATAATAATAAAATATTGATAATTTAATATTGATAAATTAATATTGATAAAATAAATTATAAATTATAAAAAATAATAAAATAAATATTAATAATCGTGTAGTAATAGATAGATATCGTCCGTCCGTCCATCCATCCATCCATCCATGTCATCCAACTCCTCAGTGATTTCGTCGAAGGATGGATTTAAAACAAGCATTAATATTTTTTCCATACTAATTGTGGCAGCATTTGTCTTGAAAATTGTGTTTCAAATTATACAAAAAATAAAAACGGGCGACACCGTCATGGTCGCAACCGCGGATAATCCAACGGGTGCAAATCCAAATAGTGTGAGCGGGCAAGCCGATTCTACAATTGGCATGTACGGCTGGTCATTATTTTGGATGCTCAGCATTATGGTAACCACCATTGCCATATTGCTCAAGCGGTACAAGGTAAGCGATATGAGTTGCGCGCTAAACACGCTGTTTTTTATTTCACCATTCGTCCTCATTATTGCGCTTATAACGTGGACTGTATTGCAGACGTACACGTATCGGCGCCAAATAAATATGAATTTAATACCGACCTCGTACATGACGTGGTCTATAACGTCCACGATAAACATTATGTTAATGTTTGCCGCAATTTATGCGTTTGTGATCAAAATGCTCGATTGCACCGCCGTGGCCGGAGCCACCGGAACCACCGGAACCACCGACGAAGGATTATTGATTCTTCTCGCGTGGACGGCGCTCATTTTAGGCGCGCTCACGACGGGCGTTCTTATTATTTCCCACGTTTTGATAGCGTGCTATACCACGGACGGGTGAATATCAATAATCAATAATCAATAAACAAGATAATAAACGCACTATTATTTTTATCTTGTTTTACGTTTTATAAAAGAATGAAAGAATGAAAGAATGAAAGAATGAAAGAATGAATGGATGAATTAATACAGTTCAATATAAACGTCGACGCGCGCCAGTATCGAAGCGTCGTATACGTTTCGAGTATTTATTCGAGGGATGCCGCCGATGCCGCCACTGAAACCGCCGGCCACACACTGCATTTTAGTCACTACGAGCGCGGATGCAGGTATCGTGAATTCGAATGTTTCTGGAACGACGGATACGGTTATACCGCCCGCGTCGAACGCGCGCTGAATGGACGTGCGTATATTTATCGTAATATTATTGTGGTCGTCGACGTGTATGTGTTCCGGCAAGTCGTGTATATTGCACCGAACGATCAACTCTCGATCATCGGATGCGTTCAGCGGGTAATATATCTCGTTGTGCCACAGCGGAACCATAAATGTTTGCCCCTCGTATTCCAGCCGATATATTTTTTTCTCCAGCAAATCTTTCAGGGATGGATTAAGAATGACAACGTTGTCCGATTTCATTTTGTCTGCGACAATTGCGCGTATTCTCTCCAAGTTATCGGGTCGAAGATACAGAATGTCGGCGTACTCTTGCAAGAATTCGTATATTTGAACGGCGGTTTGTTTGTTCAAGTTGGCAATCAGTTTGGTGTAATTGTTTGCAACAATATTTAACAGCGCGTCTTCAATGCTACTATCACTGTCACTGGCCCCACTATTACCAAATTTTGCTCGAACAAAAAATAAAAATATGGTACCGTATGTTTTGTCCAACGTCGCTGACGCGGTTGCGTCGGTCGCGTCGGTCGCGGCGTCATCCGCACCCCCACGAAGTAATGTGCAGTATGCCTCGTTTATTCGCTGGAACCTTGCGGTAGATTCGGGCGTGTTATTATTCTTATCGGGGTGATGCTTGAGCGATTCCAGGCGGTACTGCCGGACAAGGTCGTCGCGGGTATATTCCGGATCCAGAAAAAGTAAGTCTCGCGCGTCATGAAACGATATCATTATTATTATTATGATTATTATGATTATTATTATGCGCTCGCGTATGATTTGTTAACATAAGCATAAAACGCTCTAAATGATATATGGGTCTATAATTATTATTGTAAAGATGCAAAAATGAATACGTGTTGTTCATAATATTGGTGAATACTGCGGGGGACACTTGCGAACAATTCTGCGCGCCAGATAGGTGTCGCAACACTCCGCCAATTATGAACCAAATGCAGTTGTATATGTCAATGTCGCATATCAGAATATCGTACAACAAGTCGCGGAATTCCAAAAATACAATTGTCTCGGGGCGCGTGATGTAATCCAGTATGCGAATGCAAATTGCGCTGTGTACCGGCGCGGTAGTTGCCGGAACCCCGTTCGCGTAATTTAATCGAATACTTTTGATGTTTGTTATTGCGCGCAACATTTGCGAAGTTAGCCGAAAATTCGCGGGTTTCGTATTATCTCCTCCTGCCCCTGCTCCTGCCCCTGCCCCCCCGCTAAACGATTTGATGCATTTGGTGTACATTGCAGCAGTTGGACGCTTCACGTGTATTACTTCGCAGCAGTTTAAAATATTGTCCGGTATAAAACTAATATTATCGGTTAGCAACACAAACGACAAGTGAATGCGCGGGTTGCCGCAACGAAGGTAGCTATAAAACACTTCGAGCAATTCTCCGTGTATGTTATGAAAGTTTTTACACACGATTATTCCGTGCATGGTTGGTCGCATGGATACCACGTCGATAATCTGCGTGTATATTTCGTTCCACAGCAGCTTGGAGTTGCACCCGAGCAGACCCATGTTCACTTCGAAATGGATGTCGCTCATTTTGATGTAAATGGGTTCTTTATTGAACGTGATCAGCATGCGCTTTTCGTATTTCAGGTCGGTGGCGCTGTATTTTTTTATGGCTACCAGCATCTGCGTATATTTGCCAACCCCACTCGGACCGTAAAAAATAATGTTGCTCATTTTGTGCTTGGGTAGTTTGCTGTATAATTTGAGAAGCGGTGGGTGCAAATTAAACCGCTTGTTCGCGGTCAAATATTCGTCAAAATGATCTTCCAACAACTTCATTGGCGTATATATGTATATATACCTAGCAAGAGAATGTATTTATTTACTTTTACACATTTAAATATAACAGTATACTATACCATATATACTATACCATATATACTATACCATATATACTATACCCATATATAAATACCAATAACCCGCATACCAATAATGAATATCGTAAAAACCCCGTCCCAGTTTAATATACGCGATACCTATTTCACAGATTCGTTATATAATGCGACAAATAGTAGCGGGTTTATTCGTATTGTAATGTGCGAATCTGTCATGAACTCGGCCGGGCTGCATCTGCGATTGCAGCTGTCTGATATTGTTATGAGGCGACGCTTTCATTCGCATGCGTCAATAATGCAATACTGTACCGAATATAATACTGAAAAAAACTTCGCATGTATTGCGTCGATTCAGCAAATTGAGCGGGATATTCTGAATTTGTACCAGCGCACGTTTAAACCCGTAAATAAGACCCCATGCTCTCATATATTCGAGACGCTTTTGTGTGGCAGATTGAAAATATGTGCCAATGTAGGTGGTGCACCGGCTGCTATCGCCACCGACACCGCCACCGCCACCGCCACCGCCACCGCCACCGCAGGGATGCACGAAACCGACGATGACTCGTATAATTATACACATGATTGTGAGAACACTCACGCGGCCGAGTGTGATAGTAAATGGCAGCATCAACCGTATCAACAACCGCATCCAACAGCCATTGTGCTAAAAATTTCCGGCGTGTGGGAATCCGACACAACTTTCGGCTTAACATTCAAATTTATAACACTCGTGCCAGTATTGCCTCTAGTAAGTACATGAGCAACCGAGCAACCGAGCAACCGAGCAACCGAGATATTTAAATTATAAAAAATATCAATCTAATAATTCATATCCGGTATATTTGAATATTAATTTATTAAAATCGCCCCAATCATCATATATAATAGCATTACTTAAATCTATCCAATTCCGCAAAGCAATTCTTTTTAATTCAGGTGTCCTATCTACTATGTTTAATTCGTGTAAGTTAATAGATGGTTTCATTTCAGTTAATAATTCAATACCAATCCATTGAGAATATATTGGATCGTGTCCCAAAATTATTTTTGATTGTGTTTGCAAATAAAGACGGTTATTTACCATAATTGTTTTATATATATTACCTATAGTGTTCATATCCTCTCTTGTGATTGCATCACATAATTGATTGTGATACTTGTTATTGTATGCTGACCATATGAAGTCATCAATATCTAAAAATAAATCTGGGTATTTTTTTATTAATGTGGTTTTACCACCGCCTCCACAAATAACTATTAGGGCCATCCTTACTATTCCTTACTATATATAAAAAATATAATAAAAAATATAATAAAAAATATTTTTTATTCCACAATTCATTCCACATTACACACATTATAATTACCCCTATCTATCTATCTCAAATAAACGATATATAATTATTTTTACCAAAACTTTTTCAACTCTTGCAAACATGATTATTTTGTAAACGTTGTAAACAAACAATGAATCAATGAATCCCCCCCCCCCAATTCCCAAAATCCAAAAAATCCACTTTTCGCAAAACTATTTTGGCGATTCCAATTTTGGACATTTATTTTTGTCCATTTTCAGGTTCTCCAAAATAGTTTGCCAAAAAAAAAGTTTTTTCTTATGCAGCAAAATGAAAAACTTTATTTTCGAAAATGAGAGCGTTTTCTAGGAAAATCACTTTTTTGCACTTTTTCCCAAAAAAACCAAAAAATCCGAATTTTCGGACGAAAATCCGGAAAAAAGTGCAAAATAGCTAAATTTTGCGAAATGATTTTGGCACTTTTTAGACCGCGCGTCGAAATCGCACCACAATGCATCTTGCTGCTTTAAAAACATTTGGGGTTTTTTGCTGCATAAACGAAATAGCTAAATTCCTATGCGAGCCAGAAAATGTCCATTATTTTGCGCCACCGGCGCCGCTGCATGCACGGTGCCAAACTTCGCCAGATGCGACGAAAACGGCACCGCGGTCCGGATTTGGGGTTTTTTTTATGTAGGGCGACCGGCAGAAAAAACCCCAAATCTTCTTGCTACTAAATGCATAACGATCCATTTTCGCGTTATTTTTTGAGGCCCAAAATCGTCCATTTTTGGACATTTTTGGACATTTTTGGACATTTTTTCGAAATGTCCAAAAACCGTGTGCAGCCACATTTTAAAAAAAACCCCAAATTGTGCCGCTACATTATGCTGTCAATCGTGATTTGCGTCATTTTAACAGCATAATGGTATCATAAATTCGCCATTTACGGGCACCCATCCTTATCTAATTTATCCAAAAGCGTTTCCCTGCTAACGCACCTAATTATTTTTCGCGCGTCTTTTTCGTCCGTATCGGAGAGCACTTTCAGCAAGATCGTGTTGTACTTGAGCTCCAGGTCGTCGTTGATGGCCATGTCGGGCTGGTCGTGTTTCCAGTCGTCGATAGTGATGATCTGCTTATATGACAGCTGGTCTATGGCGCCCTTTATTTTCGCGTTCTGTTCGTCGCGTTCCCACACCTCCTTGTCCTTCACGTACATGGTGTCGCGTTTCAGGTCCGTGCAGTGAATGGGTCGCTTGTACACGTCCATGGTGCTGAGACCCTGAACCAGGATGCGACCGATGCTCTCGCCGAGCCCGCGCTCGCGCGTGATGAGCAGGTCATCTAGCGTGACCTTGAGTGAGTTTATAAAGTCGCTCATGTTCAGCGCGTCCTTGCATTTTTCGTTCAAGAAAATGTTCAAATTGAAATTATTTTGAGTGTTGTGGTGGTTGTGATTAATTGTTGTTGTGGATACCGCCGCCGTTGTAGCCGTGCCACCGCAAGCCATTTTCGGTATTAAATCTGCAATCTGTTGCTGAAATGCCTGATTGTGATCAATCATTAACTTGTTTTGCGCTACAATGATTTTGCGCAGCTCCTGGTTATCTTGCACGAGGGTCATTATAACCGACGGTGTGAGAATGGCGCACTTGCGCTTGTGGTAGCGCAGTCCGTATTGCGTTTTATAATGTTTGCCACACAAGCACAGGAACGACGCAGAATCTGCGAATTTAGACGAATACGACAACGTCTGTGATTCGTTTGCGGCGCCAGCTGCAAGATACGACGGGGGTGTGTGATTTTTTGACAATGTGATCGTTCTTGCCGTAGCCGTAGTAGCCATAGTAGCCGTAGTAGCCATAGTAGCCGCCACTGCCATCGATGCCGCCGCCGCCGCCGCCGCCGCCGCCGCGTATACACACGCCCGATTGTGTTTATTTGTCGCGGTATGTTTATCGTAATCCTTTTTGTTATTTGTGTGGAAAAAACAAACGTCGCAGTTGTACATTTTATACGTAAATAATAGCATTTTTGCCGGTCGCCACCAATGATATATATTACGGGTATAATATAATATAATAATTATCACTAATTGAATTTATTATACTATTCAAAAGTTTTTATTTACTTTTTGTTATTTTTAGTTATTTGGTTAGCAGTAATTACAGTAATTAGCAGTAGTTGGCCGGTAATTAGTGCGTATCAATAAATTTTGCGCAATCGTCCAGCGTGGCTTTAAATGCCTTCATTGAATTCAAGTCGGTCATTAGTTTAACAATCTCGTCCGTGTCCGCCTTTGAATTAACCTTGTAGGATATTGTTTTCGCGGCATCTATCATTTTCGCTGAAACCCATTGTTCCAGCTGGTCGTTGATTGTGTTGTAGCTGGCGCGTTGTTCTTTAATGTTTAGATCGCTGATAGCTGTCTTTGTCGATTCTGTCTGTTTTTTTGCAATTGCGACAATGTCCACAATATTGCCAGTGCCGCCGCTGCCGATACCGTTATTCTTATTATCTGGGTCGGTCATGGCTTCAATGTATGTGAAACTATGCGACGTGAGATAGTAGCCGATCAGCGCGGCAATTAATATGCCGACAATTATAGTAAGTTCTGAAAACATTTTATAGTTATACAGTTAGACAAGAAGATAATTAAATATATTTTCAACGCATATTTTGCTTATTTTTCGCGCGTTTCCATTTTGAGTGACGATTGCTAATGTATCTAAACATCGCCGATCGCACTTCATGTGGTCGAGCAAGTTCGCAATTGTTTTGAATTCGTGCATTATTGCTGCAGCCGTTTTTGCGCTGACGCATGGAATCGCCGTCAGCATTATTTCACCGATGTTGTCGGGTGTGATTTGCGACGACCGCTCCTTTCGTTTAAACACGCCGGCGTATTCATCGCCTACTACCGCGGATGATGGCGGTGATGATGGTGCTGACGGCGATGGCATTGATGATATCGGAGCCTGGTGGTAATAAAACCCGCGAAGATTGGGTGCAGTTGAGTCGTACTTGTCTGCAAAATTCAGTATAAGTTCCGCCGTTTCGCGTATATTCATGGTGCGAATAACTGAGAACCCCTTGTAAAACATCATACTGAATATCGCGCTGTAGAGCGCCTTTTTCGTTATTACGTTTCCGCCCTTTGATCGGTCCGCGTATTTTGAAAGGTCGCCCTCTATAATATACACGATATTGTGGTTGTGAAGTTCGCAGTGTTTGTTGAGCCGAAACGATTGCTCCTTGTACCGTCCATCGCGAATACTGGCGGCAAAATCGACCAGCGTCTTCCGTTCGAAAAGTAGGATGTCCGCTGAACCGACGGCCGGGTTAGTAGACAGCGTCGCGTCGCCCAGTGCAAGCCGCGCCACATTTAATGTGTGATTGGGCCGGCTGCAAACAATAACAGATGATGCGGTAGCTGTTTCTGCATTTGTTGAACCGATTTCATTTTCAGATGGGTCTGTATCCAAAACAATACAGCATTTACGGACCGGTGTCAAATAATCCGCCAACGGTTTTATCGGGTTGTCGCGCAGCTCGTCTATGAGTGCGATTTCGCGCGCATCGACCGTGATAATCATGGTGGTGGTGGTGGGGGAGGGGGTAACAATGTAATAAAGTAATATATCAAAAAATGTTTATATTATTTTCTTAGAGCAGTTTGGGACTAACTGGGCAACAAACCGAATGTCTCAGTTTCGCATTACGGGCGAACAGATTAACTGCACCCACTCCCGAGCCCAGTACAAGTGGATTATTTTTCAACCCGTTGTTAATATCGGCCATTAGCGCATTTCGTTTTCGCCTTAACATTATTATTTTTTTAATTATTTTATTATTTTATTATTTTATATGTGATTATAATATTTTATTTTTTATTGTATTGTGTTGTGTTAAGACGAACAAAATTCACATTCTTCGTATCCAGATTCCGCATCCGCATCCGCATCCGCATCCGCATCCGCATCCGCATCCGCATCCGCATCCGCATTTCTAATGATCGAATGGCTTCCATTTGTGAGTGTTTTAGTTAGTGCGCTCACCGTATGGATGCTGGACACCGACGCCGCCGCCGACGCCGCCGCCGACGCCGCCGCCGAAGCCTGTTCCACGTCCACCGTAAATTGTTGAGCTTGGTGTTTTGCCTTTCGGCGCAAGTAGTATATTCCAGTTTTCAGCCCCTTTTTCCATGCGTAGAAATGCATGGACGTGAGCACGTTGTAGTTGGGATCCTCCACCCACAGGTTCAGGCTCTGGCTCTGGCACACGTAGGCGCCGCGGTCCACCGACATGTCGATCAGGTGTTTCATCGGAATTTCCCACACGGTGCGGTACTTATTTTTCAAGTGGTCGTTAATTCCCGGGCCCTCCAGCTGCTGCACGCTGCCCTTATTTTTAATAATGTGTTGCTTGGTCTTCTCGTTCCACGCGCCCAGCCGAATGAGGTCCGCCATCAAGTACCGGTTCACGACGATGAACTCGCCAGCGAGTGTCCGGCGCGTGTAAATGTTGCTGGTGATGGGTTCAAAGCATTCGTTATTCCCGAGGATCTGCGACGTGCTCGCGGTGGGCATGAGTGCCACGAGCAGCGAATTCCGCATCCCGTGCTTGCAAATGCGAGACTTCAGGTCGTCCCAGTCGTATCGATTCGATGCCGGTTTAATGCCCCATAAATCAAACTGAAGCAGGCCATTGGATGCCGGAGACCCGTCGAACGACGAGTACGCCCCGGTAGCGCCGGTACGGTTATATATTTCAAGCGCAATTTGCACCGACGTCTCGACCGCCGCGTGGTAAATGGTTTCGAAAATGAGACGGTTTATTTCCAGCGCGGCGTCGCTGTAAAATGCGACGTCCATCATCATGAACACGTCGGCCAGACCCTGCACGCCAATTCCGATGGGTCGGTGTCGCAAATTGCTGACGCGAGTTCGCTCCGTGGGGTAAAAGTTGACATCGATCACGCGGTTCAAGTTGCGCGTGACGGTTTCCACGACGCGGTGCAGCTCGGCGTAGTCGAATTTGGGGGGCGACGGCGACGACGACGCGGTATCAGTAGTGACAAACCGATTCAGCGCGATGCTCGCCAAATTGCACACCGCCGTCTCGCCGGCGTCGGAATATTCGATAATTTCGGCGCACAGGTTGCTGCTGCGAATCGTTCCCAAGTTCTGCTGGTTCGACTTCCGATTCGCGGCATCCTTGTAGAGCAGGTACGGTGTGCCGGTTTCCATCTGGCTGTCGAGAATTTTCAACCACACGTCGCGCGCATTTACGGTGCGCCGCTGGCGACCGGCACACTCGTATTCGGTGTACAGACGATCAAACTCGTCGCCGAACGCGTCGCTGAGTCCGGGACACTCGTCGGGGCAGAACAAGCTCCAGTCCGCGTTCTGCATGACGCGCTGCATGAAGAGGTCGGGAATCCACATCGCGTAAAAGAGGTCGCGCGCCTTCATTTCCTCGTCGCCGTGATTCTTCTTCAAGTCGAGAAACGCCTCGACGTCGGCGTGCCAGGGTTCCAGGTAGATCGCGAAGCTTCCGTTGCGTTTCCCACCCTGGTCGATGTAGCGCGCGGTGTTGTTGAACACGCGCAGCATGGGGACCAGGCCGTTCGAATTTCCCGCCGTCCCGCGAATGAGACTGCCTGCCGCACGAATGTTGTGGATGTGCAGCCCCACGCCGCCCGCGTATTTGGAGATAATGGCGCACTCCTTCAGCGTGTCGAATATGCCCTCGATGCTGTCGCGCTCCATGCCCACCAGGTAGCACGAGCTGAGCTGGGAACGCGGCGTTCCGGCGTTGAACAGCGTGGGTGTCGCGTGCGTGAAATATTTAAGCGACATCAGGTCGTACGTGTTGCGAACGCGGAGCAGTATTTCCGCGCGCGCATCGGCGTCGGCGTCGGCATCGGCGTCGGCATCGGCATGTATCCCTATCGATACACGCATCCACATGTGTTGTGGTCGCTCCACTACTCCGTCGGCGCAGCGCATGAGGTACGAGCGTTCGAGGGTTTTGAACCCGAAGTAGTCGATGGTATAATCGCGCGAGTAGTCGATCATCGCGTTCAGCTCGCCGGCGTGCGCGCGCACAAATTGGTGCAGGGTGTTGGAGACGAGCGGCACGTTGTGATTATTCGTGTCGCAGAATTGGTGCAGCCGGTCAACGACGTCGCTGTAGATGTCGCTCGTTGTTTTGTGGTGATTCGACATAATGATGTGGCTCGCGAGGGTGAGGTATTCGGGGTGCGTTGCGGCCATTGTGGCGCACTGTTCTGCGGTTAGTTCGTCTATTTTCGTGGTGTGGATGCCGTCGTACAGCTGGTCGATGACTTTTATGGCGAGGATAGTGTAGTTAATGGACGTTATTCCCGCCTTTGATCCGACGTTTTTAACGCGGTTCAGGATTTTATCGAACGCAATGTCTTGCAGCGTGCCGTCGCGTTTGACAACGTGCATATCTTGATGTGCTGCCGACATGATTAGTGTATGAGTGTATGTATGGGTGTATAATCTCTTGTTTTTATGTATTTATACTGAATTTTTATTATTTTATTTTATTTTTATATAATAATAATAATAATAATAATAATATAATAATGTTTGGATTTACGCAAAAAAAACGGAAGCGTCATGCGAATAAACGGAAAATAAAAAGCAGCGTGGTTCATATTGAGGAACTTGATACGCCAGATACGCCAGATACGCCAGATGCGCCAGATACGCCGGAACTCACACCGTACGAACCGATCGTGTTAAATTCTACTCGCCGCGGCAAGAAGATGAATCGCAACAACCTTCGACTTCGATTTTCGCGTTCGCGTTCGCATTCGCATTCGCGTAAAACACACCACCACCGCGTTCGAACCCCGACCCCGTATCCAACCACAACCACAACCGCGATGACGCCACCCACCACCCCAACAACGAAACCATTAGCGTTAAAATCGGAGGGTGACATGATACTGTTTTTCATCGAAATGCTGAATACTGTGAAGCTGTATCACTGGAAAACGCACAGCTTTGCAACGCACAAGGCGACTGACGAGCTGTACGACGATTTGAACAAGTACGTGGACGAGTTTGTGGAAGTGATGCTGGGCTACAAGGGCGGAATCCGCGTGAATCTTCCGCGCACCAGCGTGAAACTGAACGATTTCTCGACCGCCGAACAGTTTAAACGCAAACTGAACGAGTACAAGACGACGCTAATTTCGTACACGCACAAGCTGGACCCGAATCAAAATAGCGATTTGCTCAACATTCGGGACGAACTTCTCGCAACGCTGAATAAAACGGCTTACTTGTTGTCATTTAGGTAGAGAGAGATGTAGAGAGGTAGAGAGGTAGAGTATGTGGTATATGATAATGATAATTTGATAATAGTAAATAAATAATAAAATATGCACCGACAAAATAAAATATTGAGACAATTTAGAAACAACGCGTATATACCATAATACAAAATATACTCGAATTCAAATTATACCCGCAAACATTTGCAAACATTTTATTATTATGTCAGATGGTATGAGCTCGCAAATACACGAACCCGCACAAGCACAAGATGCAGATAATAAGGAAAAAGATAAAACTACTGCGATTTCAGCAGAGAGTTCGCGGCGATACGTCATGTTCCCACTGCAAGATGACGCCGTGTGGAAAATGTACAAGAAACAGGTGGACTGTTTTTGGCGCGCAGAAGAAATTGACCTGTCGAAGGATCTTGCCCACTGGAACAACGAGCTCGCATCCGACGAGCGGTACTTCTTGTCAATGGTGCTCGCGTTCTTTGCAGCCAGCGACGGTATCGTGCTGGAGAATCTCGCGCTCCGATTTATGGGCGATGTCCAGCTGGCCGAAGCGCGCGCATTCTACGGGTTCCAAATCGCGATGGAAAACATACACAGTGAAGTTTACAGCCTGCTGATCGACGCGTACATAAAAGACGCGGGCGAGCGCGACCGGCTGTTCAACGCAATCGATTCATTTCCGTGCATTAAAAAAAAGGCGGATTGGGCGGTGCGTTGGATTCACGACAGGCGCAGCTCGTTTCAAACGCGCTTGCTGGGATTCGCGTGCGTCGAAGGCATCTTCTTTTCCGGCGCATTCTGCGCGATTTACTGGATGAAGAAACGTGGCCTGCTACCGGGACTCACGTTCAGCAACGAGCTCATTTCTAGGGACGAAGCGCTGCACACCGAATTCGCGGTGATGATGTACAAGAAGACGCCAAAGTCGAAACGGTTGCCGCGATCCAAAGTGTGTGAAATCATAAAAGAAGTGGTTTCCATCGAGCAGGAATTTATTTGCGAGGCGCTGCCGTGCCGCCTCATTGGGATGAACGCTGCGCTAATGAATCAGTACATTGAGTTTGTCGCAGACCGGCTCGTGGTTCAGCTCGGCTACGACAAAATATACGGGTCTGCAAACCCGTTTGATTTTATGGAGATGATAAGCATCGAGGGGAAGACCAACTTTTTCGAGAAACGAGTTGGCGAATACGCGCTGGCGGATAAGCGAGTGGATGATGCGACATTCGTTTTTGGTGAAGATGGGTTTTAAAGTTTTACCTTTTCTCATTTCAAACG
>Ga0114971_10001359_pt1 | contig 16613 bp, 16 predicted proteins | sample M_140625_MF_Meta_FD_87320 | JGI IMG/M metagenome (GOLD analysis project Ga0114971, IMG submission 87320) | Freshwater microbial communities from Lake Montjoie, Canada to study carbon cycling - M_140625_MF_MetaG | ecosystem: Environmental > Aquatic > Freshwater > Lake | place: Lake Montjoie...
AGCGGTGAAGTAATTTGGTAAGGGATGTTCGCGACAAGTCTAGTGGAGCTATCTTCACCAAACGCTATACCCCAGTCAGTGGAAAGTGCATCACCCTGAACAACAGTTACATTGTCAAGGTCAGCCAACGTTTCATCGAGAACAGCAATCATCCTATGATCCAGTTCAATGGTGAAAACCTTGGCAGCTTCTGCGGACAACAGGCGCGTCATCACTCCGGCGCCTGGCCCAATTTCTAAAATCGTGTCAGTGGGTTGAATATTCGCAGCAGCAACAATCTTGCCAAGATGATTTTTATCAATGAGGAAGTGTTGCCCCATCGACTTTGACAAGCCGATGCCATGGCGTTGCAGCACCGCGGTTAGTCCTGATGGTTTTGATATATCCGGTCCGATATTGCCCATTACGATAACACTTCATCCTCAGTAGGTTCATCTTCTCCACCAGGATCAACATAGTTACGAGTCTGTTCACGGACACGTTCAATGTGACCGACGATACCGCCTTTAGCCGCCATGGATTGAACCGATGTCACATTATCTGGTTTCCGTGGCTTAGGGGTTAGCGATGCTGCTGTACGAAGCGACGGAAGGTGTGCGGGAAGGTCTATCTGAGGTGAATTATCGGATTTTGGAGCTACGGTTGTGATTGAATTTTCTGACACACGCACGGGTTTGGTCACATCTCCTGAATGTTCGCGCTCATGCTGAAATCCTGCAAGGATTAGAGCACGTTCGATGCTTCCATTTTCAATGCTTTCAAGCCAATCCGGCCGTGTTCGAGAATCATCCTGTTTCATTGATGTTGCGATGACCTGACCCGATTCTGACAGAATCTGTGTCCGCACAACTGCCCATTGTCGGTCTTTATCAATATGGGTAAGCTCTGTTACGATTCCCCACAATGGGTTTACAGAACGGAACCAGCGTATCCTTGCAGGCAACGGCAAGTGGTAACGGCCTGTTTGCGTCCGAATGAGAAGTGCCTCTACATCGATGTGAACCATACATCCAGAATACCGGAACAATGACCATCTGTCTGAAATTGTTTGACAGTTGCGAAACACTACGGTATCGTGAAAAGGTTTCGCGCCAGTAATGTCATTCATGTGACATTCGCGTTGCCGCATCGTAGGCAATTGTGCTTACGAGCGAACCACCACGTTCGCTCCTGACCACGGGATGATTGTGATTCCACAGACATCGCCGAGAAAGGAGGCAGAAGTGCCAATAGTTAGTACATGGATCCGTCCGGGAATTACATCGGTTGCGATTGCGATCACAGCAATTGTGGCAAATGCCTACGGCCAACAGGGCTTGCACATCACATTACGTGATGGAATCAAGCAAATTGAAATGGATACGCGGCAGGCAACCGTCAAGGATATGCTTGAGGAAATGCATATTCAGCTGTCAGCATTGGACAGTGTTGCTCCATCAGTTACATCCAAACTTACCGACGGGATGGTAGTCCGGATATCCCGAAAGCGTATCGATACGGTAACGGAAGTAACTGCGGTGCCCTTTCATGTATCGAAAGTTTATTCCGATGGAATGCGTGTCGGATCATCCCAGATTGTTGTGCCAGGAGTAAACGGATCTAAGTCCGTGGTCTTCGAAGACACATTTGTAAACGATCATTGTGTCAAGCGGAAAAAACTAAACGTTAGTTTCAAGCGCCCTGTCACAGCGGTTGTCAAGGAAGGCCTGCGGGGAATCTATTTGGCATCCCGTGGTGCAACGTCCCGAAGAACTCTCACCATGATCGCAACCGGCTATTCCGCATCTGAAAATAGGCGTTGGGGCGGTAAGACTGCTACCGGCAGTGCTGCACGTTTTGGAGTAGTCGCTGTTGATCCCCGCTTTATCAAACTTGGGACAAGAGTCTATGTAGAGGGCTACGGTATTGCAATAGCTGCTGATACTGGCGGTGCCATTAAGGGCCGCCGTATCGACCTCTGTTTCAATACGCGGGCTGAGGCGATGCGGGTTGGACGTAAGCAAGTCAAAGTAACTATCCTGAAGTAAACTACACCCTTAGCAACAGCAAAGAGCAAACTGCCATATTGGGAGTTTGCTCTTTTTTCATTTCGCCGTCAAGTGATGTGGCATCAGAATCATTGTATTTGAATGTAGGTCAACGTTACGTACGAAAACCTGGCAAATTGGAGATTCATTCCAATATGCTAGGCTCCATCTGTCGAAACCTATTTTCGATTTTTGAGGAACGTAGGAATATCAATACCGCCTTCGGCTGTAGGCACTGGAGGTACTGGAGTCAGTACTGGTACCACGGTTGACTTGACCACCGGGTCAAAGATTGGCGCTTGCAGAGCATTGAAGCCTGTTGCGAGCACTGTAATTCTTACTGCACCATCCATCCGTGGATCAATTACTGCACCAAAAATCACGTTCGCTTCAGCAGAATCTGTACGCTCACGGATCAGGTCCATGGCTATGTTCAGTTCCGACATCTTCAAGTCACGTCCTGCAGTAATGTTCGCCAAGACGCTTCGAGCACCGCTGATATCCGTCTCAAGCAACGGTGAGCTAACGGCCATCTTAGCAGCCTCTTCAGCACGGTTTTCGCCTTCAGCGAATCCGATACCCATTAGCGCCGTACCTGCATTTGACATTACTGCTTTGACATCTGCAAAGTCGACGTTGATAAGTCCAGGAATTGTGATGATATCGGAAATGCCAGCAACTCCTTGGCGAAGGACTTCATCTGCTTCTTTAAATGCATCCAGCATGGAAACATCTTTACCTACAACTGTCAGCAAACGGTCGTTTGGAATGATGATGATTGTATCGACGTTGGCCCGCAGGGCTTCGATGCCTTTTTCAGCAGCTTGGCGTCGTCGCTGACCTTCGAACTGAAACGGCTTGGTTATGACTGCGACTGTCAGAATCCCCAGTTCCTTGGCAATCTGGGCCACAACTGGAGCTGCTCCAGTACCCGTGCCGCCGCCCATCCCAGCTGTAACAAAGACCATGTCAGCACCGTCAAGCGCACGCTGAATCTCAGACTTGCTCTCTTCAGCGGACTGCCGTCCCATGTCGGGATTTCCGCCCGCTCCGAGTCCGTTTGTCAAACGTTGACCAAGCTGAAGTGTGTGATCACATGCAGCGGTCTGCAATACCTGGATATCAGTATTGAATGCCCAGAACTCAACACCCTCAACCCCTGATTCGACCATCCGGTTGACTGCGTTTTGCCCGGCTCCACCTACACCAATAACCTTGATCGTTGCAAAGTCACTCATTAGTTTGCTCCCAACTAAAATTATCCAATAACTCTAAGCAAACGTCTGTTTTTACGAGAACAAACACATTTGATCAGATGTATACAAGCGAGAATACCGGGATACTAAAGGGGCGTCACGAGAACAGGCGTTTGATTCAAAAAACTTTATTGGTAAGTTTCACGAGCAATAGAAAACAGTGGCAAACGGAAGCCTAAGATGTAGCTTTTGTCAGCAACAAGCGCCTTATCAATGACAGGTTCAGGAAAATTCGTCCGCCCAGCATCACGACGGCAGCCAGTACGATATCAACACCAATCTTGTCACCAATCCATGCCAGCAGCGCCGCAAGCACAGTGTTAATGATGAATCCAGTTATGAAGATGCCGTCGGTAAATTTGCCTTCAAGGGCAGCTCTGATACCGCCACAGATAGCATCCAATGCAGCTAAGACGGCAATACTTAGGTAGGGAGCGAATATTGGTGACAGTGTGTATTGGGAAAAGTACACAGCAGAGAATCCAAATGTGACCCCAATGAGTGGAAACCAGATTTGACTTTTCATTTCTTTCCACCATCCCTAATTACAGATTGTGGGTCCTGAACAGCCTTATCTCCAAGTCGCTCAGCATGTTCGCTTCGTTGCTGCGCTTCATTCGCTTTTACTTCATTGGCAACTTTTGCGTACCGTAGCGTCGTGGAACCAGCATAAGCTGGAAGTGTAATAGACTTGACCTTGTCGATTGAGACCATGGTGGGATCAACATCCCGAAAGGCATCCAAAACACCTTTCGTCATCAACATCCCAGACAACAATGCATCGGGATCACCAATAGCTCGGACAACCACTGGAGAACCAGCTGTCCTGACATCATTAACCATCACAACCGGACCTACACACCGTATAGGGGTGAGTCCTGTGACGCGTTGATCGTTAACGCTGATTGCTTCAGCTCCAGAGGCCCTAAGTTCGTTAACCACATCACGAATGTCCCGGTCATGAATGTAGTATTCTTCAGAGAGGTCACGCCAGTCGGCTTCTGAAATATCATTTGGTTTGCGCTCAGCCAACTTTGAGTCACGTAAAGTGACGGCAACTCCAGAACCGCTAACGGAAACAGTTCCTGCGAGGACATTCGCAAGCATTAAATCCTGGGATAGCAGCTTTGTCTTCTCACTATCCGATCCTGTTTGCAGCTGATACTCACGCAGTCGCTTTTGCAGATCTAAAACTTGTCGACGAAGTGATGTAGCATCTTCTCGCAGCTCAACAAACGCACGAGCCAGTCGCCCCTGCCGTACATCGGGGAGCTGATCTTTTAGCATTCTGTCCTGAGTTTTTAGCGACAACGCAACCAGCCCTCCCATGATGACTGACAGAACTGATATTTGTATTGTCCAGGACCTTGCGTGCTCCATGTGTAACCTACTTAAACCTATGGTACGGCGGATTTTACTGATGATTCGGAGCGAATAACCAAAGCTGGATATTCATCTGAGAACAGGTTGACAGCAGAGTACTTGCGAGAAGTTAAGAGGTCTGGTCTTTTTTCGACAAGAATTGCAAGTGAGTCTAGTTTTTCACGTAATCTTCTTGGTGTACCAAGTAGCACATTCACCTTAGATTTACTGATCACAAACGCAAGGTGATTGTCCTTAATATTTATTGATGTAGCAGAAACATCAGGATGATCACTCAGCCATTTTGTTATTGTCTGGATTCCTGCCACTTGTGCTTGCTCTGCAACACAAACACCAAAATTAGGCTTGAAGTTTTCAGATTGCAAGACTAATGTCGGGAGTAGATCATCACCCTCATCCGCATTCCTAAATGGAACAAGCTCGCCATCAAGGACACATTCTCCCATCGAACCTAAGTCAGACACTAAAGAGGCCTGTCGGTCCACAACAACCACGTTAAGCTTGTTTGGAAAACCTATTGTAATGTTGGCTGTTTTTACGGCTGGTATGTTGCCAAGCGCATCACTCCATCGTGATGTAGGAAGCCGCATGATGCTCTTTGGTAGTTCAGGCTGAATCAAGTTTCTTATTTCTGATTCAGTACACAGCGGAGATGCTTTGACGAATAATGATTCTGACGACACTGCAAAAATTGGCGATAAGTACAGTGCAGAAGCACCTTGAACAAGCAGCAGTGTAATCAGTCCTACAACAACAGTCTTGGATAAATCACGGCTACGTTTTTTTGTCCTGAGTCTTGCTGCACTCAGATTACTTGAAATACGATCTTGACGGACCACAACCTTTGCCATAACCTAGTCCCCTAGGGCCAGCTGAACTATCCGTTCAACGAGTGCATCAAACGACATTCCGATGGCTCCAGCAGCCTTTGGAAGAAGACTTGTTTCCGTCATCCCAGGGAGAGTATTAGTTTCCAGCACATAGAATCCATGCTCACTGAGGATCATATCAGTGCGGCTGTAGCCATGACACCCAAGACTAGCATGGCACTCCAATGCCAGACTGGCAGCCTCCTCAGCCTCACTAGCTTCGAGGTCAGCTGGAACAATTTCCTGTGCCGCACCCTCATCGGTACCATACTTACTGTTGTAGTCAAAAAATCCTGACTTGGTTATGATTTCAACAATCGGTAATGTCGCTACGGTACTGGATCCGATACAGGCAACAGTCATTTCACGTCCAGGGATGAACTCTTCAACCATAATATCGGAATCATATTTGGATGCTAGCCTAAGAGCTCTTGGTAAATCGCCCACATCGTTGACGACTGATGTACCAAATGAGCTTCCCTGTTTGACTGGCTTCACGACACAGGGTAAGCCTAAATCCTGTTCTATTTTTCGTATACAAGAGCGAAGGCGGATGTCGTCTCGGTTGAACACTAAATGAGCAGCCACTGGAATACCAGATGCAGCAAACATCGTTTTTGCTCTGACTTTGTCCATAGCAAGCGAGCTAGCCAAGACTTTAGAACCTGTGTATGCAATTCCAAGCACTTCCAAAAATCCCTGAACCGTGCCATCTTCACCATCTGGTCCATGCAACGCAATAAAGACGACATCAGGATATAGGTCTGAGCGCCCGGCTACATCTACGAGCGATCTCGTAGTTGCAGACCCTGGAGCTTCAATTAGGTCCTTTTTTACATCCCACCATTCAACAACGTGTCCCAGGCGCACCAACGCCGCGTAGACCTGACGTCCGCTTTGAAGAGATACTGGCCGTTCAGCACTCGTTCCTCCGGCTAAAACTGCTATTTTCAAGGACTTCCTACTTCTCCATACCAATGTTACGGACTGGTTTACGACGCGAAAGTGCCGCAACTACTCCAAGTGCCGCTAATGTCAGCACCAAACTCGTTCCACCGTAACTGACTAAAGGCAATGGAATACCAGTTGCCGGGACGATACCCGTGACGACAGCCGTATTTAGGAGCGCTTGGCCAACAATGGATGACGTTATGCCCGCAATTGCATAGCGTGAAAATGGGTCCGTAGATCGTACGCTAAGGTTAATCCCGACAATCAGCAGCCAAAGATATAGTGCAAGCATACTAAGCGTTCCGACAAGGCCGACTTCTTCGCCAACAACTGCAAAAATAAAGTCTGTACGTTGCATCGGCACACCGCCACGCCGCTTCTCACGACTTTGGCCAAGTCCAAGACCAGTGGCACCACCATTTGCGAGTGCGACCATACTTCGCCAGTTTTGCATCCCAGCGCCATCTTTATCTTTAGCTGGATTAGCAACAGCAGCAAATCGACCAGAGCGATAGTCATGCCCGCCCTGAGGCGCAAACACAAGAAACCCTACTCCACACGCTCCAACTAGGAGGAGTGCAATGATTTGACTACGATGAATGTTGGCGACGAAAAGGGTCGCCACAACACCAATAGCAATACAGAGGGCTGTACCAAGGTCGGGTTGACGTTCCGTCATATAAATCAGCAACCCAACAGCGCCAATCTGGACCCAGTGTTGCAACATACTTTTCACACGGCGGCGATCACTTGCAAGTATCGCAGCCAGCCAGATGACAGCCGTAAATTTTACAATCTCGGATGGCTGGAGTTGAATAGGACCCAAGTACAACCATCGCTTTGCCCCTAACGCTGCACGTCCAATGAAAGGAACTGCTAGCAGGAGGAGCGCAGACAATCCAAAGGCATAAGGTGCGAAGCGACGAATAAAGGATGCTGGAAGATTGCTGATGATGAAAAAACAGACAACACCAAGGGCCGCCGACCCCAGCTGTTTACGAGTAAAGAACCAAGCATCGTCGTGCACAGAGAGCGCCATGGCAAACGATGATGACGTAACTGCCAAAATTCCAGCGATGACTAGGGCGACCACCACGGCCATGAATCTGCCATCAAGGGATGTCCATGAGGAAAATATCTCGAGTGCCCGATCGAATGTCGAACGTTTTGTAACTACTGCAGGTCCCGTCATTCCCTTAGTCTCCCGTCTCATCCCAGACCAAACATCAGCGATAAAAATGAACATAGAGTTGTGAACACAACAAAAAAGATAACAACTTGCACTTCATGAAAACCACATTCTTCAAAATGGTGATGAAGAGGTGCCCGGCGAAACACCCTATTTTCACGTGCGTAATCGATACCGAAACGTATCCGCCTGTACTTAAAGACGTACCGTTGTAGCATCATCGAAGCGATTTCTAGGAGGAAGATGACACCACATGTGACAAGGGCCCAGACCTGACCAGACAATAAAGCAGCAGCAGGAAAGAACATTCCTAACCCAAGGGAGCCAGTATCACCCATGAAAATCCGCGCCGGATACGCATTCCAAACCAAGAATCCAAGTGTTGCGCCTCCAACTACACCATAAATGCCAATCAAAATAGGTATCGACGGAGCCATCATCAACAAAACACCAAGCGTAAGTGCGACTACAGTGCTGACCCCTGCGAGCAGACTATCAAGGCCATCCGTGAAGTTCACAGCATTACAAAAACCCGTTATGAATACAATCGCTAGACCATCAGCAAAAACGACAGGAAATCCTGGCACGAGTGATTGCACGGGATGCCCCATTAATCGACAACCAACAACGAAAAGACAAGCTACAGCAATCTGTAAGAGAAGTTTTACACGTTCAGACAACCCCGCTTTATTGTTAGCCCCCAACACCTTGCCAACGTCATCGATACCGCCGATGAGGCCGCCAAGAAATGTAACCAGCAACAACAAAGCCAGCAGTTTCCATTCTGATTTAGATGGAAGCATCAGGATCATGATGGTGCCAGCGACAAGAATTGAAAGGATAATACTTATCCCACCCATCGTAGGTGTGCCGTGTTTCAGTCGGTGCTTTTCTGGTGCATTTTCACTGATTGGCTGGACGGTCGATTTTTTCAGGAGAAAGTTACGTACAGGCCATGTGATACCTGCAGAAAGCAGACTACCGGCAACGACACCTACGCCTAGAAATGCATATTGTGTCATAAAGCACCGCCGAATAGCGTATCAACAATCACCTCTAGTCCAGCCGCACGACTACCTTTAATAAGGACAATGTCGCGATCGCCAATGACTTGATGCAACACAGCTGCTGCGCTGCTTGAAGATTCAAAGAAGTGAACCTGGTCAGGATTCATCCCCGCTGCGATTGCTCCAGTCCGGTAATCGGTCGCAGCGGCTCCAACCACAACAAGATGCTGAACTCCAGATGTGGTTACCGCCTCTCCGATCGCTAAGTGCCATTGCTTCGTTTCCACTCCAAGTTCCCGCATCTCACCAAGAACAGCCCACGAGTTTCCCGGCGTCTGGCTCCCTAGTTCTGCCAAAACAGAAATGGCTGCGAGCATCGCTTCGGGGGCAGCATTGTAAGCATCTGAGAGCACCACCGCGCCATTAGGCATTGTCCGAGGACGCATCCGTCCTTCACTCGGACGCCAGTTAGCCAACCCTGCAACACAACTTGGCAACGTCATCCCAGTTGAAAGTCCCGTTCCAACAGCTAGAGCCCCATTAATGGCTGCAAATCTAGCTGGAGATGAAACCATCGCATGGACAGTCTCTCCGTTGTAAGAAAGGTCAAAGGTAGTCTCAAGTCGCCCGAGCTGGATATTCGAAACTGTCAAATCACACGTTTCAGACTCACCAACAATCAAACGCCGACAGTGCGATGCACTGGCATCAACCAAATTTTTAAAGTCAATAGCATCCGAGTACACGGCTGTTGCATCTGACGAAAGTCCCCTGAAAAGCTCGGTTTTCGCGGTCGCAATTGCATCCCGAGTCCCAAGCAGCTCAATATGTGCGCTTCCAATATTCGTAATGACACCAATAGTTGGCTCAGCAATCCGCACCAGCTCAGCGATCTGCCCAGGACCACGCATCCCCATCTCGAGAACCAGCGAATTCACATCATCAGGAGCCGAGAGGATCGTAAGAGGAAGACCGATTTCTGTATTAAAGTTTCCAATAGTAGCGTGGCATGACTTTTCATATCCATGAACACACGACACCATATCTTTCGTCGTGGTCTTACCGTAGCTGCCAGTCACTCCAATGACAGTTGGATTGCGCTGTTTGCGAAACCAGTTAGCCAACACACCCAACGCATCGACTGTGTTCGTGACACAAATTTGCGGCAGGTCTACAGACGGATTGATTGTCTCCACGATGGCGCCACATGCACCGCGCTCCATAGCCGTGAAGAGGTAATCATGGCCATCGACTTTGGTGCCTCGTATTGCTGCAAACAAGGCACCCTTGATCAGCGTACGCGTGTCAATAGAGACACCGCTGATGGCTGATTTATCGTCAACTGACTGGCCAAGAACTCGGCCTACAGCCTCAAGTGTCAAGAGCACGCTGAAAGCTCCTCAGAAGCAACCACGCGATCATCGAACGGAATGACCTCATCCTGGACAATCTGATAGGTTTCATGTCCCTTGCCCGCGATGACGACAACGTCATTGGCACTGCAAGAGTTTATGGCCTTGGCAATGGCCGAGCGACGATCGGATTCCCTATAAACATGGCACCTGTTTGACATCCCAGCAATGATTTCATCAATAATCGCTTCAGCATTTTCTGTTCTTGGATTGTCAGAGGTCACAATCACCTGATCACAGTACTTCTCCGCGATGGCCCCCATCAGAGGTCGTTTTGTGCGATCCCGATCTCCACCACACCCAAACACGCAAATGAGTTTACCAACGCACAGCTCCCTGGCTGTTGCTAGCACATTTTCAAGACCATCCGGTGTGTGTGCATAGTCCACTACAACATCAAAGTCATGTTTGCTAGGCACGATTTCAAAACGTCCCGGAATCTGCGGACACGTACGAAGGAGTTCGACTCCAGCAGCTAACGAACCACCAACGGAGACAAACCATGCAAGCGCTGCAAGTGCATTTTGTATCTGAAACGCTCCAGCAATAGGCAAAGCCGCCCGGAACACTTGATTGTTATAGAGCAACTCGAATTCAGTAGACGACACAGACAAACAGATGTTTTCTGCAAGGAAATCAGCAGATCTACCGGTCGCGACTGAGTAGGTACAAAAGGGATAAGATTCCATCATTGTACAGAGACGTGCACCCCACTCCGTATCAATCCCAATCACAGCAAACGGCTGTTTACCGCAATCATGACTTGTACCAAAGTGTGTCGTAAACAGCCGTGCTTTCGCTTCGAAATAGCTCTCCATGCTTCCATGGAAATCAAGATGATCCTGAGTCAGATTCGTGAAAATTGCAGCGTTAAACAAACATCCGTTTACCCTGCCGTGCATTAGTGCATGAGAGGCAACTTCGATTGCCACTACATCTACAGAATTGCTTTGCATTCTCGAAAGCATCTTCTGAAGGTCCGGCGCTTCAGGAGTGGTCCTCTGTCCTGGCACTGAAACTCCACTAGAGAAAGCTCCCAGAGTACCGATGATTCCCACTTGCTGAAATAGTCCCTTGGCCAAGTGTGCAATGATATGCGTGGTGCTGGTTTTACCGTTTGTTCCCGTGACACCAACGACATGCATGTGCTCTGTTGGGTGGTTATAAACGATGTCGGCAACGAAACCCATTACTTGGCGTGGATCGCCTACGGACCAACCAGGAATATTCGAATCTACCAATAACGATTGGCGAGACTGATCGACAATTACAGCCGCTGCTCCCATTGATATAGCATCAGCAATAAAGTCGTGGCCATCGTGGCTAGCACCGCACACAGCAACATAAATGTCCCCCGGTGTGATGTTCCGGCTGTCATGCGTAACTCCAGTAATCGCGCTCGATGGCTGCCATACCGGAGGACCGAGTAGGTCAATAAGCTCGCTCAACATTTCAAGATACTAATCACCCTTGCTGGCAGAATCTAATCGATGGTTCGCCTGACGCTTTACACGTGTTGGTTGGATGTCATATCTGACCATCGCGCGTTCCATGACTTCTTTGAAAACTGGACCCGCGACAGTGCCTCCGTAGTGGTCACCCTGTGGTGCAGCGATCGTGACAGCAACGATAAACTTTGGCTCTTTGATTGGGGCTAAGCCAACAAACGATGCCATATACTTCCCGCTATATCGGCCATCTTCGACCATTTGTGCGGTACCAGTCTTTCCACCAGCATCATGAAGTGCGAGCTGAGCCTTTTCACCGGTTCCAGATTCAATAACATCTTTTAGCAAAAAACGCATTTGTGTTGCTGTTTGTGACGAGAACACGCGGACTGCATCACTCCGCTTAGTCACCTTGACATCTCCACTAACTTGATCGCGCACTGCATGAATGAGCGTCGGATGCCTAAATCGACCATCAACAAATGTGCCATAAGCGCTCGCCAGGTGAAGCGGGCTTATGGCAGGACCTTGACCAAAGGAAAGTGTTGCCAACCCAATTTTTGATTCACTTTCAGGGAACGCACCCCGAGTTGCTCCGTTGAGCCCGATCTGCAATCGTTTACCACAGCCAACAGCATGCAGTGTGGAAGTTAACCGATTCCATCCAATACGGGAAGCAATCTCAGCAGTCGCAACATTACAGGAATACTTAATGACTCCACTTACATCCTGGGTTGCATGTCCGTTTTGAAAGGCACCATGCGGTGCACAGTGAACCGCGCGCTTTCCTATACGCCGTTCACCACTGCAGAAAAAGCTGGAATTTGTCGTGATGACTCCAGCATCTAATGCTGATGCAATCGTGAATGACTTAAACGTTGAACCAGGCTCATTGGCACCTTCGACAGCCCAGTTCTTCGTTAATAAAAGCTTCTGGATACCTTTAGGCGAGCTCTTTAGCGTTTCTAGCCCCGTCGCATTGGCCATGACCAATACATCACCCGTCTTGGCATCGAGCACAACAACGGACCCATATTGCGCATGGCTGTTGTTTACAGCACTTCGTACGAGTGACTCAGCTTCTGATTGAAGTACAGAATCAATCGTAAGGACGACATCGTTTCCATGCTTTACTTTGGAAACAACTTCTTCAGTACCTGGAATAATTCCATCCAAGTCTTTAGCCAAGTATCTTTGACCGGGCACACCAAGAAGGTGCTCATTCATCGCCAGTTCCATACCGGAAAGTGGGTTTGCATCCCTTCCCAATACGCCTACGACACTTGCGGCGATATCACCGGATGCTAAGGAACGTTTGGTCGTTTTCGCGATGCCAATACCAGGGAGTGTCCGCAGCAGTTTCAAGTCCAAGTTCGCAAGATCCAGATCACGCACAAGCTCGACAGGCTGAAATCTAGGACGCGCATTGTTTCGGCGTAATAAAATGTCAGTCGATGACACCAACATGGAAGTTAGGTCAAGTCCAGGGAGTGCTTCCTGAAGCCCAATTCGGGTTTCACGCAACAGATTCTCGGGGTCACCGCTTTCCTTCACAATTATGTTTGCATCGAAAACAATCGTAACCGCGGGAACATTCATCACCAATGCGCGACCATTTCGATCAACAATCATCCCACGCCGAGGTACATCATTAATGTGGCGAATCCGTGAGACCGATGACTGACCAGCATACACGTCGCGTTGAACCAACTGAATTAGCGTCAACTTGCCTGCAATAAGCGCAAATGATAATCCACCAATCCAAAGAACAATCCCCATCCTGCCGCGCTCATCCTTACGAGCACGGTTTACTGCTTGGAGATTAGGAGCTGGCATTTGCACCAATTGACTTGGCGGAGCAGGAACGCGACCAGGACTGTGGTTACGATAATCTTTCATCCTTAATTACCACCGATCGAAATGCGCTCAGGTGTGCTGAATTCTGAAAGTCCGATTTTTTTAGCTGATTCTTGATTGGCTACCAAATTATCCAAAGCCATTTGTAACCGTGAATTTCGTTCCCTTTGGTTTACACACTCAACCTTTGCTAGTTGAAGCTTGTAACTAATTGATGTAGCGACGGTATGTAGAGTAAAGCTGGTCAACAAGCTGGACGCGATCACTAGAAAGGTCAATGTCACGACCCGTCGTCCGTAGCCGGCAAGTATATGTTTGGGTTTTTGTCTACCAGACGTTGATGCTATTTTGACAAGCCCGGATGTAACCTTTGTTTGTGCAGGGATTGACGTACGCATTTGATTCCAATCAAAGTCCAACATGTTAAACTCCCATCCCTTGTAACGTCCCGTTTCCGATTCGTTCTGCAATTCGCAGCTTTGCACTTCTGCATCGCGGATTCAGTCGTTGCTCGGTATCCGAAGGTCCCATCCCTTTTCGTGTGATCAACTCGAGAAATTTCGGGACATCAGTTACTGTCCAGCCATCAGATGCCATTGATTTGCCAGCAGCTTCTGAGAGAATCCGCTTTACGACCCTGTCTTCGAGCGAGTGGTAAGACATCACGACAATGCGCCCACCAACGGCAAGACCATTCACCGCCGCACCAATGGCCTTTGGTAACACGCCAAGCTCATCATTCACTGCGATACGCAGTGCCTGGAACACTTTTGTGGCAGGATGCACCTGTCCTGCTCTGGTTCCAGTAGGCATCGCCCGGCGAACCGCATCTACCAGATCTTCAGTCGTTGTAAGCGGCCGTGCATCAACGATTGCTTTGGCAATCCGACGACTTCTCGACTCTTCACCATAGGTGAACAAAATATCCGCGATTTCTGACTCCGGGAGGCGATTTACGAGATCTGCCGCAGTCTCACCATGACTCGTTTGGTCCATTCGCATGTCTAGAGGACCTTTGAAGCGGATTGCAAAGCCTCGTCCTGGAGTGTCCAATTGGAATGACGAAACGCCAAGATCGAAGAGAATGCCATCGACGCCGCTGCGAGCATGCTCAGCAATCACTTTAGCGAGGTTTCCGAAGTTAGCCTGAACAAAGGTAACATTGTCCGAAGATCCTAGACGAACCTTGGCAGCTGCCAAGGCATCGGAATCCTGATCGAGGCAGATTAGCCTGCCAGTACCCGACAAACGCTCATGAATGAGAACGGAATGCCCGCCTCCACCGGTAGTGGCATCGATGTATGTACCGCCAGGCTTGACGTCAAGGCCATCGATACACTCGTTTAGCATCACAGGGACATGGTAGGTAGACATTTAGAGTTCAGCCCCCAACCCAGTTCGCTGTGCCGCCTCAATAAGCTTGCTTTCGTCCATCGATGCATTCATTTGCATCCAGGCATCACGGGACCAGACTTCGATCTTCTCACCGGTTCCCGCAATAACGGCATCGGAGTTCTCGGAGATCCCTGCGTGCAAACGAAGCGATGCAGGTATAGCAATGCGTCCCTGAGAATCGACTTGAATGTCTGATGCACCAGCAAACAACCACCGCTTCATCAGGAGGGCATGTTGATCGAGAACAGGCTGCGCTTGAAGCTTTTCTTCAATGACCTGAAAATCTTTTTCTCTGTATATGAAGAGACATCCACCAACCCCTTTGGTGATCACAAATGTGGCACCAAGTTCGCTGCGAAACTTCAAGGGAATAATGACTCTTCCCTTGTCGTCAACTGCGTGGTAATGTTCTCCTCGAAATGCCAATTGAGTGTACGCTTATCCTATATAGCGGGTGAATCCACCCGCCTTCCACTGGGTCTCCATCAAGACTCCACGGGGACACCAACAGTCCTCCACTGAGTCTCCACCCGGTAATGTTAATAGGTCGATTTTAGGGCGCGTGGTGGCCACTGTCAAACGCCGAGTCGGCAATTCAAGATGTCTTTATGAGTAAACCCGCTGTGTAATTCATCACACCCCCCTTGGTTGTGATTTTTACCGGGCATAACCAGGCATTGCGCCACATCTGAATGCATGCCAAAGCACGGACCGCCCCAACCCTGATTGACATCCAGATAACCAAAATGTGATACTTCGCCCGAGGCTCATGTTTACTCCCATCGAGTAACTAGATGGAGACTCAGTGGAGGCAGACTTTGAGTTGGAATAGCGAAGCGGAGTTTGTAATTGGCGTTGACTTAGGAGGGACTAACGTGAGAGCCGCAGTCCTGAACCGAAGCGGGCAATCTCTTGGTGGCGGACGTGCTCCATCCCATGCGATGGAAGGAGTTGATAAAACGGTGGCGCAAATAGCGGATGCCGTAGCACAGGCTATTTCAGCTGCCGGTGTCGCCAAAGATAAAATTGCTGGACTCGGAATCGGTGTTCCCGGACATATTAATCCTCAAGGAACACATGTGCTCTGGGCTCCAAACTTCTACGATAACGGCCAGCAGTATTTGAATGTCCCACTGGCAGAAAAGGTCAGTGCTGCTACTGAGCTACCGGTTTTGATGGGCAATGATGCCAATGTTGCAGCACTCGGAGAGTTCCGTTTTGGCGCCGGTAAAGCGGTTCGCAACATGGTTATGGTCACCCTCGGAACGGGAATCGGCGGCGGAATCATCCTAGATGGCAAGCTTTGGACCGGAGCCACAGGCGGGGCAGGTGAAATCGGACACATCATTATCGCTGCGGGCAACCGTGGCGGTGCAGCCGCCTTTGGTTCCCTTGAAGCCATGGGACAGATCTCAGCAATCGTTGAGCGATGTGCACGGAAAATCAGTGCGGGACGAAAGACCATTCTTGCAGAACAAGACTGGCACTTCCTCACACCGAAAATGATTTCAGATGCGGCAATTGCTGGCGATGAAGTCGCGATCGAAACCTTTGATGAAACCGGCTATTTTATTGGTCTTGGCATCGCATCCATCATTAACTTGTTGAACCCGGAAATGATTACCATTGGTGGCGGAGTCGCTGGTGCGGGTGACCTCATTTTGGAACCCATCCGACGATCTACACGCGCTAACGGCATCCGTACGATGGTCGATGTGTGTCCAATCGTTCCTGCACAGCTTGGTGATGATGCTGGAATCTTCGGAGGAGCATCACTTATCCTTGATGCGATTGGTGCCTAATCCCTAATAAGTTAGTC
>Ga0114971_10001361_pt1 | contig 16605 bp, 18 predicted proteins | sample M_140625_MF_Meta_FD_87320 | JGI IMG/M metagenome (GOLD analysis project Ga0114971, IMG submission 87320) | Freshwater microbial communities from Lake Montjoie, Canada to study carbon cycling - M_140625_MF_MetaG | ecosystem: Environmental > Aquatic > Freshwater > Lake | place: Lake Montjoie...
ATTGGCTGCTAATCGCCCTGAATATTCCGTGCTTGGGCATACTAGTTTGAAAAGAGAAAACATTAAAGAGATGAAGCATTGGAAATTAGCTTTGCAGGAAAGCATTCCTAAAATTCTGCTGCAGATGGAAAAGGAGTCATTACTTAAGTGAAAATATCTAATTTAGGAATTGAAGGTGCATGGTTAATTGAATTTCCTGTATTCAATGATACGAGGGGAAATTTTAATGAATGGTTCAAAAGAGAAGAAATAGAGAAAGAGACAGGTTTTGATTTTGTTGTTGCTCAATCAAACTTCTCCAAATCTAAACTAGGCACAGCAAGAGGAATCCATTACAGCCTAGCCGAAGCCGGACAAGCCAAACTAGTTACTTGCCTTCAAGGTAAAATTTTAGATTTCATAATTGACCTAAGACTTTCTTCTGCCAATTTCAAAAAATGGGTCTCTGTTGAGTTAAATGGTAACTACGGGCATTCAATCTTAATTGGACCTAATTTAGGCCACGCTTTCTTATCCCTTGAAGAAGACACTATAGTTAGTTATTTATTGAATTCCGAGTACTCGCCTATTGATGAATTTGCAATCAATTTACTTGATTCTGATATCGGTTTAGATTTAGGTAACAACCCAAAAATTTATTCCGAAAAAGATTTTAGTGCGCCAAGTTTATTAGAACAGCAGAAGTCAGGAAATTTGCCTACATAGATTTAGAAAAACGTTTCACCCAATTCTAATTTCTTCTAAAAATTCTCTTTTGGTTATGGGATGAAAAACTTCACTTATTTTTGGCTCAAAGTATTTTTGGTATGTAAAACTTTCTGAAGGTATCTGATTAGATTCTGGTAGTTGTTTGGGCCACCCAAAGCCTTGGTTCATCCAAACAATTGTTTTCGGATTTTGTAAGTCAACTAATGTTCTAAAATTTAAGCCTGGCAATTTCAAGTAGTCCAGCGTACAAACTAATTTAAATACGTCACCGTGCCATGAACCATCGTTTTTAAATCCAGCCGCGACTCTAGACTTATAAGCCAATTCTTGTATTGGATTGGATGAGTAGAAATCACAAGGGACTGTGTCGTCAATTAATACAAATGAGTTTGAATGTAAGATTTGAAAAGTATTTCTAAGGTCTTCGTAAGTTTGCTCAAAAGTGTGCAAGCCATCTAAGTAAACCAAATCAAAAGACAAATTCCGCGCCTTAATTTTTGCAAAATAATCATCAGATGTAGTTTCGTAAAGTTCAATTTTCCTACTCTTCACCCATTTATTGAACAGGAATTTTGGATCAACAGCCGATTTATTCTTGAAATTTACAGCTTCAAACGTAAAACCGCTTTCAACTCCAATTTCTAAATAAGCGCCCTTAAAAGCTATGATTTCTTTGATGCTATTTATCAAAGTCGAAGCCTCTGTACCTTGAGCCTTCATTGCATGCTTCAATTTTCTATTTTGGCGGATAAATTTCTTAATCTTATTTATCACGAAATGCTTGAAACGCGCCTTAACTTTAAGATTCACAAAGTGCATAATACATAGGAAATGTAAATTTGTCTTAATGGAGACGCGATTCTGATAGTTATGCATTAGATTTCTTCTCGTGGAAAAACTAATTTCAGTGGTCACTCCCGTTCATATCTCGGATGAAAAAGATTTCATATTTCTGAAAGAAATGATAACTTCTTTTTCAAGTCAAATTTATAGGAACAAGGAACTGATAATTTCGGACGATCTCGCAGACGTAAACGTACGAAGCCTTTGTGAGGAAATGGCTGCGCAGGGTTTGCGTATAGTTTATACAGTTTCAGCTTCACCAGGAATCAGTACAAATCTGAATCATGGAATTGGGAACGCTAATGGCGGTATTGTAAAAATTTTGTTTCAAGACGACTTTTTTACAACCAAATATGCTTTATCAATTATTTGGCTTCAGTTATTATTTTCGAATCGTTCATGGCACCTATCAGGTTCTACACATTTCAACCAAATTGACAGTGAATTTTCAAACATCATTCGTCCAAAAATCAGTAATCAACTTCTTGAAGGAAAAAATTACATTAGCAGTCCATCTGTAGTTTCTTTTAAAAGAGAATCAAAAATTGAATTCGATGAAAATTTGACTTATTTAATGGATTGCGAGTGGTATTTGAGAATGTCCCACAATTTTGGATTTCCAATATTTGGGAAAAAAGTGTTAATTGCAAATAGACTTCATGGAGGCCAAGCTACCCATTGGGCTAAGAATCAGCTTGAAGAAGAATCAAAATTTTCGAAAAATATTCATGACGTAATGATAATGGGATTGAATAATTGCAAATGCCAACTTTGATTTAAAGAGATTTGTTCTTCTCTAATTCGTAAATAATTTTTTTAATAATTTTCCTTCTAAATTTGTATAAAACAGGGATAGTTTTTTTATTTATAATTTTAGAATTACTGATTTTTTCGGGGCTTTTTGTACTTAATTCCTGAAGAAACAATTTTGAAAGCCACATGTCATCAAAGTTATCTAGTTTCATTTCATATTCTGAAGTCAAAATAGTGTACAACATTCTTTCAATTAAAAATGCTTCGGGTGGAAAATAATTATAGGATGTTAAAAAGTAGCAAAACTTCCAAAAATTCAAAGGGTACTTTTGAATGGAAGTTTTTGTAATGGAGTAATTAGCGCCAGGCGCAAATAAAACATATTCAGGAAAAATTGGTTCTATGAAAAGGTAATTTAAAAGCGCATTATAGGTTTCAAAATATTTTGGCTTTTTGTCTTGCATATACCAAGAATTATTACGCTCTACAAAATACCCTGGAATTAAATGATACGCGACCCTTGATTTATCCATAAAATTCTCGTCATTGAAAATAGGAATAAGCCCTTCCAAATTCATTTTCTGATCGAAATCTGCTTCACTAATGTGGCGAGGAAATACATTACTCTTTAGGAGAAAAATGCGTTGTGGCAACCTTGTGTAATTTTCAATTATATAAGAAAAATAGTTCGGTAAACTAGTCCCGAAATTTTCTACTCTAATGCGACTGGGAAATTTCATATCAATTATTTTACGAATTTCTATTTTAGAACTTTGATCAAATAAAACAAATTTTGTAAATTTAGATATTAGTAGACTTGGATCGTCATTAAAACATGAAATTACTGCAATCTTGTCTGGAGTTAATTTGGAATTCTTACGAGAATGCTTCATTAGAATTAGCTTACAATCATTGAAAAATGTTTTACATTAAAGGAACGCAATGAACAGGAAATTCCTATACTAGTCATGTAAATTAACGCTGAAACTTATTGATTTGTTGCAAATTTTTAACAAAAGAACAAGCATGCGCTAACTCCAGCTTTCAATAGTATATTAATGCGACACTTCATTTTCGTTTCGTTTCCTTCCGTCTAGAGTGGGCGAATTTACAATATTATGGGGCTCAGGTGTTGTACTATATTACATTTTTTTTTGTAAAATTCTTTTATTTCCATTTGAAATTAAGGCAATAATTTATTTTTTCACTGGTAAAGTTTCTTTGTGATTGTTACTGAAATGTATGATGGTCAAGGACTTGGAAACCAGCTTTGGCTCTATGTTGTAACCCGAGTTAAGTCAGAAGACCTTAAATGCAATTTTGGAATAATGAATCCAGAGAAATTTAAAGGGCATAAACTTTTTGATCTCGACTTCGGATTGCAAGTTTTTGGAGGCGAAGGACCAGAAGGGGGTCCTCCTAAAAAACTGCCAAATGGTGTAGAAAATTACTACTACGAGCCACAGTCATATTACGTTAGCACCCGTCAAGGATCATTGGAGGAGGATCCAGATTTTTTCAATATCTCCAAAAACACAAAAATTGACGGAACGTTGCAAAACGAGAATTATATTTTACATAAGAAAGATGAAATACGGATTTGGTTAAAATCCAAAGAAAACGATTTTGTTAAGTCCCTGCTGAATGAAGATTTATGCATAATAAATTTTCGTGGTGGCGAATATAGATATATGCATGATGTTTTTTTACCAAAAACTTATTGGGACTCTGCAAGGTTAGAAATGTTAAAAATCAACCCTAAAATGAGTTTTAAAGTAGTTTCAGATGATCCAAAAACGGCTGGTATGTTTTTCCCTAAATCTGAAATTCTAGATTTGCGTATGGAAGAAGATTACAGTTTGTTAGAAAAAGCAAACTACTTGATTTTGTCTAACTCAAGTTTTGGATGGTTTCCAGCTTGGTTAAACATAAACCTAAAATTTTGCATTGCACCTAAATACTGGTGGGGGCATAATAGTAATTCACATTGGTCATGTGCTTATAGTTTGACTAGAGGATGGCACTACTTGGATTTATTTGGTAATTTATTCAATTATGACGAATGTTTTAACGAACTTCAATTTGGATTAAGTCCAAGAAGTACTGATTTTAATATAGAATCAGTAAATTTATTAAATTTTAGTTCAGTTTTGCACTCAAATCTCCTAAATTTAAAAAGTTTACTTATTATTAAGTACTTTAAATCTAGCCATTTTTTGAAGAATAAATACAGATTTATAAAAGGGTACTTTACGAACAAATTTCGAATTAATAAAAGCCATTTTCTAAGATTGAGTAAACTTAATTACCTGCCTAATAGGATTTATTATTTCTTCAAAATTAGAACAGGATTTAGTTTTTATGAATATCCATTATTCAGATCTTTTCTTCCAGAATATAGGGATGCCAACCCTTTGGTTATTAGAGGAAAAACTTACGATTGTTTTTATTTTCTAAATGAATTAGATATTCTGGAAATTCGACTTAGCACTTACTATAATTTGGTTGACTATTTTGTGATTTGCGAATCTGATACCTATTTTGGCGGTGGTTCTAAACCTTTTACATTTAAAGAAAATAGAGAACGATTTTCTAAATTTGACGACAAAATAATTTATTTACCACTTTACAACATCCCAAGATCTAAAGATTCAGTTCGAGCTATTTTGCACAATAATTCAGAATCAAAAAATCGAAAGGCGATTGCTAGGAGTACGTTACTGAGCAAGAATATTGGCAATTCTGAAGAAGCCAATCAATGGGTTACTGAATATTTCTTTAAGGAATCAATATTTGAATACTTAAAAGGGCTTGATATTAGTTCATTAATTTTTGTTTCAGATGTAGATGAATTTTGGAATTATAAGGCTAGATTTAAAATTCCAAAATGTGGCTTATTAGTATTTAAACAAATTCCGTTCGTTTATTTCTTAAATAATAGATCGAATGAATCATGGCATGGTTGGACTGGTTCCGTCGCCTTTAATGTTTCCATGCTCGATGATAATTCTATTAATGAACTTCGTACTCACAATCACTTAAGGAGGAAGATAGTGATGAATGGTGGTTGGCATTTTACATTCCAAGGTGGTTTTTCAGTTGTTTCTGAGAAACTGAAAGACTGGGATAAGGCGGAATTTAAACACGATTCTTCAATTACGTTAGACCAAATATTAGATTCAAGAATTGACTTAAGAGGACGCAATATAAAATATAGGATTGATGATGAAGGACTTCCGGATTTCATAATTGAAAACAGAGAACGTTATACGAATATGTTTTTAGACGTTCCATTAAGTAGGTGCAAAATTAATCGAAAACGATAGGTTTCTCATTAATCTCGTATATGCTTAAAATCATGAAAATTTACTATGGATTGAACTCGATATGAGAATTGTTGTGACTGGGGCTGCCGGTTTTATCGGTAGCAATGTTGTCGATAAGTTGCTAGCGAGAGATTTTGAAGTGATGGGAATAGATAACCTAAGAACTGGAAGAATTGAATTCTTAAACTCAGCCTTAAAAGAAGATAAATTCAGTTTTTATAATGAAGATCTTATTAGTTCTAATAAAATCGCTGATATATTTTCTGGCGTAGATGTTATTTATCATTTTGCCGCAAATGCAGATGTAAGATTTGGAATAAATTTCCCTAGGCGCGATCTAGAACAAAACACTATCGTTACTCACAACGTATTAGAGGCAATGAGATTGTCAAATGTTAAAAGAATCGTATTTTCTTCAACTGGCTCAATATACGGAAATACAAAAATTATTCCCACGTATGAGAATTCTGCTTTCCCAATTCAAACTTCTCTATACGGCGCATCAAAACTTGCTTGCGAAGGATTAATCCAGGCTTATTGTGAAACTTTTGGCATGCAATCATGGATCTTCAGGTTTGTTTCTATTTTAGGTCCAAGGTATTCACATGGACATGTTTTCGATTTCTATAAACAACTTAAAGAACACCCCGATTATTTAACTGTACTTGGGAATGGTCATCAGCGCAAATCTTATTTACATGTTTCAGATTGCATAAAAGCGATAGAGGTGGCTCTTGAGTCCAGTAGCAGCAAAGTTAACATCTTCAACCTTGGCGTTGACGGCACTTGTGAAGTACGTGATTCGGTGAATTGGATAAGTGAGAAATTGGGAGTTAAGCCCAAAGTTAAATTTGGTACAGGTTCGAGTGGGTGGATCGGAGACAGTCCGCTTATACACTTAGCAACAGATGAAATAGCTTCACTTGGGTGGAAACCAAAGTATTCAATTAGAGAAGGCGTTGAAAGTACGATCGAATACTTAACAAACAATGATTGGCTTTTGCAGGAAACACATGAATTGGCTGAAAAATGAAGGTTGCGGTGCTTGATTTTGCATCAAAGTTCTTGGATGAGGGTAAAAATGTGAAATTCTTCGAAGACCAAGCAATTGATTTACCTAATAAATTGCTTCATAAATTAAACCGGACCATAAAATTTTCTTCGAATGAAATAGATGCCGATGCAATCATTCTAAGTAAGAGGATAAGATGGATGGATGACGAAGATCTCATCAAGAAAATATTGATTAGCAAGGACCTAATCTTTGATCCAGTTGGCTTGATGTTAAAAAAACTCCAAGCATCTATGTCAAGTTCACATTATTTTGCAGAGGCATTCTCACATGCAAAATGATTATGCAGGTTTGAACCTAAAAGGTAAGCGAGCTTTCATTAGCGGTGGTACGCGCGGCTTAGGACTTGAAATTGTCAAGTCATTCATAAAAGCAGGCGCTGATGTTTCATTTTGCGGAAGAAACAGTCTAGAAGTAATTAGAATCGAAAGTGAGTTGAAATCCTCATCTTACTCAACGGATCGACAAGAAATTATTGGCGTTACTGCAGATATTTCGAACGCTAATCAGATAAAAACTCTTAAAAATGAAATTAGTAATAAGCTTGGTGACATTGACATTTTAGTTTGTAATGCAGGGGTTCTTGGGCCAATTAATCCGTTTTTAGGCATTAATTTAAGAGAATGGGTTTCGGCATTCAATATTAATTTGTTAGGAACAATATTTCTTACTCACGAGTTCTTACCTACAATGGTTAAAATGGGAAAAGGTAAGATTATTCAACTTTCAGGGGGTGGGGCTACAAACCCGCTTCCAGGTTTATCATCATATGCTGCTTCGAAAGCAGGAGTAATTAGATTCATTGAAACGTTAGCAGAGGAATACAAGGACTCTGGTGTTGATATTAACGCTGTAGCTCCCGGAATGCTAAAAACAAAAATGCTAAATCAAATGCTTGAAGCAGGGCCGGATTTAATTGGGCATAAACTTTTCAAAAAATCTGTAGCTAAAGCAGAGGACGATAGTGATTCGACTGAAAAAGCATGTCGATTGATTAATTTTCTCGCTTCAGAAAATAGTAACGGCATAACTGGAAAGTTAATCAGTGCAGAATGGGATAATTGGATTGCATGGCCTAGGCATATTAAGGAGCTAAGGGAATCAGACCTTTACACTTTACGAAGGATTACCGGACGTGAACGTGGCCAAACATGGGGTGATTTTTAATGCTAAATGTTGCGATAATAGGTTGTGGAATTATCGGACAAAAAAGAGCTATAGCTCTTAAAGGTGTTGCTAATCTAATTTTTTGCAATGACGTTAATTCTGAATCAGCTAAGAAATTTGCTACTGAATATGCTTGTAAGTATTCAGAAAATTTAGATTTAATATTTAGTAATGAAAAAATTGATGCTGTATTTATATCAACATCCCACGATTCGCTCGCAAGAATTGCTCTAAAAGCGCTCAATAGTGGTAAGCATGTTTTCATTGAGAAACCAGGAGCGATTAGCAGCTTGGAGTTAATGGCAATAGAAAATCTAAGACATATTAAAAATTTGAAAATGCATATAGGTTATAACCATAGGCATCACCGAGGGATTCGTAGGGCAATTCAAATTGCTGAATCTGGAGACATTGGAAAGATTATGTTTCTTAGGGCTCGTTATGGTCATGGAGGTAGGGTTGGTTACAATAAAGAATGGAGGTCCGATAAGAAAATGTCTGGGGGTGGTGAATTAATCGACCAAGGAACACATCTTCTAGATCTAACTCAAGCATTTCTTGGCAATATAACTCTTGAATATGGATCCACTCCAAACTATTTTTGGGATATGCCCGTTGAAGATAATGCGTTTATCGTTGTTAAAAATCAATCCGGAGCTGTTGGATTTCTACACGCATCATGTACTGAATGGAAAAATACTTTTTCATTGGAAGTTTATGGAGTGACTGGAAAATTGGAAGTCAACGGCCTTGGAGGAAGCTATGGGACAGAAAAGCTTACTTATTATAAAATGCTCCCAGAGATGGGTCCGCCTGAAACTTATTCTTGGGAGTACCCAATGTTAGATGATTCTTGGACAATAGAAGTAGAAGAATTCATTAACGATATAGAAAATGGAACTGAATTTTCATTAAACTTAATTTCATCTCTTAAAGTATTAAATCTAGTAACTGAAATATACGAAAGTTCTGGGCGATGATTATAGCAAGAAGTCCCTTAAGAATATCATTGGGTGGTGGAGGGACTGATTTACCCTCATATTACAGAGAACATGGTGGATTTCTCGTAGCCGCCGCAATCGACAAATATGTATATGCAACAGTAATGCGGCCATTTACGCCAGGAATATATCTAAAGTATTCAAATCTTGAACATGTTGAACTGGTCCGAGAAGTGCAACACCCAATCATCCGAGAAGCTCTCCGTGAATTCAATCTCGATACTCCGCAAGTTGAGATAACGACTCTGACTGATATTCCTTCAGGGACTGGTCTTGGTTCAAGTGGAAGTTTTACTACGGCATTAATCAAAGCATTGAGTTCTCACTATAGAAAAAATATTCACCCAAAAGATTTAGCTGAATTAGCTTGCAAGATTGAAATTGAGAAACTCGGCGAGCCTATTGGAAAGCAAGATCAGTACATTGCGTCCTTTGGAGGAATAACATCTTTTACATTTAACCCTGACGGAACTGTACTTTCAGAACCATTAGCAATATCGACAGAGACCCTGCATAAACTTGAAGACAATTTACTTTTGTTTTTTACAGGTATTTCGCGCTCGGCAAGCCTAATTCTTTCAGATCAAGATAGTAAGTCGAAGCAAAAAAACAACATTATGATGGAAAACCTCCACTTTACAAAAGAATTGGGATTCCGAAGCCGTGACGCTTTGCTTGCAGGAGACATGGCCGAATTTGGTGGCCTGATGCACGAACATTGGATGCATAAAAGGGAAAGATCTATCGGTATGAGCAATATAGCTATTAATGACGCTTATAAAGTTGCACTAAATAATGGTGCGATAGGAGGAAAATTAGTCGGAGCTGGTGGAGGAGGTTTTTTAATGTTCTATGCCAGCGAAAAAGAAAAACTAAGAAACGCTATGTCCAACTTAAATCTGGAAGAAGTGCGATTTAAATTTGACTTTGAGGGAACTAAAGTGATTCTCTCCTGATGTTGACACTAGCGATTCTTGCTGGAGGGCTGGCAACTAGATTGCGTCCGCTTACCGAAACAATTCCTAAGTCCATGATAGATATTTGTGGAAAACCTTTTGTGCATTGGCAAGTAAAACTCTTATCTAAGGCTGGCGTAAGAGATATTGTTTATTGTGTATCATACAAATCTGAAATGATTAAAGAGTATCTTGGAGATGGCTCGCAATATGGTGTTAAAATTAGATACTCACATGACGGCTTGCAAAACTTAGGGACTGGTGGGGCTCTTGTTAAAGCACTGCCTTTGCTAGGCAGAAAATTTATGGTTCTTTACGGTGACTCCTATCTTCCAATTGATTACTTTAAAGTTGGGCAAAAATATATGGATTCTGAAAAAATGGCTCTAATGACTGTCTACTGCAACAATGGGGAATTTGATTCAAGCAATGTTTTATTCGAAAAAGGTCTTGTGGTGCGATATGAAAAAGGCTCAAAACTGCCAGAATTTAAATATATTGATTATGGACTAAGTTGTTTTGATTCATCCATTTTTTTACAATGCCCTAAAGATTTGCCAATTGATTTAGCACAATTTTATGATGGATTAATCAGTCAAGATCAATTATTTGGTTTTGAGGTAGGCGAACGATTTTATGAAATAGGCTCACGTCAAGGCATTATGGATTTCACAAACCACATAGAAGGGGAAAATAATGACTTTTAGTCAAGACCATCTTAATGAATCGATACAAATTACATCCGCGATCGACGCAGATACGATTGAGTCAATGGTTCAATTGTTGATTAATGTTAGAGAATCCAAAGGTCGAGTTTTTTTTCTAGGAGTAGGTGGAAGTGCTGCTAATGCCAGCCACGCCGTGAACGATTTTAGGAAATTAGCAGGGATTGAATCTTATGCGCCAACCGATAATGTTGCCGAATTAACTGCCCGCACCAATGATGAAGGTTGGCCAACCGTTTTTTCAGAGTGGCTCAAAGTCAGTAATTTGAGTTCAAAAGATTGTCTTTTTGTATTATCTGTAGGTGGTGGTGATAAAGATCGAGGAGTAAGCGCAAATCTATGTGAGGCAATAGATTTAGGAAAGTTAGTTGGTGCTAAAATCACAGGAATAGTTGGACGAGACGGTGGCTATACAGCAAAGAATTCCGATATTTGTTTAATCGTACCTACGGTTAACCCTGAGTCTGTAACCCCACATTCAGAGTCATTTCAAGTTGTCATTTGGCATTTGTCAGTTTCGCATCCGGAACTTAAAGTAAACGCCACTAAGTGGTAGATGTAAGTAAGTTATGAAAAGAGCCGTATTCTTAGATCGCGATGGTGTGATAAACAAAGCTTTTGTAATGGATGGAATTCCTTATCCGCCAAAATGCCTAAGCGAAGTGGAAATTCTGAACGGAGTTAAAGAAGCGATTTCAATTTTTAAAGCAAGCAACCTGGAAGTTGTAGTAATAACAAATCAACCTGACGTTTCAAGAGGTATTGCATCACTAGAATCAGTTCAATTAATCAATAATTACCTAAGCGAAGAACTCAATATTACCAATTTATATATTTGCTTTCATGATGACTCTGAAGGGTGCACCTGTAGAAAACCTAAACCTGGCTTATTACTTAGGGCGGCAAAAGATTTAAAGTTGGACCTTGCTAGAAGTTTCTTAATTGGCGACCGTTGGCGTGATATCTACTCTGGACAAGCCGTAGGTTGTAAGTGTTTTTTCATAGATTACAATTATAAGGAAGAATCCCCTGTTTTGCCATTCAAGAAGGTATCCTCACTAATTGAGGCAAGTGGGTTAATAATGGAGGAAATAAATGCCGCTTTCAATTGAAGACCTTAAAGTAAAACTCTTTGCTGATAGCGCTGATATAAATGGAATGTTACAAATGAATTCAAAACCTTACATTAAGGGGTTAACTACAAATCCAACATTAATGCGCAAAGCGGGTGTAACAAACTACAAAGAATTTGCCAAATCAGTGCTGTCCGAAATAACCGATAAACCGATTTCTTTTGAGGTTTTCAGTGACGACGAGGAAGGAATGAAGTATCAGGCTGTTGAAATAGCATCCTGGGGAGAGAATGTCTACGCAAAGATTCCGATAACAAACACCAAGGGTAAATCAACTTCTGAAGTAATAAAGTACTTAGTTGCAAAAAAAGTAAAAGTTAATGTCACCGCTATAATGACAACAAGCCAAGTTGAAATGGTATATAAGTGCCTAGATCCATCGGTTCCTAGCTATATTTCAGTTTTCGCAGGGAGAATTGCTGACACTGGAATCGATCCAATGCCGATCATGAAAAAAACTTTAGAAGTTATTAAGCCTAATCGCAATATAGAATTAATTTGGGCCAGCCCTCGTGAACTTCTAAATGTAATTCAAGCACATGAAATAGGTTGTCATATAATTACAGCCACTACGGATATTTTGAATAAGTTATCTTTAATAGGACATGACTTGGGAACCTATTCACTAGAAACAGTTAATATGTTCTACAACGATGCTAAATCATCCGGATATTCAATTTAATTAAGTAACCCTAAGCATTAAAAAATGAAAAATATTGGCGTGTTTGGATTTGCAGGATTTATTGGGAGCAATTTTTGTGAACTGGGGTCAAATTTTAACAATACAATATATAAATTGGACAGATTTGAGGCAGGATTAAACAACCAATTCCAAATAGATAAATTTTTTAACATAGACACATTCATTTGGGCAGCTTCAAATGTAAATCCAAGTATTGCTGAAAACTCACCTGAATTAGTGAATTCGGAGATTAAAACATGGAAAAATTTTCTAAACTTTATTAAGGACTTAAAAGATGTAACAAAAAAAATAAGAAAAGTAATTTTCTTAAGTTCAGGGGGATGTGTGTACGATGGTTCACTTCCACCATTTAAGGTGGGGGATTCTGCAAATGGCATTAATAGCTATGGAAAAATGAAGGCTTATATGGAAAGAAGCCTAATTGAATCAGGAATTCCTTACACAATATTGCGAATTGCAAATGCTTATGGAGCTGGCCAGCCCAATGGAAAAGGCCAAGGAGTATTTGCTGAGTGGAATTACAGTTTAAAACTTAATAAACCATTAAGGGTATTTGGATCGACGCAAAAAGTTAGAGATTATATTCATGTAAGTGATATCGTAAACGCTATAGATAAATCAATAAAAAGCGAGACAAATAGTATTTTTAACATTGGTTCGAGCCAAGGGATTTCACTAGATCAGATAATTGAAATATACAAAACTAACTCAAAATTCCCTATAAGGCTCGAGTTTGCTGGAGATCGTGACTTGGACCGAAAAGGTTATTGGCTTGATATACATAAAACACAAGAAATTTTAAATTGGAATCCAACTATTGATCTAGAATCAGGGATTAAGAAAATGTTAGAAAATTTGTAGAATTACAGCTAGCTTTGCATTCAACCTCCGATGTAATATTATGTGATCATGAATCAACTGCAAGATATTCAAAATTCGAGGTTGCGGGCGCTAGCAACTTTGGAGCTCAGCCGAGAAATGCCCAAGTGGGAAATTGAATCCATTAACAATTTAGATTCACGAGTAATTTTAGTAAGCACTAAGCCAGTGAATGTTCCAGGTAATTTTTGGCTTGGTGTATTAACTTTTGGCTTTTGGTTCATTATCTTTTTATTTAAAAACAAAGGTAAGCAAGTCAGACGCAAAATATTGAGCGCTAATGATTTTCCTTTTTTGGAAAATTACTTAAAGGCACCTTTTACGAAATATATGAAAAATTTCTATTCCCAAGCTGGTGAAGATGGAGTCGTTTTAGAGATCCTAAACAGGATTGGAGTTATAGACAAAAAAATGAAAAGTAATCCTGTGTGTATTGAATTTGGAGCGTGGGACGGTAGGCATCTGAGTAACACATTTCATTTAGTTGAAACCTATGGGTGGAATGCTTTTTACATAGAAGGAGACGCAAAAAGATTTAGAGATTTGTCTTTAACTGCGAATTTGTATCCAAATATTACTCCGGTTAATAGTTGGATATCTCCAAATGCCACTTCAGAGAATTCTTTAAATAGAATTTTAAGAAATCATAACTGCCCATCTAATGTTGAAGTTCTTTCTATTGATGTTGATTCTTGTGATTTGGATATTTGGGAATCACTTACTGAAGTTAATCCCTTAATAGTTGTTATAGAGGTCAATAGCTCGATTCCGCCAGGAATACTGTTACGTCAAGGAAAAAATATCAATGGAAATAGTTTCAGTGCGGTGCTACAAGTTGCAAGTAGTAAAGGCTATAAACTCGTTGCACACACTGGTAATATGATTTTAGTAAAGAGTGAAATTATTAATAAATTAAATATTGAGCAAAGATTTTTGGATTTTCCCGAACTACTTTTCCGACCAGAAGAAGTTGAATCCTTTCACAAAAGCAAAAGTCTTTATTTTGATTTTTTATATCCATTAGTAAAGTTTTACAAAAAAGTTAGTTATAAACTAATAAAATTAAGTCGTGCAGATAAAATATTGTTTATGCATTATTAAAAAAATTTAACGTGCTCACCTGGAGAATTCTCTAGTCAATGCGGACAGCGCCATTTAGGGTATCAAAAGTTACTGCGATAATTCTGGTTTCACCAAAATTATCTTGAGGGTCTACCCAAATAATCTCTATCTCTTCCATAACTGTATTTATTGCTGAATCTACCCATTCATCAACTATTTTTGCAGAACCAGAAATTTCTATTTTTGTTATTGATGTTGTTGCGACACCATCATTTGAAGGGTGGTTGTTTGTTAGCCATTGAACGAAAAAAGGGAGTTGCGAATCTTCTAGTGAATTTAGGACGCCTAATTGCTTCCAGCGTAAATCTGTTCCGTTTGGTCTCATGCGGTGACCATCTACAGATTCTCTGCCCAATTTATTTTCTAAAGTGGAAATATCATCCGTTGCTAAAACCCAAGTTAACCAACCTCCTCCTTCGTTTGCACGTTGTGAAACAATCTTTCCGAACGGAGATGCACCCGCTGCTGGGTGGTCTAACGGGCAAACAACTTCTAAGTAATGACCATTTTTCAATGCAAGCGTAAAATTCCTTGTCCCGAAGCGAGGATGAATTCCTCCATCCGTGAAGGCAGAACCAATTCGGGAACCAAGTCTTTGTACAACATCTACAAGTTGATCATGTGAAGCGGCATATGAAATGTGATCTAGGCGCATGGGTAAATCTTGCCCTATCCCAGGTGGTGCTAATTACCAACTGAAGCACAAGTTATGGGTGCCGAAGAACCATGAAAGTCGATTAAGTAGGCGTTTACGGCACCATCAATACACGGACTTCTGTCTTGCCCAGTGTGCCCATCTGCGTCAAGGGTTACTAAAAAGGAATTAGGAAAACTTTTTGAAAGCGCAATTGCCCATTCGTAGGGGGTTGCCGGGTCTCTCGTAGTACCAATGATCATAACGAGACCGGTACCCGTCAAGTCTATTTTATTCATTTTCTTAAATTGCCTCGAAAGCAAATATCCACAAACCGTCTCGTTACTAGCCAGGTATGGACCAAAGACTGGCGCTGCATCAACGAATTCATTTAAACTTGTAGAATTTTGAATGTTTTCGGTCGGAGATGGCCAGTCAAGGCAACTAATTATTGGAGCTATGTCGTTCTCGTTAGACAAATACTTGCCAGTTTGACTTCTACCTGAGTACTCATCTGATAATTCAAGAAGTAACGAGCCATCACCCAGAAGCGCTTGATTAAGCGCTTGAGCAAGTTTTGGCCAGCCAATTACGTCATCATAAAGCGCTGAAGCTACTCCTAAGATTGCAAGGGAATCATTTAATTTTCTAGTTGATTTAGTTGACAGAGATTGTTTTTGCAATTTCTTGAATAAATTAGCTACTGAAACTTTGCTAATTTTATTTTTGGATAGAAATTCGTTTAGCGCCAATTCAAACCCTTTGGCTTGCGCTAAGTTTTGTTCTTGAATCGAAATTGACGGATCAATTGCGCCATCGAGAATCATTTTTCCGACTTTTGATGGGTAAAGCGATGCATAAAGAGTCCCTAGATAGGTTCCGTAGCTCTTTCCAAGATAATTTAATTTCGGTTCTTTAAGAGCTAAACGCAATAGCTCCATATCTTTTGCAGATTCAAAAGTTGAAAGGTGGCTTAACTTATTACCAGCTGCTTTCTTGCATTTACTAGCAAACAATTTTGCATTTTTGATCATTTTACGCTGGTTTTCGGGTGTATCGGCAATCATTGGCCCAGCAAGCATTTCGTCAGTTTCTTTATCTGTTAAACATCTAATTGGGTCGCTTTGGCCTACGCCTCTTTGATCAAAGCCCACAATGTCATATTTCTCGCGAATCGCAGCACTTACAATGTTTTCTGCGTTGTACGCATAATCAAGTGCTGAGGCGCCTGGGCCGCCTGGATTCACGATCAGAGCGCCAAGTTTCTGTCTCTGGTCTGTTGCTTTAAATCTAATTACTTTTAGATGGAATACATCACCCGTATTTTTATCGTAGTTAACCGGGGCCAATAACGTTGAGCATTCAAAATTTCTGTAACAATTTCGCCACTTTAGTTCTTGGTTTTGAAATTCTTTCAAAGTCCAATTTTTTGGTGAATTACTTAAATTAGAATATATAGGAAATGAAAGTAAAACAACAATAATTACTAATAATGAAAGAAATTTTTTCTTGGTCATTTCAACGAGCACATTAGCGCTTCAAGAGTTAGAAGCGGTGCCGCGTTGTGGGAAAGATTAATACGA
>Ga0114971_10001362_pt1 | contig 16596 bp, 15 predicted proteins | sample M_140625_MF_Meta_FD_87320 | JGI IMG/M metagenome (GOLD analysis project Ga0114971, IMG submission 87320) | Freshwater microbial communities from Lake Montjoie, Canada to study carbon cycling - M_140625_MF_MetaG | ecosystem: Environmental > Aquatic > Freshwater > Lake | place: Lake Montjoie...
CAGATGTCGCAACTATAATTCACCATTTGGTTCTATATTATAGACGCCGAAAATCTTTAAGCCATTTCACCGATTTTCACTTTTCGGTGATGCCGGAGGTTCAAGATTTATAGACCTTTGGTGTTCGCCTTCTCGTCTTTCTTTTTTTCAAGAGGGTTTCGCTACGAAATGCGTGTAAGAAGTAGTTATTGTAGTTCTGTTCCTTGACCTTTGCGATGCTCTTCTCAACGACCTTTTTGATGTCGGCAAATGATACTGGCGACTCTTTCTTCAGGTAGTGTTTCATTTGGCTAAAATACTGCTCTATAGGATTGGATCTGGGGTAATATGGAACTGTATATTGAATTGTATTCTTGGAGTCTGCTACTGCTTTTTTTACCTCTGGTGATTTGTGAAACATCGCATTATCCATAATCACCAGATTGTCTTCGTATTTGCCTGTGATAAACTCGTTGATAAACTCTACAAGACGCTCGGCATTCACCGCACCTTTTTCATAGATAGTCCAGCCGATAGTCTTCTTGTTTGTGATGGCTACAAGTAAAGAATAATGGGTGAATACCTTATTATCATCTGATTTGATATAACAACGCTTTCCAATATCACACCGAGCATATGATTGATGCAGGTTGGCGTAAATTGCGGTTTCATCTAAACAGATGATTTTATCAAGGTCGTATTTCCTTGCCTGTTTCAAATACTCTTGGACTTCTCCTTTATGATTTCTCTCCTTGCCCCTATAGAGTTTAGGCTCGTGCCGTTTGCGAAGACGCTTTCTGGTCTTATCATTATCTCGGAGCAATCTGCCTATATGTTCTCTTGATATATCGGCATCGGGATACTTACCAATCAATAGTGTTCTCAAATCATCCATAAAAATATCAGGCTTCTTGTGAAGTTCCTGTCGGAGAAAATCAATATACTCTTTCTTTACTTTGTAGGCAGTTCGCTGTCTTCTCGTAGTCCTAATAGGAGAACCCGTTTCTCTGTATGTTTCAATCCATCGCTGTAAAGAGGCTCTTTTACAATCAAAAACTTCACAGGTTTCTACTTGATTATCTGTTCGTAAAGCATACTTCACAGCGGAGAGTTTATAGTCTTCGGTGTGATGTTTTCCCATTTCTCCTTACTAAAAGTGCCCGTTTAAAATGCCCGTCGGTCTAAATCGCCTTAATCGTGCTCTTCAAGCACAGAAGCTGAAGACTATCAATGTTTGACCAAATAATCTTGATGCTGAGGGTCCCTGAGACGCCAACTGGGAAGGGGTAGGTCGTTGACCCATCGTGCTGCCCAGGGTTTAGAGGACACTCAATGGACTCACAGAGATCCGTGACAGTCGGTGTGAGAGGCAGGAAATTGTAGGTCGTCGACGTAGTTACAGAACCAGCTGTGATTGTCGTCGGGCTGGTGTAAAGAAGATTGAGTGTCATATTCTGACCGGCGGTAATTGTATCCGATGGGGTCTGTGACAGGGCGTCAATCGTGAAGAGACTCGGCTGTGCTGGGGTCGCACAGTTCGTGATGGCGGCATTCGTTAGCGTAGAGAGCGAAACAAGTAGAAATCCAAGTAGCATTTGATACTATGCTACTTGGAGTTGTATTCAATTTTATAATTTACTATCTATATTCGGTTATTATGCACTTTACGCATATAATCATACAAATTAATTGTATGAATGCATTTATTTATAAAGTATATTCCAAAATTCCTTTCATAAAAACAAGATCCATACTTATTTGTAGGTGGGATTGTTAAATATTTAAATATATCTTTCATGATTTTATTATTTACAATAAAAGAAGAATGTTGTGCTAAATTAAAATTTGTATCTATTATCTTCTCATAATCCAAACCGGATCCCTTTAAATTTTCTATACCCAGTTCTTTTATGCATAGATGCCAATTATATCCGCTATGACAATGAAACGTATATGCATTTGTATCATCTATTTTTTTTAAATCTATATAATTATTACTAACTGTACTATCTTGAATACAGAAATATGTATCAGCATTTGGATATGTATCTAATATATATTTCCAGGCACCATACTCATAATTCTTATTTTTAATCATATGTATCTGTACATCAGGAAAATCTTTCTCGATTTGTTTATAATACATAGTATCTTCACTATCACTATCGACTACATGTATTGCATATATATTATTATCTTTGCATATATTAATTTGATTTTTATATAATTCTTCTATACATTCGTGTAGTAAGGGATTCGGATATCTCGAACAAATACATATAATTATATTCATATAGTATAGTTACAAAATAAAATTATAGAGTTGCATCGAGAATCATACACAGGGTATCAGCCAAGTCGTCCTTCTTCGGCTGCTGCAGCCACCAGCGTAACCAATCCTGTTGATCCGAAACCATAGGGAACTTTCCGAGGTAATCCTTGACTCTCGCCTCTGCTCCTGCCTTTCTGTCCTTATACCCTGCATCACCCACTTCCGCGCCCTTCACCTTCTTTCCTGCGTGAACAAAGTGAAACGCTACCGTGAGGTCATTCGCTAGGAACCTCTCTCTCAGGGAGGCAAATATGAGAAGTTGAACCGTCTTCATCACGGGATTCTTCAAGACCGGCTGGTGCTCAATATAGACATCCTTGACTTCTTTGAGCTTAATCCAGTCCCGCGTAATCCATCCTCTGATGGCATCGTGCAACTGGGTTGTGTTGTCCGCGAACGACATCACAGATTTCTTCTTTAAGATGGGCATTGTCGCAATGGACTCCACGCGCTGCAACAGTACCGGACGCTGACCCTTGATATCTAAGCCCTTGGCTCTCAAGAACCCCTGGAGTTGCGCAATGGACGGAGCCTTCACAATCGGCTTTCCTGTGGTCTCATCGAAAATCTGCGAATCCTTCGGAATGTGCTTCGTGCAGACGAGACCTAGGGGCTGAGCAGCAATGGCCTTCGCCGTCTTTCCACAGGTTGTACAGACTGCCTTTATTTTATCGCTGTCATCCAGATTCGTTAGATTCACTAGAGACCAGAATTTGATGAGGGGCTTCTTTTCAGCATTCTGCTGCTGCTCTGCGACGCAATAAGCCAGATGCTTAATACCGATATCAAGAGCAAGCATCCTTTCTCTTGATAACGGGTATTCTTTATACGGTATATTTAGCGCTGCTTTCTACTTATGACTCGTTTGCGTCTCGTCATTCTCTTCTTTTGTTTGCCACCTTGTTGTGGTGGTTGAGGAGGCACTACTGGGGCCACTGGAGCATCGGGTTCATTAGGAATCACAGCAGCCACTGGATGCAATCCTTCCAAAACATTTCGTTTGATATTATCAATATTCTCACTATATTCTTCATCTTCATCTCCTCTAAAAAACCCTATGGCATTAAACACACGCTGACCACCAAGTACAACTGCTCGAGTAATGAGTTCATCCCAATCTTCTATATACTCTTCTTCAACAATAAGAAGAGTTGAAAGAATCTTTATGAGACCCAGATGAATTTGCGTAGGCTGGTTATCCGGTGGTAGGGCCTCCCCTCCTGAAAAAATATGATCTAAGTATTCAAATAATTCTTGTCTATACTCTTCTGGTACATTGTCACTTGGAAAATAATCATTGAGTCTTAGAATCGTATTCATATTCCAGTTGCGTTGTGAAAGATTTGCAGGGACTTCGGGTGGAAGAGCTACTGGCGCAGCTACTGGCGCAGCTACTGGCGCAGCTACTGGCGCTACTCCTTCTAAAAGAGGGGGAGGGAGTGGTATTAAAGGAGGTGCAGGTGCAGCAGCAAGGCCAGGGGCTCTATTAATCCATAAATCATAATCCGGGTCATTTTCTACGCCTTCTCGTTCATAGGTAGGATCATCATATCGCTTTGTCTTTGGTACAGGTATTGACCAATCTACCGCCGGCGGTGCTGGATTCTCTGCAGCAAAGGCTGCACCTGCATTATTCCCTGCGAGTGTTACCTTAGTTTCAGTGACTTTTTGTTCTGCAGCATCTTCCTCCCCTCTCCCCCCTACACCAATAGCGGCACGTCTATCTTCTTCTGCCTGTCTCTCCTCTGGACTCATAGCATCAAGTTTTCCTTGAAGTTCAGCGGCTCTGTCACTTCTAGCCTTTCCTCTGGCTGCCTCAACCGTCATTCGTTTTCTATTTTCCCATTCTATACGTGGTTGCGCCTCCGCCCACAACTTTCTAGCCATACCCATTAAGGTCGGATTCATAGGAGCCGCCTCAGCCGCTATTGCAGCCGCTAGACGTTCCTCATTGACATTTCTCAAGGTTCTATTTCTATACACATCACGAACCGCCAACATACGTGCGATCATTTCAGGTCTACCACCCCCTGGGCAACTACCATAATCAAATATCATTTGTGCAGGATTATCTGGATTAGGTATTGTACGTGCACTTATTAATTGATTCAAATCTAGACTAAAATGTTTATGACTATTACACGGCCGACCACATTCCACGCAAAATTCCAGGCGGACAAACCCGTCATTTAATCGGCGTGCAGCGGCTTTATATTTATCTATCATAACGTTTAGAACCCGATTTTTATCACAAAAGGGTGCATCTTCACTTACTTCTCTACCTGGATTTGGATTCAGGTGTGTCATAACAGCACATCCCTCACTACGTTCATCAAAGACTAAACAGTAGGGACACATCGTGGCGTGATAGATATTTCCATATACTGGGTCAACCGACTTCGTATTCTTTAAAATCGCATCAAACAAGGAGACTTGCATATTAAGCCCTGCTCTTGGTAATCTCGGGGCACTATATCTCTTATAAAACTCAGGGCTGACGATGGCGCGAATTTCACCCATAGTGAGCATCTTTTGACACGTTCGTGGATCCCTTGGATCATGAAGGTAACATTTTACTTCATAATCGTCCCCTGCCATCTTAGATTCTAATAGTGTTTCTAAGGTCTCTCTTGTGACCGCCTTGTCTTCAGCATGATTGTGGATATCATAGAGTTGCCCAGTGTCATAGGCGAAATCATCCCCTGTACGTAGGGCCTTGGCCTTAATGATATTAAGGAGTTTAATAGCTCTCTCTCTCTTTATTTCAACTTGATTGTCTCTACTAAAATAATCATTTGGGTCGTAAATCATTTCATCTAAACCAATTTTAGTAGGATATCTACTATCAGGATCAAGAGCTATACGCGCAATTGCATTGATAACAAGGTTCGTACAAGTTCTATAATACTTCATTTCATCTGATACATCTCCTTCATCTGGATTTGCTACATACCGTGACACTGCAAGTCGCTTCAATTCCGTTTCATCTATATCATCTGTATCATTCCCATCTATTTCAGAAATATTAAAATTTTGCAAGGATCTGTTATAAAAATATTCAATCTTTAAAGGAATAATAAGAATATTATTACCGCTTATATCCGTTGTATCACGCTTACCCAAAAAGTAATTCATTGCAATACGGTTATACCAGTTTAATTGAAAATCTGGATTATCGAACTTTCTTTCAGCCTCCTGTCTAGTCTGTGGCTTACCTGTCATTACATCATCACAATCATTATAACCCTGGAGTTTTGTAAAGATATTTTCAAATGTTTCATCAAGATTCACTTCTGGACTTTGGCTAATCTTAAAGCCACGTCGTAAATATTTCACTATTCTGTTGCGTAAGAAAGGATTTCCTTCAAGAAGTTTCATACAATAATCCTTTTGCAGAAAGCCCTTCTTTTCCCGAATGTGATCCGGATGCGAGGCATAGACGTGTTCCCCATCAAACCAGACCTGGCAAAATGTCAAGTCGAAATTGTTCACAACGGCCAAGGGTCCCCGCTTATTGCGTACACACATAATGTCAATGGCTGGAATTTTATCCTGTATATAGTTTCTGTGAAACGTATAGACCTTGCGGATTCCGTTTTTTCTTAAGAAGGAACTGCAATATATGGATGCCGTGCGCACCCTATAGCGAATTGCAGCAAATACAGGTTCTATTTCTACCATTTCCGATATGAAATGTTGAATCGAATCAGCAGATGTATATATATCCATATCGTATGTCCTGAATATTCTCGCATCTTGAGGCTGACAAGCCGCTAGAACGAAGCCTCCAGAAATGAGAGACTTTGTGTCTTTCAAGAGTTGAAGAAGTTTCGGAACCTTGTCGCCGAAGTGTACATTTAATTGTGCCTTCACTAAGGGGGCCCATTCATCCACGCGAGTTCCTTCCATCTATGTTCCATCAATATTTAGATTGATTAAAAATTAGCGTTCAGTAATGAACTCTAATTTTTAATTTTAAAAATCGTTTAACCAGAAGCTCCATATACGCTGTTGCGCGGATTGAACGACTGATTTCCAAGAGATGTATATTCACGTCCACGAGGAGTATTGCGACCACCCTGGAAAACGGTCGTCTTTTCAATTCTCGGTCTAGGAGATATTTGGGAACCCTGGCTAAAGGTGCCAAAGAGCTCAGGAAGTTCCTCTCTACGTCCCAAGCCAATGTTGCTGCGAACACCCGAAGAACTGAAAGAACATTCATACTCATTGCACTTCTGGAAATACTTCTGTCCAAGAACTGTATCCGCCATAACGTACTGCGCCCCCGCTCTATCACCCTGGCGCTTTCTTGAGACCTCAATGACCCCCGTGGCATTGTGCTGGAGCCATTGACGCATTGAGTTTCCGTATTTGGACGGACCGACATTCTTCGCGCAATGCGAGGTGTAATCCGTGATTAGACGGGCATCCGACATATTTCCAGCGTATCCAGGATATCTCATATCATCCACAGGTGCAGTTTTCTTCTCAGGGGCTTTTATTCTTTGCGCGGCCTTAGCCAGAGTATCTTCGTTGATAATCGGGCTAAATCTTGGAAAGGTTGCTTTACGGAAATGCTCTGAATCCATATCTACTATACTGCAGTTTTTAGAAGTTCGCCTCAGATACATCTGAGGCAAGAAGGCTACCCTGGATTCCCTGAGGAGCATCCGCCTGAGCTACAAGTGATGTGCCTACTACATCAGATGATGTACTAGCACCAATGGAAGCCTTCTTAAGAATCTCAATGAGGTCCTTGCGTCTAGTTCCAGTCGGTACAGCGATGGAGTTATCCTTGGCAAGTGACTGGAGCTCCTTTACAGTGAGAGAATCAAGGTCCGGAGACAACTTCGTGACATTGATGGCAGGTACAGTGGCATTCGTTAGAGCTCCAGATTCATCAATCTGCAGATTTCTATAAGCCGAGCCTCCTAGTGATTCACTCTTTGCATTCGCGCTGTTCATCGCCTGCTCTAGAGTCTGCTGGTACTCATCCTCAGGAATTGACTCCTCGACCTCATTCTTCTGTAAAGGAATCGGTCCGGAAATGGCATTCAAGTATTCAGGCGTTGGCTCAAATTCATACGTAGAGGATTGCTGGTGCTGATGCTCGGCAAAGCCTGATACAAACGGAGCCGCATCCATCATAATCTTCAAGTCCGTTAGAACACCTTCCACGAGACCCATCTTTCTCTCCGTCATCGATAGACGATTGTATAAATAAAATACGACGGCTCCAAACACGAGCGTAAGGACAATGCCGATCATCAAGGCATCATTCATCTTTCTCTACGCTAGAGTCCGGTGTTTTCATCTCAATAGAACCCGCGTTTACGTTTACGTTTACGTTTACATTTTTCAAGATACCCGATTCATTGAGTAGTTCATTCACACTACTCATTGTATTGATACCCTGAGCAACTGTGTAATTGTATTGAATCTTATTCGTAATTGAATCCATTTGAGACTCCACACATAGACGCTGCACATTCGGAGGAGCCGTCTCCGCGTGTGAAAACAAGTGCGTACTCACAATGCTCGTCGTCGTATTTGAATTCCAGAGTTGCTGCAAAAAGATTTGACTTGCCGTAGCAGCATCCGGTGGATTCGTGGTGTGAAACAATTCATCAATAATTATCCAGCCTCTCGTATGATTTCTGGCTCTCTTTAAAACCTCGCCTGCAACACTAACCTCCCTCTCAAAGAGGCTCTGCTCACCCGGGCGATCCTCAAGACGCAAACTACTGATGACCCACTCCACCGGTGTTAGTATACACGTTTCTGCAAAGGATATACCCCACAAATGAGCCAGCATCAGATTCGTCAGAGTCGATCGTAAGAAGGTGGATTTTCCTCCTCTGTTCGGCCCCGTGCAAATCACGTGGTGCTCCATCGGTCCCATCGTCAAGGTGAAGGGAACACGCTTTTCCTTTTCTAAGAGACAATCCACAGCGTCAACCATCTTGCAGAACGGTGTACCACTCTGTACCCACTTGACCGGTACTAAGGAATCCTCCTTTTGAATGGCAGCCGTGATCTCCACGCGACCAATGGCCCGATACAAATCAGGCAGCAAATGCTTATCTTCTACAAGCCAGGCGACCACTTGTCTATCATCGCCATATTGAGAGGGCTCCACGAAAGACCAGGGCTTCCGTATACCATAGGAAGCCCACGTATCAGCAATACTTCTAAGACGCTGAATGGTATCCACGACGGCTCTGGATCCCTTTATAATGAGCTGGTCAATCTTATAACAATGCTTCGCAGCGGTATAGGGAATATACATTCCGTGGGCATACGATACAAACATACTCGCCCATTGAAGCATCGTGCTTATGCCCATTGGCTGGTTCGGATTTGCATTGCCGAAAATCATCGGTCTCATCATTTGCCAGTAGATTCCCCACGTAATCGGCATACCATAGACGAAGCGCAAAAGGAGATATGGCAAAATAATTGACATCAGAGGCATACACCAGGCAATCATCGGAGCAAGAACAATCTTAGAGACAGCCACATAGATTAAGGCAAAGGGTACGAAATTCAGGGAGGCAAACTCACCCGTAAAGAAGATCTGAGACCAATCTTCCTTCTGAGATTCCGAGGCCGTGGCGGGATCCAATTCCCTGAGAATTAACTCGTTTTCCAGGAGTTTCGGGAGATGGGTTGTCCATTCCGTTGAATCTGCAGATTTCAGCCGCCTCCAGGCTTCCGATCTTGCAAGAAGGGTTTCCAAATTATTCGTCCAACGCTGCCCCTTGAATAACTGTTTGCCAGATTCACTCTTGATACCAAGAGATTCAATAATTGCATCCACTCTGCATTCCTGGAGAGTATGCTGGGAATCCATTGTTTAGAATGGATGTCTTATGGTTTCAAAGAAACCGCGCCTATTATTTTTTACAAAAACTTTTTCGTGTGTTTTTAATTCATTAAAAAACATATGAAAATCTTTTTTTAAAAACGAATTCAAAAAATCAAGAAAATCAATGGGCTGCAAATGGACACCATATGTCTGGAACCTAAACGCAATTGCCTATACCTAAGTATAACGGCCATGATCTCACCCGTGGTCACGGCCATATTAGCCTTAAAGCCGGGCCTCCAGCCTTGCCCTGATGAACTGCGCAAACGTGTACAATCCATCAGGGTTCGGAGTGCTCAGGAGAGTCATGGCCCCCGTAGCTCTGAGATTGGGGCCTGGAGACACAAGTCTTCAGCGAATGGCAATAGCCAGACTCCCATACAGCCTATTTCAAGTTCGCAGATACAATCCACGGTGACAAATCGTTGGCGTACTAACGGAAATATAATAAATGGCTCTGCGTCTCCCGGTGGGCAGTCATATCGTTTCCAGGGTTCTCAGGTACCTGAGGTTCCAAAGTCCATTCACAGACCTCCCTCATTCCAGAATTCTCTGAATAACTTGAGTCAAAGCCCGAATGCAAACTCCGGAAAAACCTCAGGTTTCCAGACCCCAGGTTTCCAGACCCCAGGTTTCCAGACCCCAGGTGCCCAGACTCCCGGTTTCCCAATGAGTCCTACACCTCAGACACCTACGAGTCCCCCGGCACGGTATGTGAGCCGTTTTCACAATGGCTCCAAGACGGGTGATGACCAGATTCTCAATACCATTATCTTGAACAAGCTCAATGTCTTCAGTGTGAAGACCTACGACGATGTGAAGCAGTTTCTCTTCCAGATTCTCGGCAGCGACCAGAAGGAATTCACCCGCGAATTCACCTGGCTCGTCTTCCGCAAGGCCGCGGCGGAGGATAAGTTCTGTGGTCTCTTCGCAAAGCTTCTTTCCGAAATCCAGAAGGAATACCCGGTCATCCTGGAAGAAATGCGCAATCTCCACACGACCTATCTGGATATCTGGGATGTCACGGATACCCCCGATGCCAAGGTAGACCGCCGTTGCCGCCTCGGATATAGCCAGTTTCTTGCAGAGCTTACCGCCCTCGGAGTTCTGGAATCCGATACGATGAAGAAGACCTTGGAAACTCTCAAGAATTGCATTGCTGATTGCCTCTCAGAGGATTGCCATTCCGAGACAGTGGAAGAATATATGGATTGCCTCCGACAACTCTGTGGATCGAAGGTTCCGAAGCCAGTTCGCGCGATGATTCGTGAGATTCTCATAGAAGACTTGCAAATCTGGATTGCCAGTGAAAAGGCCTTGGTTCCCGGATTATCTAGTAAGTCACGGTTTGCCTGTATGGATTTGAGAGACCTACTGGTTAAATCCAGTTAACGTGCGTTTTTTATAAGAGCTAATGATAGAATGCCCAGACGCAATACACGCCGCAATGGTGTAGTTTCGCGTATTTTTTCACCTGTCAATGAAGGTCTCCGCTTTGTAACAAATGCCGGCAGCAATGTCTTCAACGCTGGAAAGGGCGTCTGGAGCATCGCCGGCCACGGAACACGCCGTGTTCTCGGCCGCGCCACGCACGGACTCAACTCCGCCGGCCGCCGTCTTCTAACGGGCAAGCGTCGCCACTCTGGCGGCCGTCGCTCGCGCAAGTCTAAGAAGTCGCGCAAGTCACGCAAGTCACGCAAGTAAGCAACTAACACAAGAATCAGTTTCAAGCCCTGCATAACGGGGGGCGCAACATAAAAAATTGAATCGCACTAGTGGCCTTAAGTAAGTACACCAGCGCATTTTCATGGATAACCATCTCAAGAAGAAGAACAGAATGGGCAAGAAGGACGATTCACGTGAGGATAAGGAGTCACGCCGTGACAAGAAGGCCGGTTCTCAAGTGCTACGCAAGAAGCGTGGTGGTCACAATGATGATGACGAGGATGTTGATAGCCGTGGTAACATCCGTGGGCTTATTGCATACTCCTCCGAGTCAGAGGAGTCAGAGTCAGAGGCTGAGAGTCCCCGGAAGAAGGGGTTCCGGCCCCGTCCGGCTCCGAGAAAGGCCGCCATCAAGGCCAATGAGCGAATTGCTCGTAAGATGAGCAAGAAGTCTGATAGCAAGAAGAATAAGCGTCGCGGCGTGATTGAATCTGATTCTGAGGAGGACGAGGACTACGAGGAAGAAGACGATGAGAGCCCTACGACATCTGCAACAAAGATTACCGACGAGGATGATGACGAAGAAGAGGACGAGGAGGATGACGATGATGAAGAGGAGGATGAGGAGGATGACGAAGAGGAGGATACCGGGAAGGGCAAGAATAGCTTTATGCTCAACTTCGGATTCGGCTCAGAGGAGACTACGGAGGACTGGACGGTTCCCAAGCGTTACAAGATTAAGAAGGAGCCGGAGGTTGTCCAGAAGTTCTACAAGCTGATGACCACCCCGGTGGAGACGGATACCATTGACGATCACATTGATCAGTTCAAGTCTCTCAAGTCGGAGGAGCAAACTCGGATGATTACGGCACTCGAGGCCAGACCGAAGGCGAAGGATCAGCCGGTGATGTTTAAGATTCTGAATATGAAGACTACCCCGGAGGTTCAGGCGCAACTTATGGCGAAGTACAACAATCTTCAGAATCTGGATCCCGGGAGTGGAGAATATTACAAGATGCGCAACTGGCTGGAGAAGGCAACTTCACTTCCTCTTGGAATCCGGAAGGAGATGCCAATCAAAATCGAGGATGGCCCGGAGGTTTGTCAGGGATTTATGGCGAAGGCGAAGAAGTGTTTGGACGATGCAATCTACGGCCAGGAGGAGGCGAAGCTTCAGATTCTCCAGTTCATCGCCAGTAAGATCACCAATCCCAGAGCCAGTGGAATGTCTCTTCTCCTGGTTGGTCCCCCGGGCATTGGAAAGACGAGTTTGATTAAGCAGGGAATCGCCAAGGCTCTGGATTGGCCATTCCAGTTCATCTCTCTTGGAGGAGATAGCGATGCGAGTACCTTCAGCGGCCATCAGATGGTTTATGAAGGAAGTCATTGTGGAAAGATTGTAAACTCCCTGGTTTCTGCAAAGTCGATGTCAATGGTTCTTATGTTTGACGAATTGGATAAGATCAGTGCAACTCCGAAAGGCGAGGAGATTCAGAATCTCCTGGTTCATCTTACGGATTCAGCGCAAAACTCGGAGTTCGAGGATAAGTATCTGGCCGGAATCACTTTGGATCTCAGTCAGTCTCTCTTCGTTTTCAGCGCCAACGATATCAACAAGATTGATAAGGTTCTCTTGGACAGATTCACCGTTGTTCGTCTGGAGGGATATGGAATGAAGGAGAAGATGGAGATCGCCGAGAAGTTCCTTCTCCCCGGAGCCCTCCGGGAAGTCAATCTGGCTGAACGGATCGGGATCCCCAAGGAGGTGGTGACTCACATTATGGAGACCTACGCCAAGGAGGAACCTGGTGTTCGTGAGTTGAAGCGGTGTATGGAGCAGATTGCACAGAAGATCAATATGCTCCGTCTCTTCAATTCGCCGGACTTGCCCTTCTTCATCAAGGACTTCTCGTTGCCCTTCATTCTCAAGAAGGAGCACATTGACAAGTTCCTCAAGGAGCGGAAGCCCAGCCGGGACATCAGCGCTCTGCATATGTACACTTGAGGGGGTAGTGGTAATAGGAACTAATAGGAAATTTTGAAATCCAGAAAATAATACGTCATTGAATGACCTATTATTTTTTGTAATTGTTGTATTTTATTATGACCATATACCTTTTAACATTTCTTCTGTTTCGTTACTTCTATCAGTAATCTCTTTTGCTTGTTCTTCTAAAGATAAGTCACTCTTGATTTCTATATGCATATCACTTTCTAATTCTTGCATTTTTTTCTTTAGGATTGCAATCTTTTCATTATCTTTATTGCTTTCTGAATTAAAAATTTCATCTACTTTCTTAGCAAGTTCTAGATCAAGTATCTTGCTCATTAATATTTGTCTTATAAGTTCTCTTTTACGATTATCGAGCATTCTATCTAAAGATAATTGTTGTTGTATATTTTCTATATCACCTGGTTCAAGCCTATTTCTGCCTTGCACAAGGGATTTATACAAATCTATATTACTTTCTAATTTATTTCTTGGTGTATATGTTAGATTTGCCTTGCTTCTATTCTTTAAAGTCTTTCTAAGATTATTAAATTGACTTCTATTAAATTGACTTCTTTTACGAAATAGATTAAAGATAGATTTTTTTTGTGTTCCAGAATTTATACCTCCTCTTCTTTCTAATCTATTTTGTAATTTATTGAGCATTTTAGCATTATATTTTCTATTGTTCTGTTTGAATTTTAATAAGTTTATCCCGTATCCGTTTGCATTTTTACTAAACATACGTTTTATTCCCTCATCCTCTAAATTCAATAGTTTACTATATTCATCATTATCCTTTCTTAATGAAAGAAGCACATGTATCATATTTATTTGTTCGTACGCGTCTGCTACCAATCTCTTATCGCTGTTTGTCTGAGGATTTTTATTTTGATCTATTATCTTTTTATATTCATCCACTTGTTCTTCGTAAGAAAGAGAATCCATATATTTTGTATATTCACTCATAGCTATTTATATTCAAGTATTTATGTTTGTCGGAGACCTATTAAAGTTTCTTGAGCGGAATATCATAAATCTGGTGGGCCCAGTAAACAAAGCCAGATGTCCAACTATAGCAACTATATGTCTTAATACGGGTGGCCCCTGTCAATAAAAAGAAATCAATGAGCGTATCCTTAATCTCCTCTGGATCCGTGGAGCGACCTAGGTGGGCTGGGTTTGTTTGTAAAACGTAGATTTCATTTTGAACCAGCTGGTTCATCTTGAGACTCATTGAATCGCTGATTAGAATATCGTATTCAGATCGGTTCGCCTTAATTAAATCCACAATCTGCATAAGGGTATATCTTGACGTATTGTTTGTACCATTGACTAACTCAGTATCACCGAGACGAAAATGCATAACCTCGTATGGCCTTAATTGACCGAGCTTCGTAATCTCCTTCTGCAAGGACTTGATTGGTCTAAGAATCTGTTTTAAAAAGGCCTTGCATTCGTCGTCAAAGGGTTCCGTTATATGGGCATTCGTGAAGAAAAAATGCACACCATCGTTCAAGGAATTGATATGTTGCTCAAGGTTGAAATCAGCGGGTACCATATAAATGTTCTCTCTGTTATCCTGAATGAGCTGCTGGAAAGGATTCTCAGTCGGAATCAAGAACTGGCTCATCGGATGAAGGAAGGTATCCACGTAATAGTTGAATCCGAGCTTCTTGCTTAGTAAAAAAAGCTGTATCGTTCCTCTTAGAACATCGCCGATTCCCCAGTAATTACTGGTGTCCGTTTGAGGCATATTGCAGCAATGATGAGTCCAGACCTGAATGATGGTCTTCATTTATTAGTTTTATTTAGAGGTTTCTCATTTAGGCGATCAATCGATGAAACTTCTGTAATCGCTGCTTCCGAATAGCTGGTCTGGGTCCAGATGGTATCCTGCTTTGCTCGCTCTTCCTGCATCGCCTTTATTTTCGCCTGGAGTTCCTTGGAGGACTCCGTATTGATAGGTCGTTCGCAGGTTGTTCCGGGACCCCAGCGATTCAAGGCACAGCGACTCATTCTGATTGATTGACAAGTTTTTTATAGAAGAGAACATAATTCATTGAGCCCAGATGCGGCTTCTCTCCATCGCGAATGACCGTCACCGTCTCATCATCGTACATATTCCAGAGTCCAGTAATGGGATTTCGTACCTGTGCCGTGTAATGCCCACCCCCCGCGTGGCCGTGGTGATCCACAATGGATTGAAGCGTATAGTCAGCCGTGCGACTTGACTCCGGGCTCCCTGGAGCAAACCATTTCTCGAACTGCTGCGTTGTATCAGCACTGAAGTTCGCGTTACATTTCGAGCCGTCGTAATTGAAGCGCTTCAGAACCAGAATGAGATTCTGGGGTAGACGCCAGATACGGCGTTGAATGACGGCGGGGCCACGAGGCTTTCCCTGGCTATTACAGGGTTCGCAGTGATACTCATCCAAAGGCTCGCCCTTGAATTCATAATCAATGCATTCTTCCAGCGTGGCCGTCTTGGATTCGGGAAAGCCAACCTTCAGCATATTGAAGGCCTCATAGCGGCAACTAATGTGGTTGCAGGATGCGCAGGTCACGCTGACTTCCATAAGACCGAAGAAGTAATCCACGATGGGCGAATAACTGGGAGCAATCTCATTCTTCCAGAACATCAGAGCCTTGTAGGCAGGGTCGGATTCCTCGGCGGTGATATTGATTTTGAGCGCCTTCTTCATTCCCTCGTGTAGTTGGTCCAGAAGGAAGACGAGTGCCTCGTGGCTGTCGTGGGGCTGCGGTGCAATCATAAACTCGAGAGTGGTTCCTTTGAGCGCTGCACGAAACCGGTGAATAAATCCGGCAGGCTTGAGATATGCGGGACCTGTGCCTGACCAGAGGGATATGACAACCTCCTTGTAGGCGCGACAGAGGTCAGAGTTTGCAGCTCGCTCCTCGTGAATCCAGTCTTGAGAGTGCTTATGGAAGAATACGGTTAGATCGGCGACGTGTCTGAGACATTGAAGCGCGGCATTAAGATAGCAGGTGTTTCCTAGATTGGCGAGACCAATGTGGCCTTTCTTGGGATTCTCGGAAATCATTGTAGACAATTGAGATGTCATTTGGGTACACCTGGTACGTAAAAATGGCTATTCATTTTTTTCAGTGTAAAGTATGGCTCAGCAATATACCAGAACATATGGTATTGGTCTCCTAGATGATCTTCACAACTACTTTCCCGCCTTGCTCTATGACAATGCTTCCTTCCTTACTGTGCAAGATGTTTTAAGATATATACAGGATGGAACGATTCGCAGATTTAATATCTATGATAATGCATTATCAGAATATCGGGCAAACCGATTGAATTCGGCGTTACAGGCTTCATCTATGAGACGTTTCAATAGCCCTCAGGATATCATACGTGGATATACAAATGCTAGTGCAAATGCTACTGCTAGTCCAGTTGCTGAAATGCATCAATCCTCTCTACAGATACCTATATTGATACCATCAAGGCCGATTATTGAAAGAGCAGCAGATTTCTCAGCTCTGTTTCCCCTCCTTCGTTCCCTTGAAGTGTTATCTAGCACATATGAGGATGGTACAAGTGGAGGCGATACTACACCTGAAGAAATTATTCGACCAGGAATACCAGGACAACGAGTCTATGAGGATGTCATTGTTCACGCGAGTCAGGAAGTCATTGACCAGACCTCAAGTTTATCCACCTTATCTGCAGATTTAGAAAATAACTGCTCAGTGTGCCAGGATAGACTCAAGCAGGGAGATTCTATG
>Ga0114971_10001363_pt1 | contig 16595 bp, 12 predicted proteins | sample M_140625_MF_Meta_FD_87320 | JGI IMG/M metagenome (GOLD analysis project Ga0114971, IMG submission 87320) | Freshwater microbial communities from Lake Montjoie, Canada to study carbon cycling - M_140625_MF_MetaG | ecosystem: Environmental > Aquatic > Freshwater > Lake | place: Lake Montjoie...
GCCTAAGTGGTCGATCACGTCGCTCGCGGTGAGGGATTCCTGCGAAACGGTATTGTCGCGGATGGCCAGTTCGGCCGCGCGTCCACAGGTCCAAGCGGCGAGTCGCGCGGATTCCGTGATGTCCCTGCCTTGTGCGATTAACGCGGCGGAGACGCCCGTGAGCACATCGCCCATTCCGCCGCTGGCCATTCCAGGGTGGCCGGTGGTATTAAAGGCGAGTGGCGTTTTGTTATTTCCTACGAGTGTTCTCGAGCCCTTGAGAAGAAGCGTGACTGGATATTTGGAAACAAAATCGGCCATCCACTGCCGTCGGTTGAGGCCCTTGCGGGGATAGAGTCTAGCCATCTCCAACGGATGTGGTGTGAGCAATCTTGGGCCTGCGTTTCCTTGGAGAATCTCCATTTGACCAGCAAGGGCATTCAAGGCATCGGCATCCACAACGCACGGCGCGGAGCAATGTCTCAAAAACTCGCAGACCATCGCATCTCTCGAGCGCCCGAGCCCAGGCCCGATGCCAAAGGCATCCCATTTCTCGCTCAAAAGAACGCTGAAATCATCTAACGAGCGGACCATCACCTCCGGAATCACAGAAGCGGAGAGTGTGGCGACGCAATCGGGTGGAACGACCAGGGTGACAAGGCCCGCACCCGCTTTGACTGCAGCTGCCGAACAAAGGCGGGCCGCACCAGGATAGGTCCGCGAGCCGGCAATGATGGCGACGCGGCCGGACATTCCCTTGTGTCTATCGAAAGACCATGGCGGTAGGGACAGGATCTTAGGCGTGAGGATTTCTGCCAAATCCGAGTCCGCCGGGGCGCGCAGGGCGGGGAGGTCAGCGACGGCAAGGCGCCCGACGAAATCCGTTGCGGGGTCAGCCATGAGGCAGGATTTCACAAACCCCATCGCCATGGTGACATCCGCCTTCACGCAGGGATCGCCGACCGTCTCTTCTCGGAGTCCGCTTGGTAAATCTGCAGCGAGTACCCAAGCGGCGTGGTGATCACGGAGATGGTTGATGCGATGGATGGCGGAGGCGACTGGCTCGCGCGGATCACCCTTTGTGCCTAAGCCAAGAATCCCGTCCAAGACGACCAGCGGGCGAGCCTTGCCGAGCGGGCTGCGCGGTATGCGGGAGAGTTGGGTCGCTGTTAGCGGGGACAGGAAAGCTTCGGGGAAAACGGGGTCCAATGCGATCACCCATCCATCTATTGCGAGGTGGCGTGCGGCGACCAGAACGTCGCCGGCATTGTGACCCTTACCAAAAAAAACGCGGCATGTACCGGGTGAGGGATGGAACTGGCGAACTAATTCCGCCAACTGCCGTCCCGCCTGCTCCATGAGCTCTTCCGCCGTGTGCCCGTCCGCAAAGGCGTTGGCCTCCGCTTCGAGCATCTGGGCGGTGGAGAGAATCATGGCCTCAGGTGAAAAACGATTTTATGCGATCGTAGAACCCTTTGTTAATCGGATTATTTTCTTCACCGCAAAGTTCTGCGAAGGTCTGCAGGGCCTCGCGCTGATCGGGGTTTAAGCGAGTGGGAACCTCGACTTGGACGTAGGTCAGTATGTCACCCTTGGCCAATCCTTGAAGGGCAGGCATGCCTAAGCCGCGAATGCGGAAGGTGGATGCGCTTTGCGTTCCAGCAGGAATTTTCAAGGACACGGTACCCTCGAGTGTGGGAACCTCGATCTCGCCGCCGAGTGCTGCTGTGGAAAAGGGGATCGGCACCTCGCAGGTGAGGTCCATGCCATTGCGAGTAAAAACCTCGTGTTCCTTGATGTGGACCACTACGTAGAGATCGCCGGGCGGGCCACCGCGCAATCCCGCCTCGCCACCGCCCGTGCTGCGAAGACGTGACTCGCTGTCAATGCCTGGTGGGATTTTGATTTTAACGCGGCTGGTTTTCTCGACTCGTCCATCGCCCTGACACGAGGAGCAGGGTTTTTCGATGATTCTTCCGCTGCCGTGGCAGGCCGGACAGGTTTGAGCGACTTGAAAGAAGCCGCGTGCGACGGCGACTTGGCCGCGTCCGCGGCACGTCGTGCAAGTGATGGCCTTCGAGCCCTTTTGGGCACCGCTGCCGCCACAGGGTTCGCAGCCGTCGAGTTTGCGAATTTCGATTTCCTTTTCGCAACCCTTCGCTGCCTCTTCTAGGGTGATCTGCAAATCGTAACGGAGATCGGAGCCTCGTTGCCGCCCAGAGGAATCCACGCCACCCCCATTGCCGCCAAAAAATTGTTCAAAAATTCCGCCTCCCCCACCTGCACCGCTGAAGACTTCGCGGAAGAGATCGAAGGGGTCGTGGAATCCTCCCCCGCCACCACCGCCACCCATGCCGCCTTGGAATGCGGCGTGTCCGTAGCGATCGTAGGCTGCACGCTTCGAAGAGTCGCTGAGAACCTCGTAGGCCTCGCCTAATTCCTTAAATTTATCTTCCGCCTCGGCATCGTCGGGATTTTTATCCGGATGAAACTTAACGGCCAGCTTGCGGTAACTGCGCTTGATCTCATCGTCGGACGATGTTTTTTCAACGCAGAGGATTTCGTAGTAATCGCGTTTGCGACTCATTTTTGTGGGCCCTTAGAAACGATCACGGACGAGGCGCGGATGAGGCGGTCTTTGAGGTTGTAACCTTTGCGAACCTGACGAATGACTTGGCCTTCCGGTATATCGGCACTGAATTCCTGTGCGACGGCATCATGCTTCTTGGGATCAAAAATTTCGCCCTCGGTTTTGACCTCTTCGAGACCTTGGCTGCGGATAAATTCCTGCAGCTGTTTTTGCACCATCGACATGCCTAGAAGTACAGACGCTGCGTCGGGAGCGGTTTTAGCCGCATCTAGACCGAGTTCGAAATTGTCCATGACAGGCAGAAGCTTTTCGAGCAGTCCGTTGTTGGCATAGCGAATGGCCTCTTCTTTTTCGCGGAGCGAGCGTTTCCGAAAATTATCCAGATCCGCGCGGGCACGAAGGGCGAGGTCCTTCAGCTTAGCTGCCTCGGATTCAAAATCGACCTCGGCGATTTCGGTGTTGCTGGAGGCCTTCGCTGCTGACTCCTCAGACTCGGTGTCGAAGGATTCTGATTCTGGTGAATTATTCATTTTTTTGATATAGCAATAAGAGTGATGTCGTCGTGTTTCAGGTCAGTGCCGGTAAAGTTTCTGACTTCTTCCGCGACGTAATTTACGACCTGGGTCGCTCCCTGCGGGGCCGCCGACTGCAGGGCCTCAATCAACCTTTCAACGCCATATTCAAGACCCTGATGGTTCAATGATTCCGTAGCGCCGTCGGTGTAGAGCAGGATGCAGTCACCGGTTTCCATCTCGAAACTCAAATCGGTGCAAACTCTATTGAAGACCTCGCCGCTGTCAATGCCGAGCGCCATGCCTTTCGGGCTGAGTTTTTCGACCTGACCTGTCGCAGCGCGATAGAGCAGAGGAGCGTCGTGTCCCGCGCGCGCCATTTCCACGCGTCCGCTTGTGGAATCTAAAATCAAATAGGCCATGCTGATAAACATGTCCTCCTTGATGTCGGGGTAAAGTTGGCGATTCACCCTACGAAGGACATCCGAGGCCAAGGGAGACTCGATGGCCTCGCGGCGTAAAACGCCTCGACACATCGCCGTAATAAGCGAGGCCGGGATGCCCTTACCTGAAACATCGGCGATTGCCACGCCGAGACGATTTGAGGTCAGCGGAATGTAATCAAAATAATCCCCACTCACGTGACGAGCGGCGATGCTCAAGGCACTGAACCCATAGCCATCAAAAACGGGCGCCTCGGATGGGAGAAGAATGCGCTGGATATCCCTCGCAATCTCCAAATCGCGATCGAGAAGTTTTTTTTCACCGGCCTCAAAATAAATCGCCTCGTTGTAGAGAGCGAATGCGCTTTGCTCGGCGATAGCACGGAAGACTTTCAGATCCGCATCGGAAAAGGGGACGCTTTCTTCTCCATTGGCCACGGCTAGAACACCTAGAATTTTGTGACGATAGATCAGCGGACCGACGATGGCGGAATTATTGGAAGTGGCTGTCGAAAACTCCTGACCGCTGGCGATGCGGAACTGACCACTCAGCCAGCACTCCCCAATGAGGCCCTCGCCCGAGACGGCGGGTTGGAGTTGCTGGAAGCTATCGAGAGAGGCTTGCTTGTTGGTCGCTTGGCTTTGTATGTGCTCCGGTATCGTCACGAAGGGAGGGCATGCCTGCGTGATGAAGGAAGGCGTGAGTGTGGTGCAATCCTTGTTCGCCAGATACAGCGCCCCAGCGGCACCATCCATGATTCGGACAGCGCTCTCCACTAGGAGACGGTGCAACTCGGAGCTTCTTACGCCTTCAGAAAAAGCAGCCCCGATCCCGTGAAGAAAGTCAAAGACGTGATCCTCCTCCTGCTCGAGTTCCGAAAGACGACGCTCCAGTTCGCGGGAATTCTTTCTTGCGCGCACCATGAAACAAACAAGGGCGGCAAGAGCGGCAACAAAGAGTGCGAGGTTAATGAATGTCCACATGGGAACCGAAGTCGCCTAGCTTTCCGAATCCTCCGCCCGCAGGCAAGATAGATTAAACAAAATCCCAATTTGGACGGCCATCGATAAACGGGGTGAATGTTTTAAAAGGGCATCAACTTCAGGATCCCAGCGCTTACGAGGCTAACAGAAAAAGCTGAATACTTTTTGACTCATTCTGTAGCGGCGGTCTGCGACCGTCGATGGGCAACGATTCGGCGCTCATCAAGACGCCGCTAAAAGTGAAAATGGCTCGCTAAAAGTCCAGTAGTCATTGGTTTTAAATGTAGTAAAAATGCCTATCAATAATACAAGAGTGGTCTAGCAAAATGGAAGATGCAAAGTTGCCAACCTTTGAACGAGGCTGCTGATAAAACAATCAAAAAGGGAACGCCCGCTTCAAAGAAGTGCGCCTGGTCGTTACGGATGCCGGCAACGGCATTGCCTCCGATCACGCCGATTGGGTGAACGCCGGATTCATCACATCTTCCGAGCCCCCCAAATAAATTCGGACTTGAGAAATGCTATTGGCTCCGGAGTTTGAGGGGGCGATGGCACAATCATTTTCATGCGGCCCCTCCGAAAGGAGGCTGCGTTGTAATTGTTGCCCCGAGCATCTTGTTGTTAGTTCAGGGTGGGCAATGTCTAAAAAATGAGCGCCAATGATTTAAAATTTATCTCTAAACAGCTTTCGAAGTGAAAAAGAGCGGAGTTTCGTTTTTCTATTCCAAAAAAGGTTGACGCCCTTTATTCTATCTATTGAGATAGGGTCTCAGTATCAATATATATGAAGCTACAAAAGACAACGTGCACTATTTTGCTAGGGATTTCACTTTTAGGTGAGGTTGCCAGCGCCGGCGACCGGAGGTTCACTTACGTTTACGAGACAACGACAGCCGCAAAGGGGGAGATAGAAGTGGAAAACTTTGCGACGTGGAAAACGCGAGGCGAAGGCAGCGGGCGGTCAAACGAGTTTGATTTCCGTCACGAGTTGGAATACGGCGTGACGGACAGGCTGCAAGCCGGGATTTATGTGGCCGACTGGAAGGTGGTCGACGGACAGGCTATTTACAAGGACACCGCGTTCGAGTTGATTTACAATATGACGAATCCGGTCACCGATCTTTTAGGGTCGGCACTTTATGGGGAAGTGAAACTCGGCGACCAATTGTTCAAGTTGGAGGGGAAGCTTCTTCTGCAGAAAAACTTTGGTCCCATCGTATTGGCCTACAATGCGGGGATCGAAGCGGAGTGGGAGGGTGACCGCTTTGGCGACTTCAACGAACGCAGTGGGGAGTTCATGGAAAGCTTCGGCGTGAGTTATCAATTTTCGCCGTATTTCCTCTTGGGTGGAGAGTTTTTGCACGAACTCGGCTTCGATGAGTGGCAGGAAGCAGGCGACCCGGTGATCTATGCAGGACCCAATGCGTCATTCCGCTTTGATCGTTTTTATGTTACGACGACGGCGATGATGCAAGTGACGGCCGTGACGGATGAGGCGGACTTTCAATGGCGCGCCATTTTTGGAATGCACTTTTGATAAATGAGGATGCGCTCTATGTTTAAAGTATATCTCACATTGGCGGGATTGGGGTTTCTCGTTGGAGGGTGCGCAAGTTTCCGCGAGGGCGCGCCGGACATCTCTCCTGCGATGACAAAGCTGGGGCAGGCTTCGGGGGATTCTTTTGAAAAACTGGTAACCGGTAGGCGCCTGCTCGCGACGCGCTGCACGACGTGTCATGCTCTCGAGCCAGTCTCTAAGTATACCGTCGAAGAGTGGGGCGGGATCGTTGAGGACATGGCGGATCGTTCGGGACTCAAGGAAGAGGAGGAAAATGCAATTCAGGCCTACCTCACGACCGTCCGAAAAACCCTGTAGGCGTCAGGCAGGGGAGGAGTCCGGCAGGTAAGTGGACGGCGACCCTCGTGGTGGAAAGCGATGGGAGTAGAAAAAAATTCTGGGCATTGTGGAAGGGATTTCATCGCGGGGTTGCTTTCCGGATTTTCATGGAGTCCACTCGCCATTGAATGGAAGCAGGAACATTGATAGTGAATCTTGAGGGCGAATTGCAGCGCCACTTTGGGCACGCAGAGTTTCGACCGGGACAGAGGCGGGTTGTGGAGACATTGATGGAGGGGCGATCTGCGCTCGCGGTTTTTCCCACTGGTGGCGGGAAGTCGTTGTGCTACCAGTTGCCCGCTATCCTGCTCGACGGACTCACTCTGGTTGTCTCGCCGCTCATCGCGTTGATGAAAGACCAGGTCGATGTGCTCGTCGAAAGGGGGATCGCAGCTGCAAGGTTGGATTCGACCTTGGAGACCGCTGAGGTGGCGAGGGTATACGAAAGTATATTGAGCGGGACGCTCAAACTTCTTTATGTGGCGCCCGAGCGTTTCGTGAGCGAGACATTCGTTGCCAAGATCAAGCGTGCAAAGATCAGTCTGCTGGCCATCGACGAGGCGCACTGTATCTCCGAGTGGGGGCACAACTTCCGACCCGAATACTTGCGACTCGCTGCCTTGGCGAAAAAGTTTCGTATCAAGCGTGTTCTTGCTCTCACCGCCACAGCCACGCCGCCGGTGGTCGCGGAAATCTGCACGGGTTTTGGGATCAAGAAGAAGGACTGCGTTCAGACGTCCTTCCTTCGGCGGAATCTGGCTATGCACATCACTCCTGTTGCGTTCGACCAGCGGCTGTCGCTTTTAACTCAGAAATTAACAACCTCGAAGCACCTTCCGGCCATCGTTTACGTGACGCTCCAGCACACGGCGGAGAGTGTGTCTGGCCATCTTCAAAAGGCAGGACTCCGCTCCCGCGCCTATCACGCCGGAATGGCGAGTGACGTTCGCGCGTCCGTGCAGGACGATTTCATGAACGGTCGATGCGACGTCATCGTTGCCACGATCGCCTTCGGGATGGGAATCGATAAATCGGATATCCGTGCGGTTTATCACTACAATTTGCCTAAGACACTGGAGAACTATCAACAGGAGATCGGGCGCGCGGGGCGGGATGGACAGTCATCACATTGCGAAATGCTCGCTTGCGCGGATGATCTCACGGTTTTGGAGAACTTCATCTTGGGCGACACTCCCGAAGAAAGTGCGTTGCGGCATTTGGTGGATCATCTTTTGCGCTTAGGGGACGAGTTTGACATCAGCCGCTACGACCTCTCGCGCACCACGGATATCCGTTCTCTCGTGTTGGAAACGGTCATCACCTATCTCGAAAAGGAAGGCATTCTGGAGCCGGCGGGGTCGTTCTACAGTACGTTTCAGATCTCGTTTCATCATGCCGAGGATCGCGTCATCGCAGGGCACACGCCGGAGCGTCAGCGTTTTCTCACCGCTCTCTTCGCTTCCGGCAAGCGCGGCAGGCGACTCCTCACGATCGATGCAGAAGCTGCCGCTGCAGCAACAGGGGAGACCCGCGAGCGCGTATTGAAAGCCCTCACCTATCTCGAGGAGGCTGGGGATATAGCCATCAAACCCTCCGGTCTCCGGCACCGCTTCCGACTTCTTCCCGGCGCAAAGGATCGCTCACCGAGTGAAGTCGCCACATGGCTATACGGACTGTTCACCGCCCGTGAAAAAAAAGACCTCGCGCGACTGGATGGCATCATGGAATTCGTTTCTTCTCCGGGATGCCTCACTCGTCGGCTGATTGCTTATTTCGGTGAGTCGATGGATGCGGATTGTGGGTATTGCGGACGCTGCGCGGGTGAGGTGGCGAGCGCTCCACCGCGAAGTGAGCAATGGGAAATTGCGATCGCGGGTATCGCTGCCATCCAGACCCTACGAGCCGAGGGTCATGCCGCCCTGCGCTCCAAGCGTGCCTTGGCCCGCTTCCTTTGTGGCATCACTAGTCCCGCTGTATCGCGCGACCGTCTCACCCGTCACGATGCGTTTGGTTTGCTCGAGAGTGTTCCCTTTTCCGAAGTACTCACTCATCTCGAAACTTTCGCGTGAGCGGGGCTAATTTCAGCGTTGTTCTTTGATCGTTTGGAAAACGGGTTGGAGGATTGGGTTTGGCGTGGAGATGATCTGGGTGCCGATGGTTTCACCTTTCTCATTTTTGACCGAGACCACGGATTGAATGGGACTACCGTAGTTCACGAAACCTTTTAGTTCGGTGTTTTCAAATTTCGAAGTGGTGCCGGTTTCGATGGTCACTCCGAGTTGGCGGGTTTGAAAGGAGGTCGGTGAAGCGGGGACAACAACGGAGTGTCCAGTGGGATCGCTTAGAACGCGTGCTGGTGTGTATCCGCTCGGGTAGGAGATTTCCTGTCCTACGAACATTTTGGAACTATGGATCTGCGCTGGGGGACCCTCGAATGTCTTTTTGGGGTAGCCGAGGATGGTTTTAGCTGAGGAGGATTCTTCCTCTTCTTCATCGTAGTAAATCTGTGGAGTGACGGTGGGCGTGGCTCGGTGGAGTGTTGGTTCTGGTTCCGCTCGGATGGATAAAGGGAGATGGAAAAGAATGGCAGCGAGTGAGAGGAAGAGAGCGGGGCTGGGGGCAGAGATTGTCATGTCAAATGGGTGGGTTTTGATTCGTTCACGCTTCGGGTAGAGTAGTGCGGAAATAGGAGGTATGCAATCGAGAGGGAATCGTTCTTGTCCTTCAACGGGGATGGGCCAATCTCAGGAGATGGATTCCTATTTTTCTGAACTGGGTGGGATGGTATATGATCGCTGGAAAAAGGTGGACTTTTCTCCCGAGGCCTTTCCTGAGATCGCAACGGCTGTCTTTGTCGAGCGTCCGCCTGCCGACAATGTGAATCTTCCTGAGTTGGTGCGGGAGTTTCTGCTTGAGGATGCTCAACCCGTGCAGTCCACGTCGGGGTTCGGACAGCCGGAATTGATCGTTTATGACACGCCGCGTTTTTACATTCAGGTTTTGTTTTGGATGGAGGGTACGACGGATATTCACCAGCACGGGTTCTCGGGGGCTTTTCATGTGATGGAGGGTTCGAGTTTGCATTCGCTATTCGAGTTCGAGGATGCAGAGTCGATCACCTCGCACTTTCGTGTTGGGAATCTGAAGTTGAAGGAATCGCATTTGCTAGAGACTGGGGCGACGATGCCGATTGTTTCTGGGTCGGGGTGCATCCACTCGTTGTTCCATCTGGATTCACCATCGGTATCCATCGTGATTCGCACGCATTCGGATCCATCTTGTGGGCCGCAATTCACCTATTTGCCGCCGCATCTCGCGGTCGACCCCGTCCAAAATGACGGGCTCACCTTGCGCCGCAAGCAACTCCTCGACTTGCTTGAGCAGACTGGGGATCCCGAGTATGCGGACCTCGTTATCGAAATGATCCGTGAGCTGGATTTTGAGCGGGGATTTTTCATTCTTCAGAATGGCATCGGGCATCTACGGAATCTGGGTGTCTGGGCTGAGGCCTGGGAGGCTTTTGCGCTTAAACACGGCCCACTCGCCGAGGCGGTGCCGCCGACGCTGGAAGAGATCATTCGCCGGGATGGGATCGCGGCCATGCGTGGGATGATCGGCGATCCGGACCACCGGTTTTTTCTCGCTCTGATGCTGAATGTCGAAGACGGGGAGTCGTTTTTGGAAATGGTCGGCCTCCGTTATGGTGGGGCGCCGGTTGATATGATTCTTCAATGGGCCGAGGAACTCATGCAGGTCACCGAATCGGGGACGTGGATGATTGATGCTGAGTTCCCTGACGAACTTGGGATCGTGCAGGATGAGCAACCGGAGATCTTTCTGGAGGCGCTGCGGTATTTCCTGAATGCTGAAAATCCCCCTGCTAATATCTCCTCTGGAGATTTGGAGGTTTTGCGAAAGGCCTTCGAGCGGTCGAGTTGGAGGGCGTTGATTAAACCCTGAAGCGAATTTGAGACAGGATTACAGGAGTAGCAGGATTAACGGGAGTACGGAGTTTTGGACAACAGGGGACAGGGCGCTCTTTTACTCGATTTCTCGTCGCTCAGTGCGCCGACTTTAGAAACCACGTGTAGGCGTCGAGGATGCCTTCGCGAAGCGGGATGCGAGGACTCCATCCGAGGGAGCGGAGGTTTTCGATGTTGAGAAGTTTGCGTGGGGTGCCATCCGGTTTTGATGCATCGAACTCGAGATCGCCTTCAAATCCTAACGTCTCGCAGACCATCTCCGCGAGTTCACGAATGGTAAAATCCTCTCCGCAACCGATGTTCACAATCTCGGGGGAGTCATAATTTTTGAGAAGAAAGAGGCAGGCGTCAGCTAGGTCGTCGACGTGCAGGAATTCCCTGCGTGGCGAACCTGTGCCCCAAATGGAAACGGTGCGGGCGCCGCTGGTCTTGGCCTCGTGAACCTTGCGAATGAGGGCGGGGAGGACATGAGAGGTGCGGAGATCGAAATTGTCATTCGGACCGTAGAGGTTCGTCGGCATGCCGGAGATGAAGTTTTTGCCGTATTGTTTCGCGTAGGCTTGGCAGAGTTTGATGCCGGCGATTTTGGCTAGCGCATAGGCATCGTTTGTGGGTTCCAGCGGACCGGTGAGAAGCGAATCCTCGCTGATCGGTTGCGGGGCGATTTTCGGATAAATGCAGGAACTGCCGAGAAAGAGGAACTTGGCCACACCGTAGTCCGCAGCGGCTTGGATGATGTTGTTCTGGATCGTGAGGTTCTCGATGAGAAATTCCACGGGATTTTCGGAATTGGCCACGATGCCGCCGACCCGCGCGGCTGCATCCACTACGATGTCCGGGCGTTTGGTTTCAAAAAAACGACGCACGGATGTGCGGTCGAGAAGGTCGAGTTCGGAGCGGGTGCGAGTGAGGATTTGAGAGAAGCCCTCCGCTTCGAGTAGGCGAACGATCGCGCTCCCAACCATGCCGCGATGTCCAGCAACGAAGATTTTCGACTCCATGTTCATGCGAGCGGATTTAATAGAGTGAGCTTCGGCATGGGAAGAAATGCTTCGTGTCTATGGACCGACGCTGGCTTGCAGGCCCGCTTCCACATTGGAAAAACGGAAGCGATATCCGGAGGACAATGCGACTTCGGGAATGACGCGAACGCTGTCCAGCATGACGTGAGAAAGCTCGCCGAGAGCGAGCCGAAGAGCAAATCCTGGAGCGGGTAGAATGGCTGGACGATGGACGGCCCGTGCAAGAGCCCGAGTGAACTCGGTGTTCCGAACAGGTTCCGGGCAGACGGCGTTCACTGGGCCGGAGATCGACTCGTTGGCAATCGCCCATAGGATCAGGCCAGCAACATCATCCACATGGATGCAGCTCATCCACTGGCGGCCATTGCCGAGACGGCCTCCGAGGCCCATCTTGAAGAGCGGCAAAACGAATCGCATGGCGCCACCCGGGCCTGTGACGAAGCCGACTCGGAGACGAACGATCCTTATGTTTCCTGATGCGGGGCCTTGTGCTGCGTCTTCCCAGGCTTTGCAGGTCTGCGCTAAAAAGCCGGTTCCTGCAGGTGAGTTTTCGCTGACGCCATTCTCACCCGTGTCACCATAGTAACCGATGGCGGACGTATTGATAAGGATGCGAGGTCCGTCTGGAAGCTGCGCCAGTCCATCCATGACACGCCGTGTCGTCTCCACACGACTACGGAGGATTTTTTCTTTTTTTTGACGTGTCCATAATCCGAGGATCGGCTCGCCTGCGAGATTCACAACGGCATCCAGCCCGGAAAAGTCCGGCACGGCATCGTGAGAAAATCGTCGAAAACCTGGGCGGGCGCTTCTCGAGAAACCAACCACTTCATGTCCGTTCGCCAACGCAGCCGCACGGAGGTGTGATCCGATATATCCCGTCGCGCCAATGATGCCGATTTTCATTTGGTGAGCTTTAATTCAAGCCTCCGTTGGCGTCCCAAAATTCAAATTGAATGGCTTTTTGAGGATCTTTCATAGGAAGCGAATCGTGAGCGGGAATCGGTAGTTTTCGCCATTGCTGGCACAGATGGCGCCCTTGATCAGGAATACGGCCCAGAAAATAACTAGGAGCACCGGCAAGGCGATCGGAACAATGAGACAAGAACCAAGGAAGGCGATCATACCGCAGATAAAAAACCACAGGCTCCACGAGATCTGGTAGTTCAGGACTTCTCGACCGGCTGCATCCATGCCCGGAACATCGTTTTTTTTCAGCAACCAAATCAGGATCGGACCCAAAATGTGACCGAAACCCACAATCACCAACCCGGCGAGTGCGCTGAGGTGCAGGAGTGTGATCCATTGTCTCGCGTCGGGACCGCTTGGCTTCGGAGGGACCGGTGATGGATGGGAACCTGGATCGTTGGAATTTTCCATTTTTCAAGGATCGCTGTGGAGCGATGGGAAATCAAGATCAGGCAATCTACCCAAATACAAAAAAACGAATGGAAAGCCGTCAAACGATCTGCTAAGCGTGGAATTATATTTATGAAGAAAATCCCCCATTTGGCTCTCTCGCTTGTGGTGTCCGCATTCATCTTCGTTGGTTCGGTGCAGGCGCAGTCGCCCGCCGCCGCCGCCGAAAACGAAAAAGCCTACGATCTTTTATCGAACGCGGACTATGCAGGGGCTGCAACCGCCTACGAAGAAATCATCAAAGGGTATCCCACGGATATTTTGATTCAGAGTTGCCGAATCCAGCTCGCCCAGTGCCAGCTTTACACTGGCCAATACGACAAGGCTCTCACCAATTTGGATGATACGTCCAAAGGAATGGAGCTGACGCCCGATCTCGTGATGCTTGTGGATGGTCTGCGTCCGCAAATTTACACCGCCAAAGCTGCGGTTCTCCCAGCGGGAGACGCGGGTCGGAAGGCGGCCTATGAGAAAGCGATCTCGAGCTACTCGGATTTCATCACGAAATATCCACCAGCGAAGTTCCCAGAAACGGAATCGGCTATCTATGGACGCGCCATGTGCAACTTCCAAATCGAGGATTATGGAAAAGCGGCCGAAGATTTGGAGTTGAACATTAAGAACTACCCGTCCAGCCCTTCGATTCCTTCCACCAACAATCTGCTTGCGATCACATTTGCGGTCCAAGCGAACCAAATCCTCACCAGCGAAGGTGGAGACAAAGCCAAGGGTCTCGAAGTAGCCAAGCGGGCTGAGGATATTTTGCTCAAAATTATTTCCGATAAAAAGGATCTCGTTCTCATGAACGATGCGAACTACCAACTCGGAGAAATCGTTTTCATGAGGGGCGCATTCAGTCCCGAGGAGGAGAGGCAGGCCATTTACAATAAAGCCGCCGAGTTCTACTTGGCAATTCTTCCCAAAGAGGATGTGGAAGAAATGCAAAAGGAAAAAATCAAATTGATTGGCCCTCAGCGAATTGAAGCCCTTCGCGCTAAAAATATGGTGCTCAAAAAAAAGCTGGAGAAAGACCTCGAGCGCGAAGCGAAAAGACTCTCGGAAATCGCTGCCAAGCCTGATCAAACAGCCACGGCCTTCCTCAAGGTGGGTGAGATTTTCTTCAATTCCGGAAAGCACAATGAATCTCGTGTGATCATATCGCACATAGCGCCTTTTTTGACGTCCGAAGACGAGAAGATGCGTGCGCTTTACTACAAGACGATGGGCTACGCCGTGCAGGGCGTCGAGGCGCCGGCTGTGAAGGGTTACGAAGAATTTGTGGCCTCCTACAAAGGCAAGCCGATCGCTGAAAACCTGCCGTTTCTGATTGGCAATCTCTACCTCAGCCAAGGAAAGAACGAGGAATCCATCCGCTTTTTTGACGAATCCATCCAGCAGTATCCGAAGGGGCGCTTGTCGGGACTATCCGTCGCGCAAAAAGCTCAAGCCCAAGTGGCTCTCAAAAAATACGACGAAGCGCTCAAGACTTTCCAAGATACGCTCGCTCAAAATCCGACCCCCGATATCGGACTCATCGCCCAATACGGAATTGCGAATATTTACCGCGATACGGCACGTTGGGATGAGGCCCTTGCAGCTTTTAAGGCGACTAAAGAAAAGTATGGCGATACGCCGCAGGGCATCGAATCCGGATACTGGGTTGCCGCTTGTATGCAACAAAAAGGGGACAATGCCGGTGCCGCGCCAGTTTTTGAGGCTTTCATCAAAGACAATGCAGACCACGCGCTTCTTCCGCTTGCTACCTATGCCTTGGGCAACGCGCAGATCGCCAACGGACAAAAAGACGCTGGCGTAGCGACACTCGCGCAGGTCGTCGAGAAATTTCCTGAATCTTCCCCGGCTCCATACACCTACTTCTCCCGCGCACAGGTTTTTGCAGCCGCACAAAAGCCGGACGAGGTCATGAAGTTGATGCGCGAATTCATCGAGAAATACCCGAAGGATGATAAGATTTTCTTCGCTTACAGCAGCATCGCGCAGAACTCTATTGCGGGAGGAAAACCGGACGAGGCGATGGCCGCTTATTCGGAACTTGTCGAAAAGTATCCTGAAAACCCGAACGCATCTGGTTCATTGGTGAAGATTGCCGATCTCCAGCGCGCCCAAGCTGATCGCTTGGCCACAAATTACAGCTCACTCAAGCCGGAGGATCGTGAAAAGTGGAAAACGGCCATCGATGCCTCGATTGCTTCATTGGAGAAGTTGATTGCGAATTACCCGCAGAGTGCGGACATCGTGGCAGGGTTGCAATCGCTTCTAACGAGCCAACGTGCCTTGCTTCGTTCTTCGCTGAAGACAGACGCTGATGTGGAAACGTACTTCCAAGAAGTCGCAGGCAAAACGTCGGATCCTGCCGCGAAGAGCAAGATTCTCTTCGCACTCGCAGGATTCATCTCCGAAAAAGACAAGCCACGCGCACTTACTAAGATGAACGAAGCTTACAATGCTTCTGTGGTTTACAGCCCCAAGGATCTCGACATCTATGGACTGGCTCTAGCTGAAAGCGGCAAGGTGGACGAGGCTCAAGCTGTCTTTGAGAAGTTGGCAGCCGATTATCCGATTCCTGAAGGCGTCAAACCAAGTGCCGCACCGACGATCGTTCAGGAAGCTCAGGCTACGGCCCTCTTCGGTAAGGGGCGCGTCGCGCAGGAGCGTAAGCAAACGATTGAAGCCGGTAAGCTTTTTGAACAGCTAAAGACAGATTACTCGTGGTCGCCCAAAGTGCTGGAGGCCAATTATGGTATTGCCCAGTCCCTCCGCGCTGAGAATAAGGCCGACGATGCGATCAAGCTTCTTGGAACAATCATCCGCGCTCAGAATGCCACGGCCGAGCTACGCGCGAATTCCTTCCTCCTCTACGGCTACATCATGAAGGACAAGTCCGACAAGGAATCGGATCCCAAGAAGAAAGAGGAAAGCCGAGCCTCGGCGGTCGACTTTTTCATGAAGATTCCTCAATTCTACTCGGGCGTTCCAGCCGCCGCCGTGCCCGGTCTCTTTGAGGGCGCGCAACTCATGGAGCAACAGGCCGCCGCCAGCGCCGATCCCAAGTTCAAAGCCCAGCAACTCGGTCGAGCCAAGGCTTCGTATGATCAAATCGTGAAGGATTTCCCAAACGACAAACTCGCCCCGCAAGCCAAAGCGCGCGCTCAAGCACTCGCCGGATCGTGAACAAAAGGGAGCGCGCGGCGGAGCTTCTCAAGCGCCTCCCGGTCATCTACCCAGATGCCCACTGCGAGCTAGTCTATACCAGTCCGCTGGAATTGCTGGTTGCGACTATTCTTTCTGCTCAGTGCACCGATAAGCGGGTCAATATGGTGACTCCGGCCCTCTTTCGTCGCTGCCCGAGCGCATCCGACTACGCCACCATTTCGCAGGATGAAATGGAGGAGTTGATTCACTCCACAGGGTTTTACCGCAACAAATCCAAAAATATCCGAGCCATGGGCGCGGCTTTACTGGAAAGGCATAGCGGTGAAGTGCCATCCACATTGGAATCGCTCGCGGCTCTTCCGGGGGTCGGGCGCAAGACCGCGAATGTTGTTCTCGGAAACGCTTTCTCTAAAAACGAAGGGATCGTTGTGGACACGCATGTCTCTCGCTTGTCCCAGCGCTTAGGCCTCACGAAATTCACCGACCCGATTCGCATCGAGCAGGATCTCATCAAACTTTTTCCCCGTCCGTTCTGGACCGATTTCAGCCATTGTCTCATCTTTCACGGTCGGCGTCGGTGTCCCGCTCGCAA
>Ga0114971_10001365_pt1 | contig 16586 bp, 13 predicted proteins | sample M_140625_MF_Meta_FD_87320 | JGI IMG/M metagenome (GOLD analysis project Ga0114971, IMG submission 87320) | Freshwater microbial communities from Lake Montjoie, Canada to study carbon cycling - M_140625_MF_MetaG | ecosystem: Environmental > Aquatic > Freshwater > Lake | place: Lake Montjoie...
CTCGCCGCGCGCCATGCGCGGCAGCCATTCCTGGCGCCGGGCCTCGGTCGCCAGGCTTTCGATATAGGGGACGACGATATCGGAATGCAGCGGGAAGCCGGGCCCGGTGCAGTTGGTCCGCGCAATCTCCTCGATGATGATGGCCGAAAAGCCGAAATCGCCGCCGGCGCCGCCGTATTCGGGCGCCAGCATCGGGCAGAGCAGCCCGGCCGCGCCTGCCTTTCGCCATACTTCGCGGGGTACGACGCCGTCGCGTTCCCATTGCCGGTGATGCGGGACGATCTCGCTTTCGAAGAAGCGCCGCACCGTGTCGCGGAAGGCTTCGTGGTCTGGCCCAAAGACCGTCCGTGGTCCGGTCAGGCGGGCGCTGCCCGCCGCATGCGTGTCCATGCTGCCTCCTCAGCCGCCAGTGACGGCGGCGATTTCCGCTGGTGTGAAGCCCCAATCGGCCAGCACCGCCGCGGTATCCGCGCCGCGCTTCGGCGCTGGCTTGGGCGGCGCGGCGGGCGTACCGGAAAAGCGCGGCGCGGGGGCGGGCTGGACCACGCCATGGTCGTGCAGAAATGTCGCGCGGGCCTGGTTGTGCGGGTGCGTCGGGGCCTCCGCGAGGTCGAGCACCGGGGCGACACAGGCATCGGTGCCATCGAACAGCGCCGCCCAGTCATCGCGCGGGCGTCCAAGGAATATCGCAGCGAGTTCCGCCCGCAGCGCCGGCCAGGCGGCCGGGTCCATCCGGTCGTGAAACCGCGCGGGATCGAGGCCGAGGCGTTGGCAGAGCACGGCGAAGAATTGCGGCTCGATCGGCCCGACCGCCAGGAAGCGGCCATCGGCGCATTCATAGGTGTCATACCAGGGCGCCGCGCCGTCCAGCATGTTCGCCCCGCGCGCATTGGCCCAGCGGCCGCGCGCCAGCATGGCATAGATCGGCGCCATCAGCAGCGCCGCGCCATCGACCATGGCAGCATCCACGACTTGCCCCTGGCCGGTCTTCTGCGCCGAGAGCAACGCGGCGAGGAGGCCGAGCGCGAGCAGCATGCCGCCGCCGCCGTAATCGCCCACCAGATTGAGCGGCGGCACCGGGCGCTCCTCTGGCCGGCCGATCGCCCAGAGCGCACCGGTGAGCGCGATGTAGTTGATGTCGTGCCCCGCCGCCTGCGCCAGCGGCCCATCCTGGCCCCAGCCGGTCATGCGGCCATAGATGAGCCGAGGATTGCGCCCCAGGCATTCCGCTGGGCCGAGGCCGAGGCGTTCCATCACCCCGGGCCGGAACCCCTCGATCAAGGCATCGGCGCTGGCGATCAGCCGCAGCGCCGCCGCGTGTTGCGCAGGCTGCTTCAGGTCGAGCCCGATGGAGCGGCGGCCGCGGCCAATGATATCGGTGGGGCCGCCACCGGGCGGGCCGTCTGGGCGGTCAATCCTGACCACCTCGGCGCCGAGATCGCCGAGCAGCATGGCGCAGAAGGGACCCGGGCCGATGCCCGCGAATTCCAGCACGCGGTAGCCGGCCAACGGGCCCATGGTGTTTCTCCCCAGCCAGGAAGCCTACCAACGAAGCGCGCCGCCGTCAGGCCCAGTTGCGGGTCAACCGGCGGATCGCGGATGCTGTCGGGCGTTTGCCCTCACCGGCATAGGCTTCGTGGTTCTCCTCGATCTTCGTGGGATCGTAGAGGTAGTTCACCATCAGCGCCCCGCTTTCCTTGAGGCCTTTCTCGGAAATATCGCCGCGCCAGTTCAGCCGCTCGATCCTGGCGCCGTTCGAGAGATGGAAATGCGCGACCGGATCGAGGGCGCGTGGTGCGCCGCGCGGCGCCCGTTCGTGCAGCAGGTAGCCGGCACAAAGCCGGGTCAGGATCGGCTCCAGCACCTTGCAGAGCGCGTCGTCCCGCTGCCAGCCCCGCCGCCCGAGGATGCGCAACAGGGTCTGCGGCGGGGTCTCGGGCAATAGCGGCGCGGTAGAGGCACCGGCGGCGGCGGGGGCGGGCAGGGCGAGCGCTGCCGGAGAGGCAGCGCGCAGCGCGGCGCCCTCCTCCTCGCTCAGCAGCGCCGGCTCCTTCGGCAGTCGTGTCCCCAGCCAGCGGGTAAAGCCCGGGATCGGCGACAGGGTGGCGAAGTTCTTGAGGTTCGGCAGCTCCTCGCCGAGCAGCCCGACCACCCGCTTGATGAGGAAATTGCCGAAGCTGATGCCGTCCAGGCCGCGCTGGCAATTGTTGATGGAATAGAAGATCGCGGTATCGGCCTGCTTGGCATCCAGCACGGGCGCTTTCTCGTCGAGCAGCCGCTGCACGCTGTCCGCCAAGCCCTTCACCAGCGCCACCTCGACAAAGATCAGCGGCTCCTCCGGCATGCGTGGATGGAAGAAGGCGTAGCAGCGACGGTCGGAGTCCAGGCGGTTCTTCAGGTCGCGCCAGGTGCGGATGCGATGCACGGCTTCGTAGCGCACCAGTTTTTCCAGCAGCGCCGCCGGCGAGTTCCAGTCGATGCGGCGCAGTTCGAGGAAGCCAACATCGAACCAGCTCGCCAGCAGCGTTTTCAGATCCGCCTCCAGCGCCAGCAAGCCTGGTGCCCCGGCGCCGAGGGCGATCAGTTCGGCGCGGAGCTCGACCAGGAATTTCACACCATCAGGGATGGCGGTGAACTGCGTCAGCAGCTTCAGGCGCGGCGGCTCCAGCGCCCGGCGCAGGCGGACCAGCGCGGCGGAGCGATCCTTGCCGTTCGTGCCCTGGCGCAAGGCCGCCAGGGCGGCATCGACCGTCGCGGCATCGGCATCGAATTCGGCCAACCGCTCAAGGAAACCTCGCCGTCCTGCTGCGTCGAGCGTGAGGTAGGTCTGCGCCAGCTTGGCGGCCCGGTTGCGCGCCGAAACCTCGCCGCCGCGCGCGGCGAGGCAGGCACCCATCTGGGCTGCGATATCCTCGGTCTCACCACCGACCACACGCTCGGCCATGTCGCGCCACAGGGTCGTGACGCGTTTCAGCGCCCGGTCGAGCAATCCCACATCCGGGGCAAGGTCAGACATTCGTAAGCTCCGGGCGTACCCTTATTGGTTAGCATGCCGTGATTAGAGGATTTTCACACCCTCTCGTGTGTAGATTCCATTGCCGCCGCCAATTGCGGGATCAAGTCTTCGGCGATCAGGCCTGGGCCATGCCGCGATGCGGCATCGCCGTGCAGCCAGGCGGCTGCGCAACTGGCCTCAAAGGGCGCCATGCCCTGGGCCAGCAGGGCGGCGATGACGCCTGCCAGGACATCGCCGGTGCCACCGGTGGCCAAGCTTGGCGGCGCATTGGCGTTGATCGCTGCCCGCCCATCCGGCGCTGCGATAACCGTGTCGGCGCCCTTCAGCAGAACCACCGTGCCCAGCCGCGCCGCCGCTGCCCGCGTCGCTGCCAGCTTGTCGGTCCCACGCGTGCCGAACAGCCGCGCGAACTCGCCTTCATGCGGCGTGATGACGGCGAGGCCGGCCAGGGCATCGGGCATCCCGGTGCAGGCGCCCAGCGCGCCGGCATCGCCCACCACCTGCCGCCCCGCGCCACGCAGGGCGCGCAGCGCGGCGCGCGTCGCCTCACCGGGCTCCAGCCCGGGGCCGAGCAGCCAGACCTGCCGGCGGGGATCGGCCAACAGGTCGGCGAGCGGTGCCTCGTTCACCAGCAGCCCCGGTGCAGCGGCGCGGAACAGGGCGGCCGCGATGGGCGCGGTGGCGATGGTGACCAACCCGGCGCCGGCCCGCCGCGCCGCCGCCGCCGCCAGCCGGGCCGCGCCCGGCATCGTTGCCCCGCCCAGAATCGTCACCTGGCCGCGGCTATGCTTATGCGTCGTGCCATCCGGGCGCGGCAGGCGCCAAAGCGCGGGCGTATTGCGCCAGCAGCGGGCACCGATGCTGGCCAGCACCGCCCCCGGCAAGCCGATATCGGCGCAGAGCACCTCGCCGCAGTGATCGCGCCCGGGCCGCAGCAGATGCCCCGGCTTGCGCCGGAAGAACGTGACGGTGAGCGTCGCTTGCGGCGCAGTGCCCCGCACTTCGCCGGTCGCGCCATCGATCCCGCTCGGCACATCCACGGCGAGGATCGGGGCGGTGACGGCGGCCAGCATCGCGGCGACCTCGCCCGCGACCGGGCGGGTGAGGCCGGCGCCGAAGACAGCATCGATGACGAGGCCAGCGCGGGCCGCTTCGGCCGGCGCGAAGGGACGCATCGGGCCGCGCCATTGCGCCGCCGCCCAGGCGGCATCGCTGCCCGCGCGGGGCGGCGCCAGCGCGGCGACCGCGACCGGCCAGCCCCAGCCCTCCAGCAGTCGCGCCGCGACATAGCCATCGCCGCCATTATTGCCGGGGCCGGCCAGCACCAAGGTGGGGGTCGGGCGGAACCGCCGCCGCGCCGCCCGCGCGATGGCCATGCCGGCGGCCGCCATCAGCGCCGTGCCAGGGATGCCAGCGGCGATCGCCGCCGCGTCGGCCGCGGCCATTTCCGTCGGGGTGAGCAGCTCCTCCATCGCGGCAGGCTACACCCTGGGCCGTTCGACAGCACCCGGGCCGCCGCCTAAGCTGCGGCATGGCCGAGCCCGCCCGTCCCCTGCCCCCAGAGGCGCCACCCCCGGGGACGCTCAGGGAAATCCAGCCGGGCCTGCTGCGCGCCCGCATGCCGCTGCCCTTTCCTCCCGGTCATGTGAACCTCTGGTTCCTGGAGGAGCAGGGCGGCTGGCTGGCGATTGATACCGGCATCGCATCGCCACCGACGCAGGCGATCTGGGAGCAGTTGCTGGTCCAGCCCGCGCTGGGCGGCCGACCGCTGAGCGGGCTGCTGATCACCCATTTTCATCCCGACCATAGCGGCCTGGCCGGCTGGCTTGGCGCACGCTTCGGCCTGCTGCCGATCATGACCCGGATCGAGTGGTTGATGGGCCGCACGCTTTGGCACGATGCGGGGCCGGGCATGGTGGCGCAGCAGGTCGCGCACTACGCCCGCGCGGGCTGCCCGGCCGAGTACCTGGCCTTCGTCGAACAGCGCGGTGCGCTCTACCGCCGTTCGGTCGGCGAGCCGCCGCGCGCCTTCCACGCCCTGCGCGATGGCGAGACGCGACGGATCGGCGGTACCGCCTGGCGGGTGATCACCGGGGCCGGGCATGCGCCCGACATGATCACGCTGCACGCGCCGGAGCGCGGCATCCTGATTTCGGCCGATCAGATCCTGCCGCGCATCTCGCCCTTTATCGGTCTGCATCCGGGCGAGCCGGAGGCCGATCCGCTCGGCGATTTCCTGGCCAGCAATGAACGCTTCCGTCCGCTGCCGGCCGAGACCCTCGTGCTGCCCTCGCATGGCGAGCCCTTCATCGGCCTGCAGCCGCGCATCGATGCCTTGGCCGCGCATCACGCGGAACGGCTGGAGCGGCTGGCCGAACTCTGCCGCGATCCGGTGACCGCCTTCGTCGCCGCGCAGCGGCTGTTTCCCCGCGCTGCCGCCGAACAGGGCCAGATCGGCTTCGCGGTGGGCGAGACCCTCGCGCATCTGCGCCGGCTGGAGCGCCAGGGCTGGCTCGACGCCGAGCCGGCCGCTGATGGCGTCCTGCACTGGCGCAGGAGGGGCTAAGCCATGCAGTGCGATGTCGTCGTCATCGGCGCCGGCGCGGCAGGGATCGGCGCGGCGCGTCGGCTGCGCGCGGATGGTGTCGATGTGCAGGTGCTGGAGGCGGGGCAGCGGGTCGGCGGGCGCGCCTTCACCGAGAGCGCGGCGCTCGGCGCCCCCTTCGACCATGGCGCGTCCTGGCTGCACGCGGCCGAGGTCAATCCGCTGACACCGCTCGCCCGCGGGCTGGGCCTGACTTTGCGTGAGGAACGCCGGCGGCCACGGGATGTGCTGCTGATCGGCGATCGGCCCGCCAGCATCGGCGAACAGGCCGCCTACCAGGCGGCCTGCGATGCCTTTGACGCCATGGCCGAGGCGCGCATTGCGGCGAGCCCGGCGGACCTGCCGCTGGCCGAGGCAGTCCCGCGCGGCGGCTTCTGGGACGCTACCGCGACGCATTGGCTCAGCGCCGTGATCAGCGCCGTGGAAGCGAGCCAGTTCAGCGCGCGGGACTATGTTGCGACCGCGCTGGAGGGCCAGAATATCGCCCTCGGCGAAGGGCTGGGCACGCTGTTCCTGCGGCTGGCGGAGGGCCTGCCGATCCGCCTCGGGGCGCCGGTTCACCGGCTCCGCTGGGGCGCGGCGGGGGTGGAGGCGGAAGGGCCGGGCGGGACGCTACGGGCGCGGGCGGCGATCGTCACCGTCTCGACCGGGGTGCTCGCCGCCGGCGGGCTGCGCTTCGCCCCGGACCTGCCGGCGCCGGTCGCGGCGGCGATCGCCGGGCTGCCGCAGGGGCTGCTGACCAAGGTCGCGCTGCGCGCGAGCGGCGCGGGCCGGCTTGGCCTTGGCGCTTTCGCCCGGGTGGGGCGGCGGGTCGAAGCGGCGGGGGAGGGCGCGATGTCCTGGCTGCTCTGGCCCTGGGGGCGCGACCACGTCATCGGCTTCCTCGGCGGCGATGTCGCCTGGGCGCTGGCGCGCGAGGGCCCCGCCGCAACCGAGGCGCATGCCCGGGCCGAATTGGCCCGCTATTTCGGCCGGCAAGCCATCGCCCGCACCTTCCCCACCGCGGCTGTGGTCACCGGCTGGGCGGCGGACCCGCGCTTCCTCGGCGCTTATAGCCATGCCCGGGTCGGCAGCGCCGACGCCCGCCGGGTTCTGGGGGAGGCGGCACTGGCCGGGGGCCGATTGCGCTTCGCTGGGGAGGCCTGCCATCCGCGCTATGCTGCGACGGTGGGCGGCGCCTTCGAGAGTGGCGAGCAGGCGGCCATCGCGGTCGCCGCGATGCTGCGGGGGGCATGATGCTGGCCGCGATCCGCGCCGCGATCGACGATGCGGAGCTGATCGACTGGACGCGCCGGCTGGTCGCCGCCGCCTCGCCCAATCCGCCCGGCGATGTTATCGCCGCCGCCGATGCTGCGTGCGCGATCCTGGCCGAAGCGGTGCCGGCGGCGCGCGTGACACTGCATGAGCCGGCGCCGGGTATTCGCAATCTGGTCGCGGTGCTGGCCGGCGCAGCACCGGGCCGACGGGTGGTCTTCAACGGCCATCTCGACACCTTCCCAGTGAACGAGGCGCTGCCCTGGACGGTGCCGCCGCTGGCGGGGGTGCTCCGGGAGGGTCGGCTCTATGGGCGCGGCACCGCCGATATGAAGGGCGGCATCGCCTGTTCCATCGCTGCCCTCGCGGCGCTGGCCCGGCACCGCGACGCTTGGCGCGGTGAAGCGGTCCTGGCGCTGGCGGGCGATGAGGAGAGCATGGGACCGCTCGGCACCAAATGGCTGCTCGACCACGTGCCCGAAGCGCGCGGCGATGCGGTGATCATCGGCGATGCCGGCAGCCCGCTTGTGCTGCGTTTCGGCGAGAAGGGCTTTCTCTGGCTGGAGGTGGAGGCGCGCGGGCGCGCCGCGCATGGGGCGCATGTGCATCTCGGCGAGAATGCGCTCGACCGGCTGTCGGAGGCGCTGGACGCGATCCGCGCGCTGCGTCGCCTGCCGGTGGCCGCGCCGCCCGCAGTCGCGGCCGCGATCGCCGCGGCGCAGCCGATCAGCGAACCGCTGAGCGGGCCGGGCGAGGCGGCGGTGCTGGGGCAGGTGACGGTGAATATCGGCCGGATCGCGGGGGGCACCTCGACCAACCTGGTGCCGGCTGAGGCGCGCGCCGGGGTCGATATCCGCCTGCCCGTCGGCGTGACCTGCGCGGCCGTCGAGGCGGCCTTGCCCCGGCTGCCCGGCGTGACGATCCGCGTGCTGCGGCGGTTCGAGCCCAATCATACGGCGCCCGACCACGAGCTGGTCCGGATCGCCGCGGCGGCCGCTGGGCGGGTCTTGGGCAGCGCCTGCGCGGTGAATATGCGGGTCGGCGGGTCGGATTCGCGCTGGTTCCGCATGGCGGGTCTGCCGACCATCGTCTACGGCCCGACCCCCTTCGGCATGGGCGGTCCCGACGAATACGTGCGCATCGAGGAGCTGCGCCAGGTGGCCGAGGTGCATGCGCTGACCGCGCTGGAGTTTCTCGCGGCGTGAACCCCACCGTGCTGGCGATGCTATGGGCGCTGGCGGCCGGGTTGATCTTCACCGCGTTGAACGCGCTGCTGCGGGTGCTGACGCGGGAGCTTGATCCCTTCGTCGTGCAGTTCCTGCGCTATGGCTTCGGGCTGGTGGCGATGTTGCCCTTCATCCTGCACGCGGGCTTGGCCGCCTATCGGCCGCGCAACCTCCAGGGCCAGTTCTGGCGCGGCGCGGTGCATGCGACCGGCCTGTTCTGCTGGTTCGCCGCGGCGGCGCATGTGCCGCTGGCGGAGATGACCGCGCTTGGTTTCACCACGCCGCTTTTCATCATGCTGGGGGCGGTGCTGGTGTTTCGGGAACGGCTGGTGCTGGCGCGCTGGGTGGCGGCGCTGGTCGGCTTCGCCGGGGTGCTGATCGTGGTCTGGCCGGGGTTGGGGCAGGCGGAGAGCCGCTATTCGCTGCTGATGCTCGCCGCCTCACCGATCTTTGCCGCCAGTTTTCTGATCACCAAGGCGCTGACCCGGCAGGACCGCTCGGAAGTGATCGTCGCCTGGCAGGCGATCGCTGTCAGCCTTTGTACCCTGCCGTTCGCCCTGTGGTTCTGGAGCATGCCGAGTGGCGAGCAATGGGCGCTGTTTGCGGTGGCCGGCGTGTTGGGCTCGGCCGGGCATTTCTGCCTGACGCGGGCGATCGGCCTGGCTGAGGTCTCGGCGATCCAGCCGATCCGCTTTCTCGAATTGCTCTGGGCGGCGATGGCCGGTTTCCTGATCTGGGGCGACCGGCCGGGCACGAGCACCCTGGTGGGCGGCGCGGTGATCTTCGCCGCCAGCACCTGGATCGCCCGGCGCGAGTCGCGCGGGCGCTGATCAGGCCACGCCGGGGACCATGCCGGGCGGTGCCGCGGTGCGCCCGCCATCGACGGTGTATTGCGCGCCGGTGATGTTGCTGGCGAGGTCGGAGAGCAGGAACAGCACAAGGTTCGCAACCTCGATCGCTTCGCCGTAACGCCGCAGCGGGATGCCCGAGGTGTAGCGGGATTCGACGCCATCCGGGTTGTTCGGGGAGACCTGCTTGGCGATATCCGCCACCATGCGGGTGCGGATCGGCCCGGGGCAGACGGCGTTGACCCGGATGCCCTGCGGCCCGACTTCACCGGCGGCAACCTTGGTCAGCCCCATTACCGCGTGCTTGGAGGCGACATAGGCGCCCATGCCCGGCGTGCCGACCATGCCGGCGACCGAGGCGGTGTTCACGATGCTGCCGCCGCCCTGCTTCTGCATCACCGCCATGACGTGCTTCAGGCCGAGATAGACGCCGCGGACATTGATCGCCTGCACCATGTCGAAGACGGCATCGTCGTATTCGACGATCGGCGCCACCTTGCCCTCGATCCCCGCATTGTTGTGGAAGCAGTCGATGCGCCCGAAGGCGTCGAGCGCGGCCCTGACATAGCCCATGACATCCTTCGCCTGCGTCACGTCGGCGGCGAAGAATCGCGCATCCGACCCGATCTCGGCGGCCAGCGCCTGGCCCGCCGCGGCGTCACGGTCGACGATCAGCACCTTGCCGCCGCCGCGGTGGATGCCGAGGCAGACTTCCCGCCCGATCCCGTTGGCACCGCCTGTGACGACCGCCACCTTGCCCTTGAAATCCATCCTTGCCTCCCTTCGGTTATGGCGCCGCTAGCGCATGCTGCGTTCACATGCGTTCACGCAGCCCGCTCTAGCATGTGTTGGATCGCGCGATTCAGCGACTTCGGCGATTCCGCCTCAACGCATCGCGCTCTAGGCGCGGCTTGCCCTGGGTCAGAGCGGCTTGATCCCGGTCTCGGCGATCACGCTGGCCCAGATCTCACGCTCGCTCGCCAGCATCCGGCCCAGCGCCTCGGCGGGGCCGCCGACGGCGACGAAGCCGATATTGCGCAGCCGGGCGACGAAATCCGGCGCCAGGATGGCCTGGCGCACCGCGGCCTCCAGCGTGGCGGCGATCGGCGCGGGGACGTCCTTCGGCAGGAACATCGCCTGCCAGATCGCCGGCTCGAAGCCGCGATAGCCGAGTTCGCCGAAGGTGGGCACATCCGGCAGCAAGGCGATCCGTTCGCGCCCGCTGGCGACCAGCGGGCGGATCAGCCCGTCGCGGATCGGCTGGCTGCCGCTGGCGCTGTCCACCACGGCCGCGCGCATGCGCCCGGCGATCATGTCCTGGAAGATCTGCGGCGTGTTCGAGTAGTGGATATTCTCCACCGGCAGCCCCGCGCGCTTGATCAGCAGCGCGGCATGGATGTGGCTCGCGGTCCCATGGCCGTAATCGGCGATGCTGTAATCGTCCGGCTTGGCGCGGGCCAAAGCGAGGAATTCCTCCAGCGTCTTCGCCGGCACACCGGGGGCTACGGCCAGCACGGTCGCGCCCTGATGGATCTGGCTGAGCGGGGCGAACTGCCGCACGTCATAGGCCAGCGAGGGATCGACCAGCGGTGCGAGCAGGATCGAGGAGATCACGCACATCATGGTGTAGCCATCAGGCTTGGCCCGCGCGGCGTTCAGGATGCCGACGGCCCCCACACCCTGCGACTGGTTCTCGACCACCACCGGCTGGCCCAGCAACTCGCTCAGCTTGGCGGCCAGTGTCCGGGCGACCACATCGGCCCCGCTGCCGGCGCCCGATGGGGTGATCATGCGGATTGGGCGTTCGGGCCGCCAGCCGGCCTGCGCCGTTGCCGCCGTGGCGCCCCATACGGTGCCGAGCGCGCCTAATAACGGGCGGCGGCCAAACTCTGCCGGCATGCGATCCCCCCCAGGGTCTTACTTGCCGACACCTCAGCAGAGCCGGCGGGGGCTGTCACCCCCGCTCGATATGCCCGCGGATCGCGCCGGTGCCGGGCTCCAGCCAGCCCTTCGTCTCGGCATAGCCGAGCATGCCGGCAAGGCCGGCATCCCAGGTGGCCGTCCCGGCAAGGCCCGAGGCGCCGCGGAGCCAGTCCTGGGCCACCCAGATATGCGCGCCATCCAGCCGGCCGGCCGGGCCAAGGGCCGCGGCCAGGGCCGCCCCGGTGAGGCCGCCTTCGACCACCACCTTGAAGCCCTTGAAGTCCTCGGGCGCTTCCAGCCGGGCGCCCTGGCCCGGCACGACGCGGATGATCATGCGCGTCCTCCCCGCTGGCCGTTCAGCCCCGCGCCTTGGCTTCGCGCCGGCGCTTGTGCAGCACGAACTCGGTATAGCCGTTCGGCTGGGTGGCGCCTTCGAAGACTAGGTCGCAGGCGGCATGGAAGGCGGGGCCGTCGAAGGCCGGGGCCATCGGCCGATAGGCCGCGTCACCGGCATTCTGCCGGTCGACGATGGCGGCCATCCGCCGCATCGTCTCCTCGACCTGGGCGCGCGTGGCGATGCCGTGCTGCAGCCAATTGGCGATGTGCTGGGCGGAGATGCGCAGCGTGGCGCGGTCTTCCATCAGCCCGACATCGTTGATGTCCGGCACCTTGGAACAGCCCACCCCCTGGTCCACCCAGCGCACGACATAGCCGAGGATGCCCTGGGCGTTGTTGTCGAGCTCGGCCTTCACCGCATCGGCGGGGAAGTTGGTGTCGAGCGCGAGCGGGATGGTGAGGATATCACTGAGCTTCGCCCGGGTGCCGCCCCGCTGCAATTCGTCCTGGCGGGCGGCGACGTCCACCTCGTGGTAGTGCAGCGCGTGCAGCGTCGCCGCGGTAGGGGAAGGGACCCAGGCGGTATTGGCGCCGGCCTTGGGGTGGCCGACCTTCTGTTCCAGCATCGCCGCCATGGCGTCGGGGGCGGCCCACATGCCCTTGCCGATCTGCGCCTTGCCGCGCAGCCCGCAGGCCAGGCCGACATCGACGTTCCACTCCTCATAGGCCTTGATCCAGGGCGTGGCGCGCATGTCGTTTTTGCGCAGCATGGCCCCGGCGGCCATGGAGGTGTGCATCTCGTCGCCGGTGCGGTCGAGGAAGCCGGTGTTGATGAAGCAGACCCGGTCCTGCGCGGCGCGGATGCACTCCTTGAGATTGACCGTGGTCCGCCGCTCCTCATCCATGATGCCGATCTTCAGCGTGTTGCGCGGCAGGCCGAAGGCATCTTCGATCTTGCCGAACAGCTCGGCCGCCCAGGCCACTTCCGCCGGCCCGTGCATCTTCGGCTTGACGATGTAGACGCTGCCCTGGCGGCTGTTCAGCTGCTTGGCGCGCAGGTCGTGCAGCGCGATGACCACCGTCGCCATGGCATCGAGGATCGTCTCCGGCGTCTCCGCCCCGCCCAGCATCACCGCATCGGTCATCATGTGATGCCCGACATTGCGCACCAGCATGAGCGAGCGCCCCGCCAGGGTCAGCGTGCCCCCGGTGGGCGTCGTATAGCGGCGATCCTCGTTCAGCCGCCGGGTCAGCGTCGTGCCACCCTTCTCGAAGCTCGCCTCCAGCGTGCCGTTCATCAGGCCGAGCCAGTTGCGATAAATCTCGACCTTGTCCTCGGCATCGACGGCGGCGACGGAATCCTCGCAATCGACGATGGTGGTCAGGGCGCTTTCCAGCACCAGATCGGCGATGCCGGCGGCGTCGCCCTTGCCGATGAGGTGGCTGCGGTCGATGTGCAGTTCGGCGTGCAGGCCGTTATGGCGGAACAGCAGAACCGCGGGCGCCGCCGCGCTGCCCTGATAGCCGGCGAGCCCGGCGGGATCGGCAAGGCCGGTATGGCTGCCATCGGCCAGCGTCACCGCCAGCGCGCCATCGGCAATGGCATAGCCGCGGGCATCGGTGTGGGAGCCGCGGGCAAGCTTCGCCACCTTGTCCAGCACGCCGCGGGCATAGGCAATGACCCTCGCCCCGCGCACGGCATTATAGCCCTTGCCACGACCGGCGCCGTCGCTCTCCGGGATCGCGTCCGTGCCGTAGAGCGCATCATACAGGCTGCCCCAGCGGGCATTGGCGGCGTTCAGCGCGTAGCGGGCGTTGGAGACCGGCACGACGAGCTGCGGCCCGGCCATGCGCGCGATCTCGTCATCGACATTGGTGGTCCCGACGGCGAAGGCCGCGCCTTCCGGGACCAGGTAGCCGATCTCCCGCAAGAAGGCGGTATAGGCCGCGCCATCGACGGGCTTGGCCGGATGCGCCTTGTGCCAGGCGTCGATCTTGTCCTGCAGCGCGTCGCGCTGGGCCAGCAGCGCCGCGTTGCGCGGCCCGAGCTCCTTCAGGATGCTGGCATAAGCGCCCCAAAAGGCGGCCGGCGTCACCCCGGTGCCGGGCAGCGCTTGCTGGTCGATGAAGTCCCGCAGGTCGCGCGCGACCGACAGCCCCGCCACTTCAACCCGGTCCGCCATGGCGTCTCTCCCCTCGAACTCTTATCGAAGCCGCGGTGCATAGGCGGAAACGGCCCGGAGGCAAAGGGTCAGGCGGCCTGGGTCGCTGCCGCCGCTTGCCGCAGGCCGGGCAGCACTGTCTCACCGAACCGGGCGATCGCGCGGGCGGTGGCGGCGCGGGGCAGGCCGGTGAAGCCCATGTAGAGGCTGCAATGGCTGGGGCGGAGCAGCGCGATATCGGCGTTGAGGCAGGCGGCGACCTTGGCTGCCGGGCCGATCGGCGCATGCGCCAGCAGCCAGTCCTCGTCCGGCTCCCCGGCGAAGGGCAGGGGCCGCAGATGCGCCCCGTCGCGGGCGGGGGTCTCGAGGCGCAGCGCGCGGGTGTTGCGGATCAGCGCCAGCAGGCCACGCGCGGCCGCGCGCATCTCGGCCGCGTCCTCGGTGACGAAGACGTAGCGCTGCAAGGCCAGCGGCATCGGCAGGCCGCCACCCGCCGCCTGCCAGCGTTCCAGGATGTCCTGGCGCAGGCCCAGCGTCTCCGCAGCCGGGCGGTGGCCCTGGCTGAGCATCGGCGTTGCCCCCGCACGCACCCCGCGGGCGAGGAGGGCGGGGGTGGAGGTCGCGACGAACATCGGCGGCATGCGGCCCGATAGGGTGCCGGCGGCAACCGGCGTGTCCTCGATGCGGTAATGCGTGCCGAGGTGATGCACCCGCCCCGTCGTCAGCGCCTGTTCGACGATGTCCCAGCCTTCCAGCGCCATCGCGTAGCGATGTTCGAGCGGCACGCCGAAGCTGCGGAATTCATGCGGCTGATGGCCCGGGCCGAAGCCGAGCAGCGTCCGCCCACCACTGGCGTGGTCCAGCATGGCGACTTCCTGCGCCACCCGCAGCGGGTGATGCAGCGGCAGCACCACCACGGCCGGACCGAGCAGAATACGCCGCGTCACCGCCGCGCAATACATCGCCATCAGCAACGGCGAGCAGCAGACCGAGGCATTGGAGAAATGATGCTCGGCGAACCAGGTGGCGTCGAAGCCCAGATCCTCGGCCATCATCACATGGTCGCGCGTGGCGGCGATGACCTCGGCCGGCGCTTCGCCGGGGTGGTTCATCGACATCAGGTTGAACAGCGCGAATTGCATGGCTCAGAGCCCCGCCTGGTCCAGCCGCAGGATGGCCCGGGCCATCGCCTGGGCGCGCGGGACCATGCTGGCGACCTCCAGGTATTCCTCCGGGCTGTGCGCCTTGCCGCCGACCGGGCCAACCCCGCAGAGCGTCGGTGCGCCAACCGCGGCGGTGAAGCCGCTATCGGCGCAGCCGCCGGTGAACTCGCCGCCGACCTTCAGGCCGGCGTCGCGCGCCGCGCCCTGGTACAGCTCGAACATCCGGGCCGCCGCGGGGCTTTGCGTCAGCGGCAGGAATTCGCCGCGGATGGTCAGCTTGGCGCGGGTGCCCGGCACATAGGCGCGGTCGATGATGGCGTGGATTTTCGCCATCACCTCGTCGCGGTCGGCGGGCTCCACGTAGCGCAGGTCGATCTGCCCCTGCGCCCAGGGCGCCACCGTGTTCACGCTCTGCCCGCCGGAGACAAGGCCGACATTCAGCGTGATGCCGCGCTTGAGGTCGGTGAGGGCATGGATCGCCGTGATCTTGGCGGCCAGTTCGCCGATCGCGCTGACGCCGGCTTCGAAATTGCCGCCCGAATGCGCCGCCTTGCCCTCGATCTCGAAGATCGAGAAGACGCCGCCCTTCCGGCCCGTGACGACATTGCCGGAAGGCCGGCCCGGTTCGCTGTTGAAAACGACGCGCGCCTCGCGGGCGGTCGCCTCGATCACCTGCCGCCCCTCCGGGCTGCCGATCTCCTCATCGCCGGTGAACAGGCCGACCAGCGGGCCGGGCGCGCCGCCGAATTTCCGGAAGGCGGCCATGACGAACATGTTCATCACCAGCCCGGCCTTCATGTCGGAGACCCCGGGGCCATAGGCGATGCCGTTTTCGATCCGGAAGGGGCGGCGTTCCGGCTCGCCCTTCGGGAAGACGGTGTCGCGGTGGCCCATCAGCACGATGCTCTGCTGCTGGTTGCCGCTGGCCAGAGCCTCGCCGCCGGCCACGCGCGCCTTGATGCAATCGCCGTAGAGCGGGCGCGGGACGACATCCACGGGGATCTCCCGCGCGGCCATGAACTCCTGCACGATCCGCCCCACCGCATCGACGCCGGCCTTGTCGTAGGACCCGCCATCGGTGTTCACCATGCGCTCCAGCACCGCGAGCATGTCCGGCAGCTGGCTGCCGAGCCAATCGGTGATGGTGGTCTCATTGCTCATGCGGGCGGCTCCGGCAGGGGTGCGGCAGGGGGTGGGAAAGGGTGCGGCTGCGGGCCGGGACTGGCAAGGCCCGCGGCTATTCGACCTTGCCGATGCGCGCCACCGCCGCCAGCAGGCGGGCGGTATCCTCGGCGAAGAAGGCCTGGAAGGCGGCGCCGTCGCGGTAATCCAGCGCATTGCCGGACGCCGCCAGCGCCTTCTGCACCTCGGGCTCGGCCGCCGTGGCGGCCAGGCTGGCGCGCAGCTTTTCCAGCACCGGGGCTGGCGTGCCGGCCGGGGCGAAGACGCCGGCCCAGATGTAGAACTCGGCGTCCGGGAAGCCGCTTTCCAGCAGCGTCGGCACGCTCTCAAACCCGGGGATGCGGCGGCGGCCCCAGCTGGCCAGCACGCGCAACGCGCCGGACTTCACATGCGGCGTCAGCGGCCCGGGGCCGGAGGCGAGCGCCTGGACCTGGCCGGCGAGGATCGCCGTCATCGCCGGCCCGCCGCCCTGGAAGGGGACATGCAGCAACTGCACCCCGGCCGCCGTGGTCAGCATCGCCATCGGCAGATGGAGCGCGCCGTAATTGCCCGAGGACGAATAGGCGATCTGCCCCGGCCGGGCCCGCGCATCGGCGAGGAATTCCCCCAGATCGCGCCAGGGCGCGGCCGCCGGCACGGCCAGGAAGGTGGGATCGGCGGTCAGCAGCGCGACGGGCACCAGCTGGTCGATCTCATAGGCCGGCGTACGGCCGAACAGCCGCGCCGCCGCGGGGATCACCGCCAGCGAGGAGAGGCCCATCAGCAGCGTTGCGCCATCGGGTACGGCGCGCGCGACGGCGGCATAGCCGAGCTCGCCCGAAGCGCCAGCCCGGTTGACCACGGGAACCGGCTGCTTCCACAGCCGCTCCAG
>Ga0114971_10001366_pt1 | contig 16585 bp, 14 predicted proteins | sample M_140625_MF_Meta_FD_87320 | JGI IMG/M metagenome (GOLD analysis project Ga0114971, IMG submission 87320) | Freshwater microbial communities from Lake Montjoie, Canada to study carbon cycling - M_140625_MF_MetaG | ecosystem: Environmental > Aquatic > Freshwater > Lake | place: Lake Montjoie...
GCGTACGGGGGAACCGTCGGTTCCCCGTAAAAGGTTTCATGTAAAGGGAGGGGGCGTACGGGGGAACCGTCGGTTCCCCGTAAAAGGTTTCATGTAAAGGGAGGGGGCGTACGGGGGAACCGTAGGTTCCCCGTAAAAGGTTCCCCGTAATATTATATATTATATATTATACAGATGTTTGACAAATTGTTTGATTCTAAAAATATAAACCATTATCTATTTGCATTTGGATTAATTATGGTTGCCAGTTTTTTCGGTAATCGTTTTAAACAAGCTTTTGATACAAAAGATGACGAGTATGAGATGATACGCAAATATTTATTAAATGATTCACCATTATATGGTTTTAATAAACCAAAACTATGGATTCATTCTAAATATGAATTAAATGCACGTAAATGGAAAAGTTTTCAATCAAGAACAAGCACTGATTTAAACCAGCCATATATACATTTAACTATTAAAACAATAATTAATCATTGTGGTAATGATTTTAATGTATGTTTAATAGACGATGAGTCATTTAGCAATTTAATTCCATCTTGGGATATTAATGTAAGTTTATTAGCAGAACCACATCGTTCACGCTATCGTGAACTAGGAATGGCAAATTTACTTTATTTATATGGTGGATTAGTTGTTCCAAATTCATTTATATGCATGAAAAATTTAAAAAGCCTATTTGATTCAATAATCTCATCCGGTAAACCATTTGTATGTGAAAATTTGAATCATTCTGTAAATATTGCTAATCAAAAACATAAAATGTTATTTTGTCCAAATGGGTTTTTTATGGGCGCTTCAAAAAATGATAAATCTATAAGATTACTAATTGACTATTTAAAAACGCGAAATATGAATCCACACTTTAGCAATGAAACCGAATTCTTGGGTGAATCACAACAATGGTATATTAATATGATTAATAAACAACAAATTTCATTAGTTGATGGTATAATGATTGGAGTAAAAACAAATAAACGTAAGGCTATATTACTAGATGATTTAATGAGTGATGATTTTTTAGATTTATCACCAGATGCATTTGGTGTTTATATACCCGCAGATGAACTATTATTGCGAACAAAATATCAATGGTTTACTGTATTATCGTCAGATGATGTTTTACAATCATCTCCTATTATTGCAAAATATATTATGGCATCTATTGTAGATACAGATGATGAATATAATAATAGTAAAAAAGGAGAAATACGTAGTGTAATTGCAATTTAGATAAACACGGTATAAATCCTTTGTACAAACATAATAATGATTTTACATTCTTTAGTGGTGTAAATGATTAAAAACATAAAAATATTAACTTATTTATGAAATAGTCTAATTTTTATCAATAATACATAACTATATAAATATACAATTATATAGTTATATATTTATTAATACAATTATGAATGAACTTAATAATTCCGATTTAGTCCATAAATATTACCAAGAATCTGATATTGTTATACAAGGGTTATATGAAAAATATAAAAATGATCCATATATGTTATCTAAACTCCGACATTTATTATGCAATCAATTATCAAATATGTTGGATAATATTTCAAAAACACATGAAGCAAATGAAGTTCGGTTTGAAGAAATGTCTATTGAAAAAGATGCATTTGTTGAAACATTTTTGAATAATAATAACAAATATTTATATAATTCATCTACTGAAAATTTTTTTTTATATGATAGTATGCATTATAAAAATATTACAGAAGATGACCTTTTATATACGATTTTATCTACAATTAGTCAAAGTAGGCAATTAATGTCTTGGAAACAAAGAACTCGTATGAATATTATGAAACGTATAAAAGATACCCCAATTTTAAAATCAGTTCCCGAATCAGACACTATTCAATTTGTTCTAGATTTATTATATCCTGCATTTTTTGAAAGTAAAACAAAAGCCAAATATTTCCTATGTATATTAGGAGATTCATTACTAAAAAAAGAAACAAATCTAATTCATTTTATTAAACCAATTTCCAAGAATTTTATACAATATTTAAATGAACAATCAAATCAATATATTGGTATAAATTTGAATAATTCATTTAAATATAAATATCATGAACATGATTATGTAAATTGTCGAATGGTTTTAGTAAATGAAAGTATTAAAAATGAAACATTATGGAAATCAATATTACAAAATCATGCTTTAGATATAATATGCGTTGCAAGTCATTACTCTACGCGTTATGTAAGTTCAGATGAATTTATAATAAAATACAATAATAATTTGGAATTATACAATAGCATATTTTATTTACAAGAACGCACACATTTAGATATGGTTAAACAATTTGTATCTGCATATTTGCAATTGCCAAGATCAAGAAGTGGATCGGGTGAATTATCAAATATAAGTTTTAATAACGATTTAGTTGGAGAAATAACTACAACATCTACAATAATAATGTCTTGGAAAAATATGCATTTTCTTTGGAAACATTATTTAGTTTCTTTGAATTTGTCGGCAATTATGTTTCAACAAACATTAAAACAATTATTAACAGAATATTTAAAAGATTATTATTTCCAAGATAGTGATTTATTTAAAGGTATTTTTAGTAAATATTTACCATCAATTCAACAATTTATACAATTCTTTGATGAAACTATTGTGGAAGATGGAATGGAAACCGATTTTGAAATTGATGAATTATTATGGGTATTTAAATTTTGGTTAACTAAAAAAAATGAATCGAATTCTCAATTAAGTGATTGTCAAATCTTGGATATTATTCGATATTATTATCCGAATATAATGGTTGACCAAGATAAATTTATACATCATATTCGTTGCACATTATGGGATAAACAAATGGATATACAGATTGCAATTGATGATATGCACAATAATTTACATAATCAAAATTTAATAACATTAACTATGTTTCAAAATGAAATACCTAATGAAATACCGAATACATCAATTTATGATATGTATATTTATTACTGTAAATATTACAATAATTTATATGCCGAAACTTTAGTTGTTCAAAATTATTTAGTTCGACCTGGATTTATAGTTAGCAAATCGTATTTTGATAAATATATTATGGATCGTTATGCTGAATATGTGGTAGACGTAAATATGTTATCGGGTCAGTGGACAATGTAATAGATAATATGTAATATATAATTATATAAATATAATAATATTAACTATAATAAATGAAAATTATTGATTTTTCTCAACCTGCATCTAATTATATTGGTGATCCAAATTCAACAGATATTGATATTCATTTATTTACACAATTTTTTATTCATCGAGATCCATTACGCAATGTTGAAATAAAAGAATGTTTACGCAAAAATGTAATGAATCCTTATATAACACACATTCATTTGTTAAATGAACGGATTTATACAAATACTGAATTGGGTATTGATTCGACTAATACTAATTCAGCCAAGATTATTCAATCCAATATTGAAAATCGATTAAAATATCAACATATATTCAAATATATTAGGAAAAATTCTATTAAAGGATATCATATCTTGGTAAATTCGGATATATTTTTTGATAATTCTATTGTCAAGATATTGCAATCTGATATTCATTTGTCTAAGAAAATGTTTGCACTGTTGAGATATGAATATAATGATTCAATATTAGAACAATGTAAATTGTTCGGACCAAGATACGACTCACAAGATACATGGATTTTTCATTCTAATTTTCCTATTTTAGAATCTTGGGAAAAAATATTTAATTTTCAACTTGGTCAACCCGGTTGTGATAATAAAATCTTATATTTAATGAAAATATTGGCATATAGTATATATAATGATCCTTTATTTATAAAAACATACCACTATCATATGAATCCTGCGCGTGATTATAGCAATAAAGATGTTATAAAAGAACCATGGGCGGTATCAGTGCCATATAATGTCCAATTAAGAGTAAATTCATTAGGTATTAATTTACAACGTGAATCCGAACATAGTCGCAATTTCCAAGATTTGCAATTTGAAGACAATAATAAAATTCGTCATTATATTACAACAAAACTTGAACTTGGGCAAAACTTTATTATACCTCGTATTTCAGTAATTGAAAATAATATGGCAGTTTTTGCACGAATTGGTCGTCAACAACCAACCATTCCATCAGATATTATAAACTATTTAAAAAATGTAATTCCAGTAATGAAAAATAATGCGGGAATTAAATTATCATCGATTGATTCTATTATGAAATATTCGGATATGTATTTAAAAGCATTTGATAATGCCGAAATGTATCAAGGATGGGAATCACAGGGAGGCTATCTACAACATATTGCACAATCGCATGAATATATAAAAAAGTCATATCCTAATAAACAAATAGTATGGTCTTCTGCTCTAGATATTTATCATTATATATATGCAGATCCATGGACTCTTGCTTTAAAATATAAACGGGTTTTAATTATATCACCTTTTGAAACTAGTATTTTAGAAAAAATTCCAGTTTTATCCAAGATTTATCAAAAAAATGGTCAAGATTTTAATATATTTCAAGATTGCACAATTTCAACTATTTGTCCACCCCAAACTCAAGCTGATAAAATATCTCAAGAATTTTACCAAGAACTTGGAGATTTTTTTATTAAACTAGATGCAATTAAAGATACATATGATATAGCTTTAATTTCGGCAGAAGGATATGGAAATTTAATATGTAATTATATTTTTGAATCTGGTAAATCTGCAATTTATGTTGGAGATGTTTTACAAACATATTTTGGTATTATTAAAAATAAGTTGTTACAAGAAATACCGGATGTTATTCGTTTATATATGAATGAATACTGGAAAATCTTAGACCGTTAAAGAAAAATTAACACTTTAGTTATGTTTCACGAAGGATTTATACCATTCTCCATCCGTTTTACTTGTTTTTATTACACCATTATTTTGACACAATCGGTTTTAACTTTGAACATATTACATTTTTACAGTTATTTTTTTTGTTTTTGAATGTCCATATTTATATTTTTTCTTAGATTTATTTGCTAAAATATAAGCTTTTTTATTATGATTACAACCATTTTTAATTATATCATAATCAACTGCTGCCGATTTTCCTGAGGTTATCGAACTTGCCAGTCGTGCTAATCCCCATGATTGCGGTGTTTGATTTGGTCTTGAACCTGATGAATAATATGCACCTTCGCCTTTTTTTACAATTTGTTTCAATGCTGATATTTTACATCCCGTTTTTAACGATAATTCGTTATTGGGATTAATATTTTTTATTTTATATATTTTACGAGCATTTGAAATGTGGTTTGATTTTATATTTTTGTAAGATTTAATATTTGTGCGTGTATAATATTTATGTTTTTTATATAATTTTTTTGATTTTATTAGCATATTCATTTGTTTGTTTTTATCTTTTTGTGTTATTTGTTTTGGTATATATCTAACTGGAAAATTTATAAATGACATATTATAATATATTTATACAATAATATGTTGTGTTAGCTTATTATTACACCTTTGCACATTTATACCGTCGAAGAATTAAAATGGAACAAAGTTCCATTTTTGTTTTCGACGTATGACCCCTCAAGATGTAAAAATGGGACACTAAAGTGTCCCGTTTTAAATCTTCAGTGGTTTAAAACGCCGACTTAACGACGAAAAAAATAAGCAAAAAAATGCAAAAATTATATATATATATTAAAAAAAACTATTTACGGTCTAAATGAATTACATTTTTTATTTTAATTCTTCAACGGTATAAATATCCAAATATGTAAATATTACACTAAACATATATTATTTATAACGCCCGTATTCAAAAAAAATAGCTTTTATAAAATATATGGAAAATAAAAAAGTTGCTATATTATTTTTTGGATTAACTAAAACACTTGGAAAAACAATTGATTCAATAAAAACTAATTTATTTACACCATTGGATGAAAATTTAATTCATTATGATATTTTTATACATACTTATAAAATTTTTGGACAGTATAATAATATGTGGAGTAAAGAAAATACTAATAATTATAATAATGAAGATATTGAAACAATATTAAATCCAAAACATTTTATTTTTGATAATCAAGAAACAATAATAAACAATATAAATTTTGATGAATATTATAAACATTTAGGTAATTGGACTGGAATGACTTCCAACATGACAAAATATTTAATAAAAAATATGTGTTTAGCGTTGTATTCAAAAAAACAAATCACTTTACTTTTTGATAAGCACATAAACGATTATGATTATGCTATTATAATTCGTCCAGATACAAATCTACATACCAAAATAAATATAAACGATTTTAATGAATTAAATGACAATAATATTATTATTCCTATAAAAGATTGGTTTGTTGGATGTAATGATAGAATTTGTATAGGAAAACCAAATGTTATATCATATTGTGGTAAATTATTTGACGAATTAAAAATATATAGTGAAACAACAAGTGTAATTTCTGAAAAATTTTTTATGGATAAATTAAATGAAAAATCTATAAATATTATATCAAAAGAAATTAATTACGATAATTTGCGAATATAAAATTCGGCATTTTACACCTTTTCTCATTTCAAACGTTTATTTTACACGATTTTTTCATAATTATATATAATTATTTACACCGATGAACATTTAAGTTCGCACAATTTGTTATAGTTCCGGCTTTAGCCGGAACTGAAAGCGTCTTAATTGATTTATCGGCAACGTTTCATTTGAACTTGAACTGCACTTTGTGCGGTTTTAATTGTTCAAAGGTGTAAATAATTTATATTGTTGATTTTATTTTTTAAATTAAGATTTATGTAATATATATTTAATCCAATTGTTACTTTAATTTTTTATTAAAAATCTTTTTTTATCCAAGATCCATACAATAATCAGAAACGTTTTCTATATCTTTTTTTACGTTTATATAAAATATATATTATTATTTATATATTTTATGTGCATTATCGCTTTATTTATTTTTACGACGTCTTGATTTATTTTTGAATATTTTTTTTGATTTTTTGTTTGATTTTTTTTTTAATTTTTCTCCAGTTCGTTTATTTTTTTTAGACATATTTTTTTGTAATGGTCCTTTACCACCACTGACTAGACAACTAGGTTCGGAATCATAATTATCTGGTGCATTTGAAAATTCAGCAATAACGGCTTCATTTTCATTTGTTCCTGTTATAAAATCAATTAACTTACTATTACATGGTAAACTTTGGTCTGTTGCACGTAATACATCCGTATGACAAATCTGTAATGCACCAATATTTGCTTTTAATACTGGCATAATATGTGTTAAAAAATTAATACAATTTAAATAAGTATTACTAGCTAATGGAGCAAACCTTTCACCTGGATTTGAATAAGCAATCTTGCGATATGGGAAGTCAAGTGGTATAACACGTATATTCTTGATTTCGCCTTCGTCTTTATGTTCGTTTATAAATTCTATTAATTTATTTGTAATATCATCATGAATTGGTAAAATTGCTCTTATTGAACATTGTTTTATTTTGTCAACAGAAATACTAGTCGGGTCTGGTGACAATATTTTACAATTGATTCCATCAGTAAGAAGTCCAAATCCAAAAATTTCTGCTTGCCTGCCTTGCCCGCCTGGTATATCTTCGTTATTTCCAGTTACAATAATAGCGGTTGCATGTCCACCTTTAGTTGCAAGAATAATTATTACAGGTACATTTTTATTTAATATTGATGCTATTCTTCTTCTTCTTCCAGTTGAATGGTGTTCGACCCAAGTTGAATATAATACAACTGAATCATTTATAATAGGATCAATAGCTATTGTAGTTCCCTGACCAGGTGTAAAACAACAATTTACTGGACGATCGCGACCTATCCCACGACTTGCTAAAAATAATTCTATATCATATTCAGTATCAGTTTTAGGTTCAAATAGTTTTGAAGCTTGATTTTGTAAAAAATTACTCATTTATATATAATATATATATATATAAGTTACATGATGTAAAAATTGATTTACGTATTTGTTTTTTATGATTATTTTATTTTTATAAGAAACTTTTAATATTTATTTTACATTTTTGAATTGTTTTTCTAAATCTAGTTTTTGTTTTTCTAAATCTAGTTTTATTTTTTGAGTTTTTGTTTTTCTAAATCTAGTTTTTGTTTTTCTAAATCTAGTTTTATTTTTTGAGTTTTTGTTTTATTTTTTTTCAGTCGATGTATATTAATCTATTCTGGTTTTACACATATTGGTGATAAATTCTAATAAATCAAACACAGATTTGCAATTATATAACATTTTACACTTTTTCTCATTTCAACCGCAAATTTTACATAATTTTTGCATAATCTATTATAATATATTATAATATATCAATGGTATAAAAAAAATATTCTTACACCAATTCTTATTAAAAACGCCCACTAACAATTATCAATCCAATCAGAAATTTTTTTGTAATCACTTGAATGTTTAGTTTCACATACTTCAATTTCAAAATTATATGAAGAAACATTACCAATTCCAATTCCAAGACTACTCAAATTTGACCCGTCAAATTTGTTACTCATAACATTAATACAATATTTATTTGGGTGTATAACTATTGTTTGTATATAATTTATATTTACAATTAAATTTGTTAATTTTATAAATTTTGACATTATAATTATAATCAAGTAAATTTTAAGTTGTTTATAAATATTGTAGTGGGCGTTTTAAATGAGAAAAGGTGTAAAAATTACTGGTTGATCCTTAATGTAATTACAAGTTATCTCTAATTCTTGGAACAATTGTAATTTCAAGATTTGATGGTATCTTAGTTAAATCCAAATATTGATACATATCTTCTACTATAATTAATTTATATTGACAATCGCGATTATTTACTATACATTTAGATGTCCATCTATCCAAATGCAATATTTGGTTTAATCCATGAATTCTGCCAATTGGTCCATTAAAGCACGATTCACGTCTACCCGGTTTACCCATTGGTAATTTCCACCTCCATTCGCAAGATAAACAGTTAATGTGGTCTTTAAATCCTGTTAACAGTGCAAAATATTCCCAAGAATTATTTTTTCCATGAGTTGCTTTTGCTCCACCTTTGATTTCTTCATTATGTTGGCGCAATCTTCTTTTCAAATCATTTGTTGATCCATTATATGTGCACATTTTGAACTGTTCTGATGTATTTCGTAAAAGATAACAATACCATGTATCTTTATTTGTTTCAATTAATGGACTGGTTGGAATGATTGTGTGTTCTAATTCTGACATAATATATTATATTGTATATTCTTAAATCAATATAATATCTAATTCTACTAAATGTGTTTTACTAATGTGTTATACTAATTGTATTGGTGATTTTATTGGTGATTTTATTGGTGATTTTATTGATGATTTTGTTTTAGAACCCAGTGGTGATGGTGAATAAATCGTTTTACTTGTGTGATTTACGATATTTTTAAATTCGTCTAATGTAATATTTTTATATAAAAGATCGTCCGAATCATATATTGGTATTAGTGATGTTTCATTTGTAAATACAAGTAATCTATCAATTTTGCGTTTTCCGCAATTATATTCAGAGTTTTCACTTAAACATTTATCAAATAAAAAATACAGATTTTCATTTACTTTATTCATTTTTTCAGATATTATAGCTGGATCCATATTTGGTAATCTTGGTGCAGGATATTGTGTTGGATTTTCTACATATTTTTTAACAGCATCATATGCACGATTTTTATTTCGTTTAATTATTTGTTTAATTGGAATTAATGTGTATGATATTATAATTTTATAATCTGGTGGAGTCCACTCTGGTTTTAACATCCATCCCACTGAGTTCTCGCCAGTGCCTTCGAATAATACATCTTTTTTTTGTGTAAATGCGTCTATCATTACCTGATCATTTTGGGCATCGCATGATAATGGTTGCGAGTCATTTTTGCCACAACCATTATTTTTACGCGTATTCCAATATGCATCATTAAAACTTTTATATAATTCTAGAGTTGGACTATTAAATGCGGCATTTAAACAATTGGGGTTATCAGTGCAATTTAAATTTTCAATAATTGTATTTATTTCTTTTTTATAGTAGGTGTCATTTTCGACTAAATCATCTATTATAATTTTTGCAAAACTGTCTATATTTTTATTATATGATTTTGCAATATGTTTTGCTAAATTTGATTTTCCCGAACCAGTTGGACCTAATACCATAAATAAGTAATTATCTGGTTTTGGTTTTGGTCGTTTGTATATTTTAGATTTTGTTCTCGGTTTTTTTCTTGATTTACGCAAATTTAATATCTTACGTGTTCCTTCAATTTGTAATTTCATAATATAATATCATATTATATAACATGGAACATACGGATGGTTCCTGTAATATTTAAGCTTTATTTTTTTTGCTTCTATTTTTTGCAGTGCGTTTTGGTGTTCGTTTAACATAACCAAATTTCCCTTTAGTTGCAAAATAACCATATTTTTCAAGACGTCGTTCTTTTTTTGCTGTTTTATATTTATCTGCAGATACAATTCGCCCCCATTTATTCATCATAAGTTGATTTCGTCTCAATGAACCACTCGTTTTATAAGCCGTTTTATTCCATACTTGTTCTCTTGAGCCAAATAACAATTTATATTTATTACCATCAATATTATAATATCCGTCTGCTCCTCTAACTGGTCTTTTCATTTTTATATATACTACAAATAAATTATTAATCAAAAATACAAATAAAATACAAATCAACCCATACTAAATTATTCAAAAACCATTATTTACTTACAAAATTGTAATACTGAGTAATCGATATAGGTTGTGAACGCGAATTTTTAACATATTGCGAATAACGCATAGCATTAGTCAATGTTGGATCATTTGCTCCCGTTTTAGCTTTTTTATAATCAATAAGTTTTTGACCATTCAAACAATCGCACATTTTTTTTAAATCGTTAATTTTATTACAACTAGCCATTATATATTTAAATTATACTAAATATATAAAATTGAATAACCTAAACATTATTTACTATATTGTATTATATCAAAATCTATTATAATGTCTATTACACTATCAAACAAAGTTATTAAACCAAATAAATCAGCAATTGACAGTTCGGCTAATTTATTAGCTGAACAATATCAGAAAAAATCAGATAAACAACATATTCTCGACAATCCCGACACCTATATCGGTTCGGTCGAAACGGTCGATGCGAATATGTGGGTATTTGATAATGAAACTAATAAAATTATCCTAAAGCAAATCGAATATGTTCCCGGATTATACAAATTATTCGATGAAGGTATAGTAAATTGTCGCGATCATGTTATACGTATGATTCAATCAACTAAAGAAGACAAGAAATTAGTATCATTTATTGATACCGAAATCGGGTCAGACGGCACAATCACATTCATCAATGACGGCAACGGTATCGATGTAGTAAAACACCCAGAATATGACGTATGGATTCCGCAAATGATTTTCGGCGAATTGCGCACATCGACTAATTACAACAAAGAAGAAAAGAAAATAGTTGGTGGCAAAAATGGATTCGGTTTCAAATTAGTTTTGATATGGTCTACATATGGTCGTATTGAAACGGTAGATCATATTCGCGGTCTTAAATATGTGCAAGAATTCCGAAACAATCTCAACGAAACGTGCGAACCCGTCATCACAAAAGTGAAATCGACAAAACCATATACAAAAGTATCATTCCGACCCGATTTCGCTAAATTGAATACTCCTGGTCTTACGGCCGATATGTTGGATTTGATGAAAAAACGCATATATGATATTGGTGCAGTTACAGATCACAGTAGCAATAAAAAGATCAAAGTCGGTTATAATGGCGATACAATCCCCGTCAAGAATTTCCAACAATATATAGACCTATATATTGGCGGTAAAGATGAGACCAAACGTGTATATGAACAATCCGATGAACGATGGGAATATGCGGTCGCACTGTCTCAAACACATCAATTTGAACAAATTTCATTTACAAATGGGATTTGTACATTTAAAGGTGGCAAACATGTAGATTTTATTATAGGTCAAATCACCCGCAAATTATCCGCATTTATTGAAAAGAAAAAAAAAATAATAGTTTCACCCAATACCATTAAAGAGCAATTGATTTTGTTTCTAAGATGCGATATTGAAAATCCAGCATTTGACAGTCAAACAAAAGATTTCATGAATACACCATCCGCAAAATTCGGATCATCATGCACAGTTTCTGATGCATTTATTGAAAAAGTTGCAAAAATGGGTGTTATGGACATGGCATGTACTTTAACTGAAGCAAAAGAAACCAGATTAGCCAAGAAAACTGATGGTCAAAAAACAAAAACAATTCGCGGTATTCCGAATTTGATAGATGCAAATTTCAGCGGAACTGCGCAGTCTGGTGAATGTATATTAATTTTATGCGAAGGATTATCTGCCCTTTCCGGAATTGTTTCTGGATTGTCAAGTGCAGATCGCAATACAATTGGTATATATCCACTAAAAGGCAAACTGTTAAATGTTCGTGGTGAAGCTATTTCCAAAATTTCGGCAAATAAAGAAATCACAGATATCAAGAAAATCTTGGGACTAGAATCCGGAAAAGAATATGAATCAATTGCAGATATAAATCGCAATTTGAGATATGGTAAAATTATGATTATGACAGATCAAGATTTAGATGGATCACATATTAAAGGATTATGTATGAATTTATTTCATAGCGAATGGGCATCACTTATCCGAATTCCAGGATTCTTATCTTTTATGAATACGCCAATTTTACGTGCAAAAAAAGGATCTCAAACCGAACTATTTTACAATGAAGGTGAATATAAAACATGGAAAGAATCCATGACTCAAAATCACCTAAATAGTTGGACAATCAAATATTTTAAAGGGCTTGGAACCTCAACATCCGCCGAATTCAAAGACTATTTTGCTAATAAGAAAATCGTGGATTTTGAATATAATGGTTCATGTAGTGATGATACAATTGATAAAATATTCAATAAAAAACGCACAGATGACAGAAAACAATGGCTTGAAAATTATGACAAACATTCATTTCTTAATACATCACAACTCACGGTAAAATATGAAGAATTTATTGATCAAGAAATGATTCATTTCTCTACATATGATTGTGCGCGATCAATACCTTGTATGGTAGATGGACTTAAAATATCTTTGCGTAAAATATTGTTCGCAGCATTTAAACGCAAGTTAACAAGCGAAATTAAAGTTGCACAATTTTCAGGTTATGTTTCAGAACATAGTTCATATCATCATGGTGAAGCAAGTTTGAATGGCGCAATAGTCAATATGGCACAAAATTTCGTAGGATCTAATAATATTAATTTACTCGAACCATTAGGACAATTTGGCAGTCGGCTTCAAGGAGGCGATGATAGTGCATCTGAAAGATATATATTTACACAATTAAATACAATAACACGTGCTATTTTTCCGGAAGCTGATGACAATGTTTTGACATATATAAATGATGATGGACAATTAGTAGAGCCCGAATTTTATATACCAATTATTCCATTTGCTCTTATAAACGGTATTTCAGGCATTGGCACAGGTTTTTCGTGTAGTATTCCATCATATAGACCTAAACAAATTATTGAATATTTACAAAATAAGTTGTCTAGCGGATCAGCTATAACATTAGACGATTTTAGTTCAGATTGTTGTTGTTCAGCATTACCAGTTACACAATTTATTCCATACTATGAAGGATTTAAAGGTGAAGTAAAAAAATTAACAGAACACAAATTCTTAATTAAAGGTGTATATGAAAAAACCGGACCAGATACAATTCGAATTACAGAATTACCAGTAGGCACATGGACAATGCCATATACATTATTTTTAGAAGAATTGATGGATGGCACTGTTGATAAAACCGGTAAAAAAATACCACCATCAATTAAAGATATGACATCTATGTGCACTGAGGTAGCTGTTGATATTACAGTAGTATTTCCAAAAGGCAAAATTGATGAATTACTTGGACAAATTGACACAACTACCGGTGTAAATGGATTGGAAAAAATGCTTAAACTAACTACAACTGTATCGTGCACAAATATGCATATGTTTAATGCCGAAAGCAAATTGCATAAATATGAAACAGTAGAAGAAATAATTGACGAATTTTATGGAATACGATTGGAAATATATCGCAAACGAAAAGATTTTCAATTGGACGAATTGCGTAAAAAATTGGTCAAACTTTCAAATAAAGCGCGATATATTACATGCAATTTAGACGGTTCGGTAGATTTACGACGAAAATCCTCGCAAATTATCAATGATTTGTTAACAAGTATGAAATTTGAATTGATTGACGGAGATTACAAGTATCTGATAAAAATGCCGATGGACTCTGTATCAGAAGAGAATGTTGCGCATATTTTGAAAGAAGTTGGCGATGTCGAATGCGAATTGGAACAATTATTGAGAACGCCTATTGAAACAATATGGTTAAATGAATTGACTATATTAGATAAAGAATATGCTGTATATCAACAAAAACGTATTCAAATACAAAGTGGCCAGGTTGGATCTAAAAAACCAGAAACTAAAAAAATAGTTAGAAAAATATTAGCTAAAAGTAAATAAACAAAAGTAAATAAAAAGTAATCGTATATAATTATAATTAAAAATGTTTTTTCCGTATGTAATTTCATATAATAATCAATATAGGCGAAATACAATTGTACCAGAACTAGTCAATCCAGTTGTACCAGAACTAGTCAATCCAGTTGTACCAGAACTAGTCAATCCAGTTGTACCAGAACTAGTCAATCCAGTTGTACCAGAACTAGTCAATCCAGTCAAACTTGTTTGTAGTAAATCATATAACTATGGGTGTGAAATATGTAAATATATAATAATTTCACCAAACTCTAAATGCAAACATAATTATTGCGATTATTGTTTGACTACGCGAATTGTTTATATAGGTAATAAATGTATATTTTGTTAGAAACTTTATTTTTACATATTTTTTATCAAAACCTTATATCATAATATATTAGTATTATGATTTATGAATGGACTTTGGAAAATATTATTGATAAAATCAAACAAAACTGTAATATTCGTGTTTTAGAAAAAAATAAATTTGGTGAAGTCAATACACCAGTTGTATTAATAAACGAATTATTAGATAACTTACCAAAAAATATATGGACAAACCCTAATTTAACTTGGCTCGATCCTGCTGCAGGAACTGGTAATTTTATAATGATGATTTATTATAGATTATTTTTGGGTTTAGCAAAACATTTTCCAAATAAACAAGCAAGACATAAACATATTGTTGAAAAAATGTTGTATATGGTAGAAATTAATAAAGAATCTGCAAATAAATTATCTAAACTTTTTGTCCAAGATAATAATATTCAGTCAAATATTTTTATACATGATTTCTTAACTATTAATAATGCAAATCGATTCTTGGAAAAATATGATATTATAATTGGAAATCCTCCATATCAAATAACTAAAAAAAATAAATATATCGGATCTGCTGGTAATAAAACACTTTGGGATAAATTTATTTTTAAATCATTGAGTTTACTTCAAACAGATGGATTATTGGCATTTATAACTCCAAATAGTTGGCGACGACCAGAATCAAAACTATATGAAATAATGACTAAAGAAAATCAGTTATTATTTTTACATATATATAGTAAACGTGATGGCTTAAATTTATTTGGAGCACAAACCAGATTTGATAGTTATATTATTCAAAAAACCAACAGTTTACATGTAAGCTCCGTCTTTTTAATTGATGAAAAAAACATCATTCATAAAGATTTTGATATTGCATCTTGGCCATTCTTACCCAATTATAATTTTGCAAATATAAAAAAATTATTAGTTCGGCCCGGCGAACAAGGGTATGATGTAATATATGATTCATCAATGTATGATGCACGTAAATTATCGAAAAATAAAACCAAGAAATTTAAATATCCAATTGTGCATACAATTACCAAGAAAGGTCTTGGATTAAGATATTCGCAAAAACGTCCACAAAAAAAAGCTAAAGTATTACTAAATTTTAATGAAATACAATATCCGTATAATGATTATCGCGGTGAATATGGAATGTCACAATTAACATTTGGACTTCCAATAAAGTCTAAAGGAGAAGGCGATAAAATAGTAAAAATGATAAATTCACCTGAATTTAAAGAAATTATTAAAGCAACAAAATGGACATCATTTCAAACGGATTATCGATTATTTCGACTTATCAAAGTAGTATAAAATCAATTATATATTATTTTATGAGTTATATTACACCGACCGAAAATAAAAACGCCCATTTTTAAATGAGAAAAAGAGTAATAATACTTAAGGGAACTTTTGGTTACTTTAATTATATACACCTTTGAACAATTAAAACCGCACAAAGTGCGGTTCAAGTTCAAAGGAAACGTTGCCGATAAATCAATTAAGACGCTTTCAGTTCCGGCTTTAGCCGGAACAATAACAAAGTGTGCGAAC
>Ga0114971_10001373_pt1 | contig 16553 bp, 17 predicted proteins | sample M_140625_MF_Meta_FD_87320 | JGI IMG/M metagenome (GOLD analysis project Ga0114971, IMG submission 87320) | Freshwater microbial communities from Lake Montjoie, Canada to study carbon cycling - M_140625_MF_MetaG | ecosystem: Environmental > Aquatic > Freshwater > Lake | place: Lake Montjoie...
AAAGGAGTTGAGTCGCCCCCAAATCAAGGGCTTAGGTGAGATGGTGTTCATGAATTGAAAAAAGTTAAAATCCAAGTATACAAAAAGCCATCCCCCAAATCATGTCCAAAGGGGCAGATCAGTACATACCCTAGAGCCTCAGCTGCAGATCCATTTAGGGTTAAGCTTATTTGAATTCAACCCCATTAGAAAAAAGCACCCGACCATGAAATGCATCATTTGCGCCTTGCTCCTTTTCTTCAATTGCACAGGGTCCATGGCACAACTCAACGTCATCATTTCTGGAGGCTTTAATGGCCCCTACTCCAAGGTCTTACCCGAGTTCGAAAAGTCTCGAGGACTTGCGGTTAAAACCTACTCTGGCGCCTCTCAAGGCAATGGCCCGCAAACCATCAAATCGCAACTTCAAAGTGGCGTTGATGCGGATGTCGTGATTTTGTCCAAAGAGGGGCTCGATGAGTTGGCATCTGCAGGGCGAATACTAGAAGGCTCCGAGGTCGGCTTGGCACTCTCCCCCTTGGGTGCAGCTGTGAGTTCAGGCTCAACAAAACCCGATATCGCTACCACTTCACGGCTTAAAGAGGCTTTGCTGAACACGCAACTGATTGTGGTCCCAGCAAGCACGAGCGGCATCTATTTGACCCAAGAGTTGTTTCCAAGGCTAGGACTTGCCAACCTCATCAAGGTCAAAGTTACAGAAAGAGGCAGTCAAGCAACGGCCCTCTTGGCCGCCAAAGGCGCTGATATGGCCATTCAGCCCACAGGAGAATTGTTCAATGTCCCAGGCATAGAGTTCGTTGGACGCCTACCCAGTGAGGTGCAACTGGTGCAAGTTTTTAGCGCCGCCATCGTCAAAGGCTCACCAAGAGTAAAAGAAGCCAAGGATTTAATTGAATTTTTAAGCTCTCCTCAGACTGCGCCCTTTATCGTTCACTATGGCATGGACGTTGTGAAAAAACAGTGAATTTCCATCTTTTGAGTATCAATACCTGTCAATACCTATCAAATCAAAACAAAATTGACATTAGCAACAAAACTGTTACAGTCACGAACTATTGACTTATAAGATTGAGCAGATAACCCGCCATTCAATGAGATCTCTATGGGGTCTCAATAGGCTTCAATCGTGTTCCTTGTTTTATATGGGCTTTGACTTTATTCAATGAGCAATCCTCAATCAATCAAAAGCAGTTTCAATGGTGTTTGGGTCGACACGTTGACACCTCTCAAAGAGGACTTGCACATTGACTTGCAACTGCTTGAGTCCCACCTAAGAACGCTATTGATCAAAGGCGCCCAAGGGGTGGTTCTTTTTGGATATCACGGAGAAGGGGCCTCTTTTAGCTCAGAGGAGAAAGCCGAGGCCATTTCTTTCTTATTGAAGGCCGGCGTTTCTGCCTCTAGCATTCTTTTATCCATCTCTTGCAATGCGGCACCGGACGTCTTAAAGCTTGTGCATTTTGCTCAAAAGGCGCAACTCCAAGGCGTGCTCATCAGCGCTCCGAGCTACTACAAGTCATTGAGCAATTTGGGATTGAGCAAGTATTTTGATCATTTACTTGGAGCCATCGGCGAGAGTGAATTAAAGATTTTCTTGCACATCCTGCCCATTGCATCACACGTGGACATTCCTGAAGCCGTTTTTGCTGAAATACTTAACAAGCACGGCAAGAAAATATTTGGCCTCATCAATGAATCCGGGCAAAGCACCCTCACCCAGGATCTGATCAAATCTTTCGCAAGTGAGGTAAAAATTCATTCTTGCAATGAATCGGATCTTAAAGCACTGCATTCCACAGGAACGATTTCTGCATTGGCCAACGTCATCCCAAGAGTGGTGGAACAGCTTTTGCATTCAGAAACCAACAAGCAAGTGAACTTTGTGCCTGGCATGAAAGTCAAAGGCTCGGATGATCGGCTGATTGAATTTCAAAGTTTATTTCCAAAGTTACCCCCTATCGCATCTTATAAATTTATATTGACCCAGATTTACCATGACACTGCGTGGTTGAATTGCCGACCGCCTTTGGACAAACTTGATCAAAACTTAATGAATGAATTAAGTAAGCGATTCAAAAAATTTGATCTTCAAACCAACAGTGAATGAACTATCATTTAAGAATGAGATTTAATTATGGACTTTAACAATACGTGGTACATCATTGAACACCAAAAAAAATACGAAGTCATCTCCCACAAAGATTTGATGGCTTTGGACGCGTCTAGTTATCAAATGATTCAAAACTACCGGACTCATCACGACGCCTTGATGGAGATGAGTCGATTGGTGACACAAGACATTGCAAATGTCCATGAAAAATTGAATCACCTCAAAAAGTAATCTCTCAAGCAACTAGCCGTTAAAAATCATTGTGCATGGACACTGATATTTTGTTTCAATCCGAAAGCCTTGATGGTCGACGCGTTGCAGTCGTGACGTCCCTCAAACACTTGGATGGCAGCCAAGAGTTTCAAGTCGATCTCTACATAGGAGATGCCTTGGGCTCGGATTTGACACACTACACAGAGACATTTGATCAAGCATGTCAATTGGCCACAGACTTGAGCACCACATTCGCTTCTTAGAGACGAGTTGCCTTTTTTATTAGGTTTTTTTAACAAACGAGACGCATTGCTTGCTAAAGAAAAGGGATGACCCCTTGTCTGGATTAAAGCTTACCAAGTCAAACTTAAAAAAATAAAATCCGCCTTCTGAAAAAGGCCGTTTGTATTAAATACGCTTTAAGTTGTGCATAATGTTCGCACGATGCAAAAAACAGATTTATCCCTTAAAGATTCACTCTTAGAAAGACTGAATCAATCACGCCCTGCGTTGTTCATTTCTCTTCAGGGCTGGAGAAGAAAAGTACTCTTTGTCGTAAGCTTTGAGGTCATGGCCATCAGTTGCTCTAGTTTGGGACTGTCTTTAATGTCAGAGCAAAGTGTCTCACACGCAAGTGTAATGGGTGCAGCATGTTCTGCCATTGCAGTCGCTTGGAATTGGATTTTCAATTCAATGTTCGAAAAATGGGAGTCGCACCAAGCATCTATCCATCGGACTCTTCTCAGAAGAGTGGCTCACGCCTTGGGATTCGAAATCCCCCTTTTAGTTGGTTTTGTGCTGTTATTTTCTTGGTGGTTTAGCATAGGTTTTGTGCAGGCGCTTTTGATGGATTTGGCACTGTTTTTATTCTTTTTGGTTTTTACATTTCTATACACTTGGGGCTTTGATCTGATGTTTGGTCAACCCAATGTACTCGTGAGGGAAAAAGGCGAAGAGGCCCTTTGATAAAAGTTAACCAAACTTAAATTTTAACTTTTAAAGTTCTTCAATTTTAATACACAAGTAAAAACACGTTTAGATTTAAGCTTATTTTGATATGCTTTTTTCTTTGAAATTAAAAACCAAAAAATTACTCAGCTTTTACACCTGACTCGCGAACAAGTTGACCCCAACGCAACTCTTCATTTTTCAAGAAACTGATAAATTCAGAGCGGGTGGTGATCACAGGCTCAAAGGACTGAGCTTTGATGACTTTGTCCACAAAATTGGGTTCACTCAAAATTTTGACGATATCGGCATGAATTTTCTCCAATACGGCTTCAGGCGTGCCCGCTGGTGCGGCCATGCCAAACCAAACGTTGGCCAAATAGCCTGGAACGCCGGCTTCTGAAATCGTAGGGAGGTCTGGTCTAAGGGACAAGCGTTTGCCTGTCGCCGTCGCTAAAATTTTGAGTTTTCCAGCTTTTTCGAGTTGATCAAAAACACTCAACGTCACCATCAGCATGGACAACTGACCACCAATCATGTCCGTCACAGCAGCGGCAGATCCTTTGTATGGAATGTGCAAAATATCTATATTGGCCATGCGCTTTAATTGTTCGGAAATGACATTTGGATACGATCCACTTCCAAAAGAGGCATAGCTTAATTTACCAGGATTGGATTTTGCATAGGCAATGAATTCTTTTAAATTATTGACAGGCACTGCGTTGCTGATTGCCAAAACAGGGGCCAATTGCACGACCTGAGCAATAGGCGCTAAATCAACCAAAGGTCGGTAAGGCATTTTTGTGTATAAGTGCTGATTGATGACAAATGTCGCCGTATCAGAAAACAAAAGCGTATAACCATCTGCAGCAGCTTTGGCCACCAAATCCGCACCAATCATGGTTGCAGCACCGGCGTGATTTTCAACCACCACGCTGTGCCCCCAGGTTTTAGACAATTGTTGCGCCAAGCTCCTGGCAACAGAATCGGTCCCTCCTCCAGTCGTATAGGGAACGACCATTCGAACCGATTTATTGGGCCAAGACTGCGAAAAAGCCAAAGCAGACGAAAAAAACAGTACAAAAACGGCAAACTTTATTAAAGGTGTCATGTCAAACTTTCAAGTTCCTATATTTCCGGGGAGGAGCCAACGCGCCTTACAATTTCAAGAGTTCAGAAAACGACTCAATCCATAAAAATCCATCAAGGATCTGACCCTTTGAATTGAGGGTTGAGCTTGTGACCACCCTCGACGACAAGGACTCAAGCCTGTCATGTTCTTAAGATCCACCATCAACTCTGTCGTCTTGAGCGTCACTGCCAATGAGTCCATGATCGGTGTATCATCGATTCGAAATACGCCCTCACTGGCTAGAATCAAGCTCAGTGGAATCTCTCCCAAAATAATGACATCTGCACCTTGAGCAATCATTTTTCTTGCGGCAACTTTAAACAGATCAATCAATGGACCAGGATGGTCAAAGCCTTTGAGAACGTCTGCAAAGCCAAAACCCACAGGTTGAACACCGACTGAAAACGCAGAAAGACCCATCGAATCGATTTGTTGGCGATAGCGCTCTGCCATTAAATCGATGAAGAGCAACATGCCAAATTTCTGCCCATAGCTTCCAGCCAACTTAAAGCAACTCTCCCCACTACCGACCACTGGAATATCCAAGATCGATCGAATCTCAGTCAACAAGGGATCGGGCATGGTGCACATGGCAAATGCATCAAAGCCAGTGTCTTGAGCATTCAAAGCATGCGCCATCCATTGCATAGAGTGCAAATTGAACAAAGCGCGGTGCCGAATATCTCCCCCCGGATAATTGGCATCATAACTACCCTCTGCCATGCCGTGCAAGACCACTTCTGTGTCCGCTCGAACCACCCGCTTGATGTGATCGGTCATTCTTTTTGAGTAATCTGGCAAATCCTCCAAAACAGTTAAACTTTGATGATAAATTCTCATAAAACCTTTTACGTCGCATAGTTAAACCATTGAACCCGATTTCAGGGTATCCCTGCCCTCCATCACCCATAGAAAAATGCAGTCTATCACCTTGCAATGATGCATTTTTTCCCTCCAAAGTCAATCGAGTTTTCACCCTAACATTCAGCTAGAATCACGCCTTAAGATTGAGCTGTTTTGCTCCTTTAAGATTGATTTGTAAAGATGGGACCGAACCTCATGAACTCAGGCGACAACCAAAATGTCCATGCAGTCGTTAAAGCGTGGGTGAGCCAACTCAACATCGCTTGCCAAAATCCCTCCAAGCAAGGTTTGATCCATTTGTTTGAAGAGGACTCGCACTGGCGTGAGGTTATCGCGTTGACGTGGACACTTTCGACCACCAGTGGCCGAGAACGAATCGCCCAAAATTTGGCGCAAAGTATCCCCAAAATGCAGGCAAAGAACTTTTGCATAGACCCACTTCGCCAGGCTCCACGTGTCATTGAGAGAGCAGGTGAGAGAGTCATTGAAGCCATTTTGGCTTTTGAGACAAAAATCGGGCTGGGTGCAGCCTTGGTGCGTTTGAAATATGCACATGATGGAGACCACCCTACTCACGCGTGGACATTTCACACGACCTTGGAGAGCCTGTATGGACATGGCGAACGAACGATCAAGGCAAATAGAGCAGATCCCGTCTTTAACCGCGATTTCAATGGCCCCAATTGGCTAGATCGAAGAACTCAAGCCCAACGCTTTGAGGACCGAGAACCGAGCGTTTTAATCGTAGGCGGAGGTCACGCGGGTCTCTCCGTAGCCGCCAGACTGGTTCAACTCGGCGTAGACTGTTTGGTCATTGACAAATTCAAGCGCATTGGTGACAACTGGCGCTTGAGATACCAAGGCTTGATGCTGCACAACCAAGTGCATAGCAACCACCTGCCCTACATGCCATACCCCTCAACTTGGCAAGATTACCTGCCAAAAGACCGCATTGCCAACTGGTTGGAGATGTATGTAGATTGCATGGATATTGCCTTTTGGACGGAAACTTCATTCCAAGGTGCGAGTTTTGACTCCTCTAGCCAAACATGGAAGGCCAAACTGCAACTCAAAAATGGCCAAATTCGGACCCTACAACCCAAACACATCATCATGGCAACAAGCGTGAGTGGGACTCCTCATATTCCGCCTATCCCAACACTGGATCAATTCAAAGGCCAAGTTGTTCACTCAAGCAAGTTCACAGAAGGTACCCAATGGAACAAGAGGCCGATTTTAATAGTCGGAACTGGAACAAGTGCACATGACATCGCTCAAGATTTACATGGCCATGGCGCCCAGGTGAGCATGCTCCAGAGGAATTCAACTTTGGTCGTTAATGTAGAACCCAGCGCACAGCTCTATGATGGTTTGTACTTGGGAGAAGGCCCCTCGCTAGAAGATCGAGACTTGATCAACACCTCCATGTCAATGAAATTGATGTTGGCCACTCACAAGCGCTTGACCGATCAAGCCAAAACCCATGACCGGCCCATCCTTGATGCATTGGCAAAAGTAGGTTTTAAACTCAATGACGGCATTGACGGCACAGGATGGCCCTTTTTATTTAGAACTCGGGGCGGAGGATATTACTTCAACGTCGGGTGCTCGGATCTGATCGCCAAAGGAGAGATCAAAATTCTCCAAAACTCAGACCTTGAATCATTCCATGAAAATGGAGTGAAAATGAAAGATGGTTGCGTCCTTGATTTTGACGCAGTGGTTCTGGCAACGGGTTACAAAACACAATCAGAAATCCTCCCCACTTTATTTGGTGAGGAAGTGGCCCAAAAGGTTGGGGAAGTTTGGGGGTTTGATACGCAGAAACAAGAACTAAAAAATATGTGGTCTAGAACAGCTCAACCCGGTTTATGGTTCACCGGTGGGGCTTTCTCCCAGTGCCGTGCGTATTCAAAATACCTCGCACTACAAATCAAGGCCACTGAGTTGGGTTTGATGGAGCATTGATATCGTTTTGTTTGGGGTGAGTGGTTGGCCAATGGTTTGCGCGACTTTTAAATTTTAAAGTGAAAAATATCATGACTAGAAAATTTGTGGATCTGTCTGTACCCATTGAGAATGCAGTCAAGTCTGACCCGCCAGGCCTGGAGCCCAGCATCGAGTATCGGGACCATAAGTCGACTGCACCCTTGGTCGCAGCCCGTTACCAAGACTTAAAGCCCGAGGAGCTCTTGGATGGCGAAGGTTATGCCATCGAGTTTCTCAAACTCAACACCCATAACGGCACCCATGTAGACGCACCCTGGCACTTTGCATCGACCATGGACCACGGTAAAAAAGCCGCAACCATAGATGAAATTCCGCTCGATTGGTTTTATGGTCCGGGGGTCAAGCTTGATTTTCGTCACTTCCCTGATGGGTATGTGGTGAGCGGCCAGGATGTGGAGACGGAGCTCAAAAGAATTGGCCATGAACTTAAGCCCTACGACATCGTCATGGTCAACACCTCGGCTGGCAAGCGCTTTGGGGATCCAGACTATGTGGAAGCCGGATGTGGCATGGGTCGTGAAGCCACCATGTATCTCACTTCAAGAGGCGTGAGACTGACAGGTACAGACTGCTGGTCTTGGGATGCACACTTTAAACACATGGCTAAAACATACGCCGAGGTGAAAGATGTTGCAGTGATTTGGGAGGGGCATAAATCCAGTCGTGACATTGGCTATTGTCACATCGAAAAAATGCACAATTTAGAAGTCCTTCCCGCACATGGTTTTACCATTTCTTGCTTTCCAGTCAAAATCAAAGGTGGTTCAGCAGGCTGGGCTCGAGCAGTGGCCATCTTTGAGGAATAAGCCATGAAACTCTGCACATTCGTTCATCCCTTGGGGCATCAAGCCATTGGTGCAGTGAATGCACCAGATCAAAGCATCTTGGATCTAGACATCGCCTACCATCTTCAGCACCAAGCCCACTTGCCAGCCTTCACGTCCATGCTGTCATTGATCAATTCTGGCGAGGATGGACTCGACGCCGCAAAAAGCTTGGTCAAGGCATGGAACACCCAGGCCGTGCTGCCTCTTCATGGGCTTACAATTTTGTCTCCACTGCCAAGACCAGAACAAATCAGAGATTGTTTGGTCTTTGAACAGCATTTGCTCAATGCCATGAAGACCTGGGAGCTTTTGACCAAGCGTCCATCGATGCCTGTATCGCCATTGTGGTATCAGCGACCTACTTGGTACAAGGGCAATCGCTTTAGCGTGGTTGGTCATGAATGTGAGGTTCAATGGCCACCTTATTCTGAGCTCATGGATTTCGAGTTGGAGTTGGCCTGTGTCATTGGTAAAAGGGGGCGAGATATTTCTGAAAGCCAGGCACTCTCTCATATTTTTGGTTTTACCATCTTCAATGATTTTTCTGCCAGAGACACTCAAATGGATGAACGTCCATTGGGCATGGGCCCCATGAAGGGAAAGGATTTTGACACTGGCAATGTACTCGGGCCTTGGATTGTCACCACAGACGAAATCGGGGATCCTCAAAACTTAGAGATGCAGGTAAAAATCAATGGCGAGCGTTGGGGTGGAGGCAACTCTAAAGACATGCACCATTCTTTCGCAAAAATACTGTCCTTCATCTCTGCATCTGAAACCCTTCATCCTGGTGAGGTGATTGCATCTGGGACCGTACCCACTGGCTGTGGATTGGAGTTGAATCGGTTTTTAAAACCCAACGACGTGATCGAGCTTGAAGTCGAAAAAATTGGAATACTTAGAAATAAAATTGTTCGGCCAAAGGTCTGAACAAAAAAGCGTTTAAACGCCCTAGAATGAAGAGAATCACCCGGCACTCTCTTTCAAGCTCATTGGCCCCTCTAACTTCAGAACGGTAATCAATATGTTTAGACTCATCCACCTCAAGTGTTTTGCCTCATCTGCTTTTTGGGTCTTGTCTATTTTGTTGCAGTCTACTCCTGCAGTGGCCGATTACCCAGACCGCCCCATTCGACTCATCGTCCCCTTTCCTCCGGGCGCAGGAACCGACACAACAGCACGACTATTGGCAAACGCGCTTTCTACTCAAATCAAGCAAACGATTGTTGTCGAGAACAAAGCAGGTGGTGGTGGCTCGATTGGAGCTCAAGCCGTGGTGGACGCGCCAGCTGATGGATACACCCTTTTCTTTGCCACCACGGGTACCTTGGTTTTCAATCCTCATTTGTACTCCAAACTCAAATACAACCCCCTCTCAGACTTCACGTCAATTGCTGGCGTCGCCTCCTTTCCCAACGTCTTGGTGATCAGTCCCACGCTTCCAGTCAAGTCTGTGGCTGAGTTCATCGCTCTCGCAAAATCAAAACCCAGTCAATTGACCTATGGGTCTTCAGGCACCGGCAGTTCGAGTCACTTGGCAGTCATCCTCTTTGAGTCTCTGACCGAGACAAGCTATACCCATGTCCCCTACAAGGGCACCACACCAGCGTTGACAGATTTGCTAGGCGGTCGAATTGATTTCATGATTGACAACATCACCACCCACGCTGGCTTGGCCAAACAAGGTAAAGTCGTGGCGCTTGGTTTATCAGGTACAAGTCTTTCAAACATGCTGCCTGGTGTTTTGCCTTTGAGCAAACTTGGCGTTACAGGCTATGATATGGTTTTATGGTATGCGATCATGGGCCCTGTTGGACTCAGCCCCGACAGCGTCAACTTTTTGAGCGATAGCATCAAAATGATCGTCAACCAAACCAAGTTCAAAGCCGCACTTGAAGTTTTGGGCAATGACAGCATGTACATGCCGCCCAAAGAATTGGATGGTTTTATCAAACTAGAGCATCGCAAATGGGGTGAGATTGTCAAGCGTTCTGGCGTCAAACCTGAATAGGCAAACACTTATTCACAGAGCACGACTTAGAACAAGTGCCACAGACTCTTTTGTTCTCGCAATTGATCACTGCGATCGTCAAAAATGACGCGACCTTGCTTGACCACGATCGCTCTGTCCACATGATCCAATGTGGCTTGTACATTTTGTTCAACGATCAACAAGGTGGTCCCTAGAGCCTTGCTCGACAAATTGATCGCCTCTAACATATCGCGAACAATGATTGGAGCAAGTCCAGTGGTAGGCTCATCAAGCAACAACAATTTAGGCTTGCCCATCATGGCCATTCCCAGGGCCAGCATTTGTTGTTGACCCCCACTCAAAGCGCCGCCACGCTGATCTTGACGCTCTTTGAGTATGGGGAAAAGTCGGTAGACCTCGCAGACATGGGTTGGGTCGTGCATGAGCCCTGCGATGCTCAAGTTTTGAGCAACACTCAGCTCCTTAAAAATATTGTGCCCTTGGGGAACAAAACCAATACCTCTGCGAACATTCAACTCCACCTTGGAGGTATTCACAGGCTCGCCTTGCCAATGCACCAAACCGTTCATGGGTTTGAGCTCGCCAACACAACACTTTAGCAATGACGTTTTTCCAGCTCCGTTGTGCCCAAAGACACCTACTCGTTCACCCTCTTTTATGGATAAACTGATATCGTGTAATATTTGAAGCTTGCCATAGGAGGCGTTCAGATGCTCAATTTTCAACATGATGGATCTGTATCCTTCATGAGATCGGGATCATTTTTTTGACCACCAAAATAAAGCGCTTCAAGCGCTTTACTTGCCAATAAATCATCCACACTTCCTCGCTCAAGCAACTTGCCCGAGAACATAAACACTGCAGAATTGCACAAATCCTTGACAAAGGAGATGTTGTGCTCGACGACACAAATGGCTCGTCCTCGCTTGGCCTCTTGCCTCACAATGTCCTTGATGGTTTCATAGGACTGCCCTTCCACCCCTGCCATGGGCTCATCTAGCAATAAGCAAGGACCGTTGTTCATCAAAGCCCGGGCCAAACCAATGAGCTTTTGCTGACCAAAGGTCAAATCAGAGATCGGCGAATTGCTCAAACTTGCAAGGCCCATTCGGGCCAAAATATTCAGGGCGTCCTTCTCTTTTTCTGCTTGTAGGCTCTTGACTTTACCAGACTGGAAAAACAACGCTCTCAAATTTTCAGCCTCGTAATAACGACTTGCCACAACCAAATTATTCAAAACCGTCATGGAAGGGAAAAGCCTCATGTGCTGCCACGTGCGACTGATTCCACTTTGCGCCCTTTTCACCATAGAGAGGCCCTGCAAGGAGTGCCCCATGAGTGTGATCGCACCAGAATCGATTGGATAGATGCCTGAGATCAGATTGAAAAGGGAGGATTTTCCTGCTCCGTTGGGACCAATCAGTCCCAAAATCTCTCCTGCATGAATCTCCAAATCAATGTGCTCAGCCACCACAATACCGCCAAAGCGTTTGCACAATCTCTCTATTTTTAAAATTGGCATCATTTAGTGGATCCTGAAGAGTTTCGATCAAACGAAGCCATCAGTCCTTGAGGGCGAACAAAAAGAAAAACAATCACAAGAAGGGAATACAAAAGTCCTTGCAAGGGAGCCATTACGCTTGGCGGAAAATTCAAAAATCCAATGGCTTGTGGCATGAAAAGCAACAAAACAGCACCCACCACTGGCCCCCATTGAGAACCCATACCTCCCACCACGACCATGGTCAAAATCATAGAGGACTGCAAGATTTCGAACTGATCTGGATTTACATATTGGTAGTAATAGGCATAAAGTCCCCCTGCAAGCCCAGCGCATGCACAGCCAATTCCAAAAATGACGAGTTTGACCTTCATGGCATTGCGCCCTAAAGATGTATAGACCAATTCATCATCCCTCATGGCCGTAATCAGCAAACCGTATGGCCCGCGAATTAGCCAACGAATAAATAAGAAAACCAGGGCGGCCAACGCAATTGAAATCAATGCAAACACAGTACTTCGATCCCCAAAGTCCACCACATTGGGAATGTTACCCAGTCCTGAGGCGCCACCCGTGAAGCTCAAATGTTTGATCACTTCTAAGAGCCCGAGTTGAAAGCCAATGCTGGTGATGAGCAAATAATCCCCAGATATTCGAAGGGAGGGGAGCGACAACATCAAAGAAAACACCAATGCAAGACCTGCGCCCAAGGCAACAGCAAAGGGGGGCCAAATAGACATGTTCACACTGAGTACACCACACGTGTAAGCACCAAGGGCAAAGAAAATGGGATGCGCAATGCTGACCAGGCCACCGTATCCTATGATTAAATTGAAACTTGAGCTCAAAATGACATAGATACCCATGAGCACAAGCACAGAGATCACATACTCCATCTAGGTTTTACCTCCACCCAAAAAGGATTTCATGGATTGCCAAGAAAACCCTTGAGGAAAAAACAAGATGGTTAGAAATAAAAAAGCGTATATCAAAAGGCTTTGCCATTCAGAGGGAATGACAAAGACGCTTAAAGACTGAAGCAAAGACAAAAGTATGGCCGCTGCTGCTGCACCAAACACCTGTCCCATGCCGCCCAATAAAGTTGCGATGACCGCCAACAACATCATCTGAAGTGGTGTATTGGGCAGCATGGCCACTTTAAGACCGAACAAATACATCCCTACCGTCATCAATAAACATGCCAAAACAATGGTGTAGAGATAGATGCGGTTGACGTCAATGCCATACAGCCGAGCCAAGGCCGGATGGTCCGCAACGGCCGACATGAATTGGCCTATATGGGTTTTATGCATGATGACAAACAGCGTGAGCACCGTCAATGCAGTGAGCGCCAAAGCCTGCAAATCCCAATGGCTGACCACAATGCCCCCAACCATGATCACGGGGGACATGATATTTTTTGTGAGGCTAAGAGGTTCCGTGCCAAAACACATCGCAAAAAAATACCCCATGAATTGAGAGACCACAAGCGTCAATATGAAAAACGTCAGGCTCGTGGAATGCCGGGCCCTGAGGGTTTCTATGCCGTAACGGAAAAAACCAATGGCCGATACGCAGGTGATGAAAAAGGAGACCAGTACCGCCAGCCACATGGGCCAATCAAAGATATTGAGGCACACATACAGAGAATAAAAAACAATGCACATGAAACCGGCTTGGGCAAAATTCCATATTTTCACAACCTTCAAAATCAATGAAAATGACATTGCAAAAAGGACCGCATAAGAAGAAATGGCCAAGCCAGTCCATAAAATTTGCAAAAGGATGGAAAAGGTCACTTTAAGCCACCCTTTAAAAACGAACGTTTCGATTGAATCAAAAAGTCATTCAAAAGTCGTTATTTGATCGTTGCCAAGGGTACAAAAGCGCCTTTTTCTACCGTTAAAAGATAGACGGGTTTTTTAACCCGGTGATCTGCTCCAACTTCAAGCATACCCGTCATGGGCAAATCAAAGTCTTTGATCGTGATCAAGGCTTTTCTTAAATTCTCTCCTGTTGCGGGTAATTTATTCTTTGCTACCCACCTGAATAATTCAGCCACGATGTAAGGACTGTCGTAGAGGTATTGTGTATAGGGCAATCCATTGGGCGTGCGCTTTTCAGTCGTTTGCCAACGCTTGATGAAAGCGGCTACATTGGGATTGTCATTGACACCCGGCGCCAAGGAGGTCACGATCAACCCCTCTGCAGCGCTGCCCAATTGTTCAATCACTTTGGGGTTGTAACCGGCTGAGTAGCTAGAAACTCTCTGGGTGATTCCGAGTTGACGCATTTGGGCAATGACTTGTGGCAAATCGGTGATAAGCCCTTGAATGTGAATAATCTCAGGGTTTGCCGCTTTGACTTTTAGGAGTGCGCCCGTAAAGTCAGTGGCTTTTGCATCATAAGCTTCATAAGCCACGATCTTGCCTCCAGACTTTTCAAAGGTGGATTTATAGATGTTTGCACCCTCAACCCCAGAGTCATTGTTGATGTACATGACGGCTGCGCTTTGTTTACCCAAGGTCTTGTGGCTGTATTGAGCCAAAGCAGACACATCGACATCGGCCAAAGGGAAAGTGGTGTAGACATAGTCGCCAAGCGTGGCAATCTCAGGTGAATTGGCACCTACACTTAACTCTAAAACCTTCTCCCGGTTCGCAATGGGTGCAACCGCTTTGACCACAGCACTCCAAGACGTTAGGAAAATAGGTAATTTGTCCACACTCACAAAACGCTTGGCCGCATTGATTCCAAGCTGGGGATCGGCCGCGGTATCGATCAAAATCATCTCCAACTGTCTACCGTTGACCCCTCCTTTGGCGTTGATATCAGCCACACCCCATTGGGCGGCTTTCACCTGATCGGCACCAAAGAGAGCTTGCGTGCCGGACAAGGGCATGGACAAGCCAAATTTGATGGTTTCATTCGTTTGGGCCGTGGCTATGCAAGCACAAAAGGCACTCAAACCGAGTACTGCCAAGGTCAGAGAAAGAAAGGGGCGTCGTTTTTGATGCATCGCAAGAACTCCTTAATGGGGAAAAACACAAAGAACCTATCATCACAATTTTTATAAGAGTCTAGCCTATTTAGGCCCTTGAACCAATCGGTTGAAGTACTGAGATCAGCTCTTTGGTGCTGGATACATCTGCGTACTTCTCTGACATGTCAAATAAATTAACCGCATGAGAGGTCAAACTGCGATCGTAAACCGCATCATGTGGAACGGCTACTTTGAAATTCAAGGAAAAAGCATCAACAACACTCGATCGCACACAGCCGCTGGTACTGCAACCCGTGACGACCAAGGTATCGGCCTGTAAATCAATCAAATGACTGGCCAAAGCAGTTGCAAAAAAAGCACTGGGGTGTTTTTTGGGGAGCAAGACGTCCCCGTCTTGGGGTTTGATTTGTTCAACAAATTCATAGCCATTGGCCGCAATATTCATGATGCCTGGGATTTTTTCAGCCAGTCGCCCACCTTCATTTTTAATCTTTGGGGCAACGTGAGGATAGAGAACTGGCCAGCCTTTTTGACGAAAAAGCACCAACAATTCTTCAATATGCACCAAAGCATCCCAGGCCACTTCCCCGCAACTTGTGGGAAACTCTTTGATTGCTTCGAAAAAGGGCATGGGCCGAGTTCCTACCGTTCGGTATTGAACATCGATGATCAAGAGCGCAGGTCGACTCCCTACACCAGAAGGTTTGCCAAATCCAGCAGCGCGATAAGCGCGTTGTTCATCTTGGCTGATGACGTTGTCCCAAGGTTTCAAAATATTCTCCTTAAAGATGTTCTTTTTAATTAGGGGCTCTAAACAGATATTGTCCAGCGCCAGCTTGACCCATGATCTTGCCTTCGTGCATGACGGTGCATCCTCGCAAAATGGTACGTACAGGCCAACCTTTGAAATGCTGTCCTTCGTACAAACTGTAATCTGAATAAGAACCCAGCTCAGAAGGAATGACTTCACGCTCCAAATTCAGATCCACCAGGGTGATGTCAGCATCCTTACCAATGTCCAGTGACCCTTTCGTGTTCTGTATATTGAAAATCTCAGCAGGAGACTGCGTGAGCAGTTGTGCAATGCGTTGCAGTGAAAGTCGCCCCTTATGGTAACCCTCGGACAAGAGAACCGGCAAAATCGTCGCTGTTCCAGGAAAGCCTTGCGAGGCGAGCCAAAATGGTTTTTCTTTGGTGGCCTTTTTTCTTGGAACATGGTCTGAGGCAACGACATGAATTGAACCATCTTGCAACCCCTCCCACATTGCAGAGACATCATCGGCACTTCGAAATGGAGGGTTTGCCTTGCCTAAAGAGCCCAAATCAGATTCACACGTATGCGTTAAGTAATGGGGACAAGTTTCAACATAAATACGATCATATCGAGCTTTCCACTTCCTCACCTCGTCCAAAGCCAGTCGGGTGCTGATGTGAGGAATATAGATTTGCGCTCCTAAATGTTCAGCGAAATACATGGCCCGAACGCAGCTTTCGGCCTCGGTAAAGGGTGGCTTTGCACGAGCCCAGTCTTTAAGACTAGGAGACTCTAAGGATTGCATCTTGGTTCTCAACCGATTGACAATCTCAATGTTTTCAGTATGACAGACAATGGTCACATTCTTGAGTTTTGCAGCGTTCTCAAGCAAATCATAGAAAAAACCATCATCGGTCCCATCTAGTCCCAAATAGCGGCCCTCTTCACCTTTGAAATTCATGAAGTATTTAAAGGAAGACACGCCGTATTTTTTTACATAGTCAGGCATTTGAGCAATGTGCAATTCATTGGCAGCACTAAAATGAAAGCCATAATCAACATAGCACCGACTCTTTGCATAGCCTTGTTCTCGGGTATACACATTTGTGTAGTCCTCGTTATTCAAAAAATAACCCAAAACAGTTGTAAATCCTCCTTGAGCTGCGTAAATGGTCTCTGACTCGTATTCAGTAATTT
>Ga0114971_10001377_pt1 | contig 16529 bp, 19 predicted proteins | sample M_140625_MF_Meta_FD_87320 | JGI IMG/M metagenome (GOLD analysis project Ga0114971, IMG submission 87320) | Freshwater microbial communities from Lake Montjoie, Canada to study carbon cycling - M_140625_MF_MetaG | ecosystem: Environmental > Aquatic > Freshwater > Lake | place: Lake Montjoie...
ACATCATTTTAATGGTTTCAAAACATTTTACAGCAATTTTATCAGTCTCATTTTCAACGGATCCCATTATACTCATATTCACCTCTCGTCCAAGACTAGTGTGAAAACAATCTATCATAAAGAGTAAAAATTCGGGCAAATCATTTTGCGCATATCCAGTAAATATATTGATTTCTTTTATTTGCGCCAACTTTTGAATTGTTTTTAAAAATTTATTTGGAGAAATAGTACAATTTTCTTTCCACATTAATTGACGCAAACTATCCCATTCTAGTAAAAGTGTAGAATCATATTTATTTTGTAGTTTTTTCTTATATGTTTCCTTATTCAAAAAATGATTTAATTCGTATGTATGCGATAAAATTTGTACGCACGAATTGATAAAACATGTGTTTCCTAAATTGACTAGTCCAGTCAAGCCTTTATCCTTAAATATGTCATTTGATTCCACAATCATGGTTACTTATCATGTTGAAATGTCCTTAAACAGGTTTTCTAATAGTATATAATAAATCAATTTACTAATATCGTTGGAGTCTTTGAGTAAACATTATTAGATATTTAATAGGAACTTATATTTAAACAAGTTTCCATATTTATAGTATATGTCAAATTTTACTTTATCTGAAGATGATCGCCATATATTAGATATGTATATTGCCATGTATAATCACACTAATCGACAAATAGATACGTTACACGGTATTCTGAGAGAAATTCGATCATCTATTCAACGAATTACGCGTACTACACCTCATCTAGATAATCCGCCTGTAGTTAATAATATTGCCTCTAATGAAAATTACATCCTTCCTCGTTATAGTAGTGAGACCAATGAAAATTATAGCACTAGTACTAATAGAGCGCAACAACAACGACAACAACAACGACAACAACAATCACATATTCAACCACCTCCGCCAGTTGGTTTACAACCAGTAGATGTATCAGCATTGCCAAGAACAGTCAATGGAGCACATCCAGTAACAAATAGGGGATTACCTTATACAGTTCGACCAGGTCAAGAACCTCATAATTATGTTACATATAATGCTAATGGAACTATGCAAAGATGGAGATATCCTTACTCTCAACTTCCAGTTAGAACAAGAAACTATTCTGAAATATATACTATACCTGATAGACCTAGTACAAATACAAATACTAGAACAAATACAGCACTACACTTACTTTATACATTTTATGATCCTGTCCCAGTTATCCCAACAACAACACAATTGACACAAGGGTTGAGAGACACTGTATTTTCAAATATCGTTACCCCTTTGAATTCAAGTTGTCCTATTACCATGGAACGATTCGAAGACAATTCAAACGTGTCTGTTATTTTAGGCTGTAATCATATTTTTAATCCAACTCAAATAAGGAGTTGGTTTATTACAAGTGCTAGATGTCCGGTGTGTAGATATGATATACGAGATTATAGACCAGCAGCAGCTACTATAAATGAAAATAATGATGATGATTCCAATTACAATGATCTTCCAGGATTAGAAGAGGAGAGTAAAGAAGAAGACGTGTTGGAAGAAAGTAAAGAGGAAGAATCTACTCCTAGAACAAATACACCAACCTATTCACAATCTTTAGAAGAGCTAACGCAATCTTTATTAAACCAATTATTAGCCCCTAGTGTCAATGGGTCTATTCAGTATTATGATTATACCTTTGACTTTTCTGGTAATACTATAATATAAAAATTGAAACCTTATTATTAGTAAAAGATAAGAGTAATATTATAGTATCATGGAAACCTTTAAATTTATTGGTAACAAATGTTCTACTGTTTTATATGGTACATACGTTGCTTCGGCAATGTATGTACTATGGATTTTAATACATTATGTTTCAACTCACTTATACTCTCACTATTGTGCTCCTAATACATTTATAGGTGTTATTACGTCAGCATTCTTGGTATCAGCACCACATTGTGTTGCTTTGCGTTGGGCTATTAATAATGGAGCTACTATTATGAATGCCATGTGGCTTTTACTAGGTACATGGGTTTGCTCTAAACTTATGGTTACCAATCCAGTTGCTAATGTAATTGAATAAAAAATATATAAAGAATAAATTATATTATATTATATTATTGTATACATGTCAGCCTTCCCAGAAAGACATCGATTTAAATGGAATATGAACGAGATTAATCGATTGTATGTTGAATACCAGTTAAGAGAACTAGATGTGAATAGTATTGCACATCTTCACAAACGAACTGTTTTTTCTATTTTGAATAAGCTGGCAAGTGAAGAACTGATTCAACCCACTTGGGTCGATGCACGAGGGTATAAAAGTATCGAATATGAGAACTATTGTATGGAAAATAGTTCAGATTCCGATAATGAAGATGGAGAAGGGGATTCTGAATATGTAGATGAACTAGAAGATGACGGTGCTGAGGAGGATGATGAAGAGGAGGATGAAGAGGATGAAGAAGAGGAGGAGGACCCCGAAGGTGCAGAGGAAGAAGATGACGGTGCTGAGGAGGAGGATGACACCGAAAGTGCAGAGGAAGAAGATGAAGAAGAAGAGGAGGACCCCGAAGGTGCAGAAGATGAGGAAGAGGATGATGACACCGAAGGTGCAGAGGAGGATGAAACGAGCTCGGGTGAATTTGATCCTTACAGTGTAAAACAAAAAACAACTATGTTTATAACTATAATAAATAATGTTAAATCATTCTTCTATAAGGGCTAAATATATCCTTCAACTATAAATATTAAGCAATACGACAATTAGTATAGCAAGTAAAACCCACCCAGCAAAAAATAAATTAAATTTATTTCCTCCTTTTTGAATTTTTGACAAAAACATTATTTTTATACTTTATCTAACTATAAAAATAAAAAACTTATACACCAAGTGAGAATATTACAATCATTCCAATAAGAATAAGAGCTCCTAGAAATCCTAGCATATTTATTTTATTTCTATGTCTCTCCATAGGAGCTTTGCCAAAGTTGCCTTTATACTCAGTTGACGATGAAGGCATTATTTTGTATTTATTTATATAACTATTATTTTATTTTAATAATGGCTTATAAAAGTTACTAATTTGACTGGTATTATTTTTTTTATGTTGTGTAATATCCAAATACTTTTTGAAGAGCATTGTTTCCACCTCTTTATTTCGTAGACTTTCTATTTTATCTGCCAATTTTTCTGGAGCTGTATTTTTTGTTAGAGTTTGGATTTTCTTGCTAAAAGAATTGGTTGGTCGATTTCCTGAACTTTTTCCTTGAATCGTCCATATTTTTTCCAAAACAAGAGCAAACACTTGTTGAACCGGCTTCATAATTTGATTTGTAATATAAAATGAATAATCAATTTTGATATTGTTTTCTTTGATATAAGTAGGAGTTTCTATCTTTTCTCCTTGTAAAGCAGTCTTGCTTGGATTATGTATATAGACAAATGGAATCCTATCACCTGATGCCGGTTTTGATCCTGGATCCCTCGCTGTAATTCTATCTGCCAAAACCTTGTGTGCTATCTGTTTTGGATTCTTGTATCCAGTCCTTAATGATTTTGTGATGACCAACTTTTCCATAGGATATTTTTCTTCTACCATATCCTGTAAGCTAGTTTGTAAGAACTCTACTGCTTTCATAATATCCTGTTGCTTCATCAAAATATCAATAATGCCTCCATAAATATCTTTTACAATAGGAGCATTGTCTCGTCGCTTCAAGACAATTCCCATCTCCTTTCTTTTTCCTTTATTTGGATCATGTTCATAGAGCATACCCACATATCGCTTTTTCGATAATAGACAGAAGGGCATAAATGTTTTTTCGTATTCAAGATCATGTGGTGCTTTCAAGAAACTAGATGCTAAATGCCCTGCTTCTTGTGCCAACTCTATCGTAATTTCCAGAGCATCTTTTCCTTTAATAGGAACACCTTCGGGTGTGTGTAGATTAAATGTGAAGAATACACTATCCGTATTATGAACAATCATATTTCCAATTCCAGCAGCGAAATGGTGATTATCTGTTGTTAAATCGTACACATAACCTTCGTATGGAATATCTATCATTTTTTTAACAGCAAATAACTTTCTTTGTTGAGTTAATTTTGTCATGGTAATTCTATATATATCCATTTTATCACTTCTAGTATTAATAGAAGTTTTGTATCCTAGACTACTCGCTAACCAACAAATATGAGAAGCACTTATTTGGTTCTTTTGATCAATACGAGTATATCCATTTTTATCTTTATCGCCATCAGCGTCGTATAATCCGTTCCAAAATGCTCTACGAATATTATCTGGTGCCATTAACACCTCGATAGGAATTACCTTTGCCTTATTATAGTACATCTTTTCACGATATTTTTTTACAAATGACGCTACTCCTCCATAAACATTATCACATTTTGGAGAAATTTTATAAACACCCGAGCTAGCTAATGTATCCATATATCTCCATTCATACTCAGGGTATGCTTTGTTACACAATTCTATATATTTATTAATAAAATCCATAGAGGCATTGTTTAACGCCCAAGAATGTTTTTTACCAGAAGGACAATCATATTCTCCACAACTGCCATCACCAAAGAAGAAGCCCATAATTTGAGCTTCTTCTTCTGTAATATTAGTTTGATATGTATTACCATCCATTTGTGGTAAAGGATGATGTAATAACTCAGTGCCTAGAACAACCTCTTTGGGCGAAATTTCTTTACCATTTGATAGAATAAGAGAATGATCGTCGGTCACATCAACTAATCCAGTATGAGTTAGAATACGTACCATCTTTTTATGTGATGCCAATTGATGTCGAATAACTCGGTGTAACTTTGTCCAACCTTTCTCCGTCCAAGTTTCTACATTATCTAATTCACAAAATTCCTTCTCCTGTTTTCCTTCTTCTTTACATGTTGTCCAATTATTTCCTCCATATTTTACTGCCAACTCTTCAATCGTACAAATATCATATGAACTATTATTTATTTTGAGATAAATGGGTGTATAAGAAGCTACACTATCACCATATATGTACTCAGCTTTTGTTAGAACAGGTCCTTTTGTGGTCTCGCACATAGAATCGCCATAAGTCTCTTCAATCACTTTTTTAGCATACGTTAGCAAAAGTCTTCCTGTGGCTGTGGTGGCAGCAGCAACATCCTTTTCATAAAAGGTACTTGTTCTAGCACCACATTGTCCGTATAAAGAATTGGCTGTTAGTTTATAGGCCAGCTGACGCTTATCCAGTACATTCTTCATGAACTCATCGCTTTGTTGTGGAATCAGTTTTCTCGTCGTCTTTCTTGCTTTTAACAATTCCTCCAGAATAGACGGCATAATAGCTCTCGACCCGTCGGGATATTGTGCGAATCGGCATATCTTATACCCGCATTTTACTTTTACCGCGGCAGCACTTGGCGTCTTTCTAACATATTTAAAGGTGTCGTAGGTAATATCCACATATTCATATTCTTTAAGGTTATCATACACAAATTCACTCGTATCCTCATGTTTCTCACCAAGCTCTTTTAAAAGAACTCCATCTAAGTCATATTCTCGGGTCCATACTTTGCTATCGTGGCTGAGATTCTCACTCATCATAGAAGATGGATACAAAGATGCGTAATCCACACAAGCAACTGGATTATCTAAATATAAATCGCATTTTGGATCCAACACGATAGCACCCTCATAGCCATCTTGGTCGCCTTCTAATTTCTCTATTACAGGCATCAAAGTTCGTTTTTCACGACATTTCTTGGCTACATAACTCGTCAATTTAATGCCCTGACCGCGCATGACTAAGAAGTTAATGGGAACGCTACAGATTTTCGCCATCTCCACAAACCCTGTCATGACATCTACTTTGTTTGTCAAGTAATGAACCAAGTTACAATCCTGAATACAGTATTTGGCAATAACAGCACGGTCTTCATCCGAACCATTCGTCATACGGAAGATATCTTTTGGCGTCACGTCATCCTTTGCCATCGTCCATCGGACTTTTTTGGTGAAATCTGGATTGATACTGCCTTGTATGACAAACGTTCCCGCTGGTTTCTCTATGGAAAGAACCTTGAATTTTTGTCCGTCTTGGTAATATTCTGTGGTATGCCCTATTTCTTCTATGTGAATATAGCTACCTACTTGTAATCCAGTCAAGTTTGTGCTACAGATTTGTGTGGTATTATTGCCTTCTTCTTGTTTTACCAAGGTCTTGACATAATCTCCGATAAAGTGTCCGGCAACATAATCCAACTTATAAGAGACCAGATTTTCTTCTCGTCTAAAATGATTCAGCAAATCTATTTGAAGCCTTCCTGGAATTTTAATGAAATTCAAATCATATTGTCCGCTAGCAATCGCCAAACTACTTTCTTCGATCTTATATCTGCCTGTTTCTTGACAAATAGTACCACAAATCTCGTCTCTATTTCTCGACAGTTTGAGAAACTCCTCGACACAATCCATTTCCTCCGCTCGACAAAACATGAACTTGTAATCAAAACCAAATATATTATACCCAATAATGATGTCGGGATTTTCTCTTTGAATAATGTCTCGCCACGCAAGAAGCAGATCTTTCTCAGACTTACATAATTGGATTTCGGCATTGCTTACTTTATCACTTGTTCCTAGAACAGCGCAATGATTCAAATAAGGTTCGGGTTCACCTGATTTTAAAAAGGTGGACCCAATAAAGGTCACTTTGTCACCTTCCAATTTAGGGAAGATGGCATTTAATGATGCGTTTATTTCCGTAATTTTGGCTTCTCGTGTCAAGGAAGATTTGTTGAGGATATCCGAGATAACACGCTTTTTAACAGATGGCTTCACAGGTTTTTTATACGATGTTGACTTGTATTCATCCTTGTCTTCACCATCATTATTATTTTTGTACGATTGATACAAATCTTCCCCTGGTTCATCTGGTTTTTCCGTCATTCGTTCAAACATGGCTTCAATCGTGGTCTGATTCTGGAATTCCGATTCATTGATACTTAGCTCGGTATTTAGCCAAGTATCTATCAGCGTTTCCAAAGCAGCCTTGTCTTTTGGTTTCTTGATTGGAAAGACCAAATCAATCTTATCATCGGGAACAGTATAACCATAGGCGGCTAATAAAATGTATGTCAAAGACTCTTTCAGGTCTTCTTCACTCCGGGCGACACCATCGTCAAAGTAGTCTACGATATTGGTCGCCAGCTTCTTGTAAGATTTCACTGGAATGGGGAAATCACCGTGACTACTACTTGCCTCAATATCAAAACTACAGATTTTGTAAGGAACTCTTACCTCTTTGTCATTGAGAGGAATGATGTCCTTGTAATGTATTCTAAACTCATACTTACAGGTGGTTGTTTTAGCTGTCAATTGCGTCACTTTTTTCATGGGTATTAAAATCCATCCAGATGGACTTATATCTTTGATATGAAAGAAACGAAGAAGTGGTGGAATATTGGATTCATAGAGAAACAGCTGAGTATCTTTAAACGAGTATCCATTGGCTAAAAGCTTGTGCGTTCTAGGATGATACCAGAGGTTCTTCACTTTGTTAAAAGTAGGCATATTGTTGAAGTAAAAGCATAGAAACTTGTGTTCTTTTCCTCCGTCAAACCCATACAACTTTTTGCGTTTAATGAGCTTACACTCTACAATAGAATTTTCATAGTAGGGACCCACCTTCGCTTTAATAACTGCCAGAAATTGCTCTTTTAAAGATTGGGTCCAGCTATCATCCACTTTCACGTAGAAGAAAGGCTTGAATTCCTCGGCTAAAATGGAGCACGTTTCGCCTTTTTCATTGATTCCGAACATTTGAATCATGAACTTGGCTTTGTCCTTGAAGGTCTTTTTCCCTTTTTTGTTTTTTGCGTCAGAGTCACTACTGTCCTCTTCATCCCGTTTCTCATTGTATACATTAAAATCGAATAATCGAAAAGACTGGTCTAGCATTCTTGTTTTTGGTCTTACTTGTAATAATAGTTCCGTTACATTTAATTCAATTTTTAATGAATTATATGATATAGAATTTTAGGATAAATAATAATTTTATATCATTAATATAATATGAACGAGCCATATTCTAAGGAGTCTGACGCAGTATGGAAAAGAAAAAACTACGAAGAAGGTGAACTAGCAAGAATACGTGATAAATGTGAACACAATTATAAATTGCTTCGTTCTGAAAAAAATTTAGCATTGAGACTTAATGAGTGTACTAGAGAATAATTACAACCGTTATTTACATCAGAAGAAGATATAGAAAGATTTAACAAAAGATTTCCTCAAGCGGAATATCAAGAAAGAAGACATAGTGATCCTACTGGAGCAAGTGAAAAAATGTATGAAGATGAATCTGATTCTGCTATATCATTTATCGGTAATAAACCTACAAGACTATTTGGCGGAATATATAGGAAGTATAGAAAGTGTAGAAACTCTAGAAAGTCGAGAAAATAAATGGTGGATCTACATTTAGGGGAAAAATAATAAAATAATTGTCATCCATCATTTTATTATATGAATAAACCCATTCAGGCTATCGCTGTCTTTGATACTAAGAAGATCAAAGGCACAGTTGTATTTACAGAAGATTTGAAGCATCATTGCGTTATCATTGATATTGACGTTTCTGGCTTAAAAAAAGGCACTAGCCTTGGATTTCACGTCCATGAAGCAGGTGACTTGACAGACCAGTGTACTAGCATGTGCGCCCATTTCAATCCATATGGCAAAAAACATGGTGGTCCTGAAGACAAAGAGAGACATGTCGGGGATTTAGGTAACTTGGAAACAGACATTTATGGATGTGCTAAATATCGAATGATAGATCATATGATTAAACTTCGTGGTTCCAAAGCCAATATTATTGGTCGAGGCCTCATTATTCATGCCGATCCTGATGACTGTGGTAAAGGCGGGTTTTCCGATAGTTTAACTACAGGTCATGCTGGAAAACGCATTGCTTGTGCTGTCATTGGATATTCCAAGGCTATGTTTACTTCTTAGAGTTCTTTTCTTTTTTACAATACTGTTTCTGAGAGAAACCCTTGGGTTTTCGACAATTGATACTTCGCTTGTATTTTAGTGACCATTTTCCACCTCGTTTTTTTGTTCTACGGGTTCTTCTTCTTTTACCACCACTTTTAGAAGTTTTTTTCTCAATCCACTCTTCAAATGCGTTCAAAGTTCGCCCTTTTGTAAATTCTTCTATTTTATCTTCGTGAATATGACGAAATGTAGGAACGCCATCCGGTTCAGACCCGGCATTTTGTAAATTTTTAATATTAGATGTTTCTACACGTGCTACAACTATATCTGTACCTGATTTACTATATTTCTCTTTTAATTTATCCCATTCTGGTTTTGCTGCTTCACATGGCCCACATCCGTTTAAAAATATCATTAAAAATACATGCTTATTTTCTTCGATAAATTTTTTTACTTCCGATAATTCACTTGATGTATTTTTTTCAGAATCCGAATCACCAATTACAATAAATGTCATTAATATATTATAAATAGAAAATAAAAAGACGATAAAATAAAATTATATACTATTTATATAGTATATAATTATATATAATAACCATGGATCATAAAAATAACTACAGTCTTTGTACTATCGCCATTATCGTCTTTTTAGCAGGACTCTATTTTTACGCAAGTCAGGCCAATAAATTAAAAGAAGGATTCGCTGGCTCAGAAAAACGCTGTCCTAATATTCTGGTACAAAAAGGAAAACGCCTTTACTTGTACAATTCTAAAATTGCCAAGGTCCCTGGAGTCAATCCTATCGAATTCGAAAATTTAGAAGATTATGTTGAATTTACGGATTGGCAACGAAGTCAAGGAATTAAATGTCCTGTATTGTATTTACAGCATTCTTATGACACCCAAGGTAATTCAGGATACAAAATAAGACCTGGTGCGACTGATTTACACGGTGGATTACCGCCAAGTACAACCACTAGTACTGCTGAAACAGGTCCTATTAGCAAATTGGTAGATGCTACCCGCAATGATCCTCCTTATAACCAAAACATTACACCTGGATTTGACGCATCATCATATTATGTAGGACGAAAGACACCATTGGATAAAATGGACCAAACTCAAGAAAACTTGTTATATAGTCCTAATGCCATGGACCCCAATTGGGGCGGTGATGACTATACACAATCATTAATAGATCAGGGATATTACAAAGGGAACGAAGTAGCTTTACGAGTAAATGCTTAGTAAAATAAATTTACAAATTTTCAAAAAATAATAATATAGTATTAGTATAAAATCCAATACTATATTATATGCCACACGAGTTCACCTTTCCATTTGATACCTGTGAACGACCTCAAAAAGGTGCATTAGTAGCACAACCTTGGTCTACATTTGTGAATTGTATATCTTTATCTATTGTATTTTATTTTTTATGTAAGGTTAAAACTAGACAGGCATTTATCTTGTTAATAGGCCTTTTTTTCTTTGACTGTTTTCATTTGTTTTCTCATTTTATACACATACAAAAAGGCATTCAACTATCATTGGTCCATTTTATGGCCTATTTTTTAAATTTCTCTCTTATATACTTTTTGTATAAATTCTCGGGCAAATTCTTGACACCCGTGATATCCATCCTTCTTATTTTCATTCTTGTATGTGATATTTATTTTTTACTTTACAAAACCCTCCTTTGGTACTTTTTTACCCAAATAGCATTCTTTACCATTGTTTTACTATACTATAAATCGTCTATTATAAAAATTATGGGAGTCTATAAATTAAGCCTTCTTTTGTTCTTTATTTCTATGGTTTATTTTGGCTTTGTAAATGAGGTTTTAAACTGTGATACTATGTTAGCATGGTGGCCTAGTTTTCCATTTCATGCTGTAATAGAAATGATTATAGTATTCTCTAATTATATCTTTGCCTCTAGCTTTTACAATGTCTAAAATAATATTGTTATTTATTTTTATTTATATAGTTATATTATATAAATAAATTACCACTATTATCCAATGAGTCCAAAAACATATAAAGTAAGAAAGTCTGAATATCATAAAATAACTAAAAAAAATGTGAATGCGTACAAAAAAATAATCCGGCGGTTATCAGTAAAGAAGTCTAGGTCCAATAATAAAAAAATAGAAGAACTTAAAAATAGTCTTGATTTAATAAAAAATACTGATTGGGTTAAATTGGTAAAATCTGATAAATTATTGAATATAGCTACTATTTGCGGATCCAATTCAGAAAATATTGTTATAGAACCAAATAATATTTATATCAATACATGTTTGGCTTTTACTGGAAATGAAAAAGACCATATTTCAATCCATTGGGGAGATTTGTATAACACTACAGATTATCATGAGATAGAGAGAAAAATAATAAATAACAACGGATTTTTTCATGTTAGTATTCCAGATGTAAACATAGTATATGTTTTTATAAGGGATAGGCGCACACATCGATTTTATGTAAAATCAAACAATAACAACTTGAAAAAAAATAAAGATATACATTATGATTCTATAAAAAAATTAGTGAAATTATTAAACAGCAGAGGCTTTTGGCCTTATCGAAGATAACTAACTTTTATCCACAAATTTCATCACATTATCGAGTGAATTTAAGGAAGCATTCAATGTATTTATTTTAGTAAGACCAGCAAGAACAGCATCTTTATTTGATGGGTCTATATTTAACAAAGTATCCAACATCAATGCTTTAATATAATCATCCATATGTAAAATAGTATTTTCGTAATCAGAGCGATATTTACTGATTAACAAAGTATCTAATAATTGGGTTCCAACACTCTTCACATTTGTAGCATAACTGGCTGCTTCACCTGCTTCACCAGCAGTAAATCCTTCTCTATAGGATGAATATTTTGATCCAGAAGGGTTATAAGGTTTCACCTTGTTTTTATTCGGCCAGTTCATTGCTAAATAAACTATACATCCAATCACTATCATCAATCCCATTATTTTTAATAAATCGTCATTCATTGTTTATCTTCTATACTATAAACAATGAAAAATTTTTGTCTTTTATTTTAATTTCTTCTATTTTTACATTTATTTCTTCTATTTTCTAGGCAATCAAATAATTCACTATATTAGCTATAACGGTTTTACTGATTTTTCTTACTTGTCCTGAAGCATTGGTATAGACAATGTCCTTCAAACAATCTTTGTTCTCTTTTAGCTCATGTACCAAGTTCGGTAAATTCTTATATTTTGCCATAATAGCCAAAGCAGTTATCGAGCTAATCCCAGGTATCTGACAAAGCATAATTTCCCCTATATTTTCCTTTGTCACGTTCTCCTTCTTCACGCGCTTTGCCACAGCACAATATTCTTTCTCACTAGGTATCACTTCATTTTTAGTCTCCTCATTTTCGTTACTTATAATAGTGGGGACAACGTCTCCCGACCCGGCTTCTTTATAAAACAAGTGCTTCCCTTCTGTATCAGCTTTTCTAATTTTATACGCCATATTACACAGCATGATTGCTGTCTCTTCCATATTGAAAGAACGCATTACGGAAAATCCTTTATAACATAATATAGAAGTCATCGCTGAATACAACGTCATCTTATCAACTCTATTTTTAAATGTGTTTACCTTATTTACATCACCCTCAATTAAATAGATAATATTATGGTTATGCATAGACAATCCATTCAATCTATAAGCCTGTTCTTCGTAACGACCATCCTTAATACTCGCCGCCAAATCTCCTAAACCCTTTCTCTCAATAATAACCTTCTCTAAGCCATTGAGAGATAATATAACATCACCTACATCCAAAGTTTTAACAACCAATTCAATACCTTTACAAGTAGGCATTATCTCCAAATAATGTCGCATCATCCTCACCAAATCTTGCTCTCTCGTATCTATTTGAATCTCCATAAATAATCTAATGTTGTTCTCATTATATTATTTTTTTGTTAAATACTATTATTTATTATTATATCTCTTATTATATCTCTTAGATTTTCTCATATTTTTACGTTTTGTTTTTCTTCCTGCTGCTTGTATTTTTTGCTCTACTTCTTCAACTATATTATCTTTAGCCTCTGTGATAACATTTGTTACATCTTTTTGTAATACAGGATTACTGTCTACCTTGTTTGCAGTTACTTCTTGTGTAACTTGTACGGTCTTTGCCAACTCTAATTCTTTTTGTAGTTTAAGTAATTCAAGTTGTTCTTTGGCGAGTGCTGCTTGTTTTTGAATATTAGATAGCTCATTATTTCTCTCTATATCTTTCATACGGATTTCCATTTCTGCTATTTTTCTGGAATTTCTTTCACTTAATGCTCTAACAACAGCTTTGGCTGGATAAACCAGTAATGTAGTTAGACCAACCAAAATATCTTGGGCTATATTTACAGAAGATTCTGCTACAACTTTCACTAATTTCATGGCATCTCCAACCGTACCAGCAACCGGAGACGCTGTCTGTTTTAATATTTGATTAAGCATATTTATACCATTTGTCGCTGTACTTAAACCTTCTTGCGTAAGTGGTTCAGAATGTTTAATAGCGTTTGATGTAAAATCGAGCGCAGACGTCCCGACAGTTGCTCCAGAACGTGCGGTGGTATCCAAAAAAAAACTGGATAATTTCAATCCTGATGAACCTACATCGGCAGCAGCGTGTCCAGTTGTATCTATAAAATAACTTGACAATTTTGCGGCAGATGTACCTATACCTAAAGTAGATTTTCCTAAATTAACTGCTTCTCCAACAGTTTTAACAGCAATATCTCCAACATCTAAAACACTATTTCCAATTCGAAGGGCACCTAATGGCAATTTTCCTGTTTCCTTAGCAATATTTTTAACCAATTTAGGTACCCCACCTTTCTTATTTTTTTTAGTATATTTTCTAGTATATTTTTGTTTACGCTTGTCTTTGTAAAGTTGAAATTTCATTTACACTATATATATATTTTAACTAAATAGTAAAATAGAATTTTTATTTTATTCTTTATGGAATAAAGATAATATACCTAATAAAATAATACGCCAATTATTATTTTATTATTTGTATATACATCCTGTTTATCCTAATAAACCTGAATGTGTGGCTCTGTATCCAGTAACCTGTGTGGGGAACTTGGTGGTGTTATACAAAGCAAAGGCAATCGATTGGTTGCAGCAACCGGTAGGAGCGCGTCTCAAGAAGTTGCCCATATTTCCACGAGTCCAAGTAATACCAGTTATAGTTCCAGATTTTTTATTACCTCCTAGAGAGCCTCCGCTTTGTCCTGTTCTTCCTGTAATTGTGTTAGCATAACGGGCGCGCCCAAATTGACTAGTCATCAAAGCCATTTTATATATATATACAGAATATTATAATTATTTCTTAATATAAAATAACTTTGTCCTAAATATTATATTAAAAGATATTAGAGGGTTTTCAGAGTATTATATAATGGAAACTGAAAAGTTGATTCTTCATGATGATGATATTATTAAAACTGAAGAGGGACTCGTTTTTAATCCCTTTAATCCTCTTAATGTGGAGATTACATTGAATGACGTTCAATCTATTCTCACTAAATATGGTGTTCCGGGACAAGTTCACAATTTAAATTTATATAAACGCGCGTTTATTCATAGCTCTTATACAAAGCGACCACACTTTGAAAACTCATTACAAAATATTACGGTGGTTGATAGACCGCCTGATTGTATGCCGCTGAAAACGAAATCGAATGAGCGTCTTGAGTTTATTGGTGATGGTGTCTTGGAACTAGTGACTAAATATTATTTGTATCGTCGGTTTCCTAAAGAGAACGAGGGATTTATGACAGAAAAGAAAATTGCTATTGTGAAAAACGAAGCTATTGGAAAAATTGCCATGGAGATGCAGTTGAATCAATGGCTCATTTTGTCTAAACACGCTGAAGAGAAGAAAATTCGAACGAATTTGAAGAAGTTGGGGTGTTTATTCGAGTCGTTTTTAGGTGCTCTCTTTCTAGATTTTAATAAGGTAGTCGTCTCGGATAAGACAGAGGATGGATGGTTTTCAGATATTTTTGTAACTGGACCTGGATTTCAAGTGGCACAAAAATTTGTAGAGAATATTTTTGAGAAGCATATTGATTGGATTTCTCTGATTCAAAATGATGACAATTATAAAAATATTCTTCAAGTGAAAATTCAGAAAGAATTCAAGGTAACTCCTCATTATTTGGAGATTCAACATGACTTGGAAACTGGATATAAAATGGGGGTCTATTTATGTGTAGGACAGCCTATTCATCAGTGTTCTACACATAATGCTGTATTGTTTGATAGATTAAAAACATTTTCGGCGGTCCAAAGTTATATTGAGGAACATGATGGAAAAATCTTTTTATATTTGGGTGAAGGCGAACACAAGATTAAACGAAAAGCAGAGCAAATTGCGTGTGAAGAGACTATAAAGAAAATCGCATTGTATTCAAAGTAGATATTGTCAGCGATCTGTTTTTATAAAATCACGTCATTCCTATTTACTATTTATTTTGAATATACTCTTATTTATCCACGAAACCCTTTTTTATGTCCTTTGGGTACAATTTGTTGTTGACTTTTTGTTCCAGTACGTCAAGGCTTTATTCGTTTTCTGTGACCGAACTCTTGTTGATTTTTCGATATAGTATCATTATCATTGTGCGAATGATTTTTATAATACTTATTTTTACTGGGTTTTTCATCTGTTTCATCAAAAAAGTCTTCTAACCGAGCAGGCCGAGAAAAGGATTTTTGTTCTTCTTTTATTGGAGAATCAGCCATATGTATATAATTATTACACTATATTTAAGTTACTAATTATATCATAATCTTTTTTTAACATCCACAACAATTTTTCTTGACAGGGAGTGGAACAATGGGTGGAGTTATATTTTTTTCTTCTCCTGGATGAATTATTGCTTCAACAAGTTTCTCTACGGTTTTTTTTTTGGGAGCATCTACTTTTATAAGCTGGATACAAGAATCTAGTAAGTTATTACATGTCAAAATCAATAATGTAGCACTTGTTTCATCTTCTATATTAGTTAACTGTTCTCGTATAACAACACTAAATAAAAATTCACATATAGCTCTACATACATCAGCGTTTGATTCATTTGGTTGTATATCATATTTTACTAATAATGTGTATAGTTGATAAATTAACGAAATAATATAAGGAATGTGATTGGCTTCTATGGTGCCATCTACTACATATTTTTTGAACGTATTTTCTACTATTTTAAAATACTGAGGTTTCAATTTTGTCAATTTTTCTATTGTTTCCAAATTCTCTGAAGATATTTTGATAGCATACTTTTCTTGCTTCTCAATTGATTCAAAAATAGACTCTATAATTTGAATAAGTGTTAAAGTATGACGTGAATAATATTTTGGAGATGGAGAATTCGGTGATGATACTGGTTTTAAAAGGTCTTCGACGTCTCCTGCTTCGGACCAAGTTGTATTCATGGTTATAATACAGAATTACATTATTTTTTAT
>Ga0114971_10001378_pt1 | contig 16526 bp, 14 predicted proteins | sample M_140625_MF_Meta_FD_87320 | JGI IMG/M metagenome (GOLD analysis project Ga0114971, IMG submission 87320) | Freshwater microbial communities from Lake Montjoie, Canada to study carbon cycling - M_140625_MF_MetaG | ecosystem: Environmental > Aquatic > Freshwater > Lake | place: Lake Montjoie...
ACATCCAGTCGACATCGCAGTGACTAAACCTGCGATGCAGGCAAGTACGACATGACTACGCTGCACTGCTTGAGCTTTCATGCTTAGGCAATGCCACAGATCCTGCGATTACGAATGTCAGAATCAGTGCAACGATGGTCAGGGCTGCCGATGTTGTATACGGAGCGGTTGGTCCAATGCTCGAGAAGAGATATCCGGCTACCAGAGGGCCAGCCGCACGGGCAAGAGCTTCAAAGGATGAGCTTGTGGACTGAATGAGTCCCTGACCGACCAGCGTCTTTCTTGAAATCAGCGCGGTGGTTGCTGGGCTGATTAAGCTACGCCCAGCGGACAAAACCATGCTGGCTGCGATGATTTCCAGACCCCAGTTTCCCCACTTCGTAGGTAGCAATAACAAGACATAGCCGAGCGCAAGAATGGCAAGTCCTAACCGGACGACCGTTCCTTCGCCAAACCGCTTTACGATAGGACCAATCAGGCCGCCTTGGACAATGATTCCTGATAAACCAACGAAGCCCATGATGTACGCGAGGCGCATACTTTGGTTGTCACGTGTCGCGATGCCGCGGGCCATTAGGAAGTAACCAAAGATCTGCTCGATGGCCGCAAACCCAAATACCATCACGAAGTTAATGATGAACAAAGGCGCAGCAGGATCCTTCATCACCCGTCGGAAAAGCGCCAAGCCACTTTCCCGTACAGAAGCTGCAAGCTTCCGCCGTGCATCTTCAGAAAGGGACTCAGGGAGCATCCTAACGGCGAAGAGGAAATTGATCAGCGACATCGCCGCTGCAACAAACGCAGGAATCGCGATATTGCTCTTACCTAGGACACCACCAAAAACGGGACCGACCGCAAATCCAAGGCCAAAACAGACACCCAGAATGCCCATGGCTTTCGCGCGGTTCTGCGGCGTGGTGACATCTCCAACATAGGCGAAGGATACCCCGATCGATGCCGATGAAAGGACTCCCGCAAGAATCCTAGCGGCGAAGAGCATCCACAGACGTCCGCTTGAAAAACCGAACAGCGTGTAAGCGAAGGCAACACCGATGAGCGATATGAGAATGACTGGCCGTCGTCCAGCCTTATCTGAATATCTCCCCCACAGAGGAGCAAATAGGAACTGCGTAATCGAGTAGCTTGCTCCGAGCCAGGAACCAACCAATGCACCCTTTGCATGGTCATCGCCAACCCACGGATCAGCTTCGACATATTGTGGGAGATTGGGGAGGATGATTCCGAACCCGAGGAGGTCAATAAAGAGCGTGAATGCGAGCAGCAATATCGGCTTTAGGATTGCCTTGAAGCCATCATCAACTGTAGATGAACCTTTTTCTTGTTTTCGACGCATTGATGGATGCTACCTGTAACTCTATGGATTGCAGAACGTGTGTCGGTAAGTAGTCGACATTTTGATGATAACAAACGGGACAGCTGTAATTTAGGCTGAATGTAGCAGACTCACCAGTCACCCGCGGATGTTTATTGATTAGGCAGCCTTTGTTGTGTGGATAACGATATCACCGCGGCTGACGCCAAAGTTGTGTGGAAGTGGATTCCCGTGGCGTGGAGGTGTACTAGTTAGGTCCTCAACGACAAGATACTCACGATCAAGGCCAGCGTTGTCAACGAGGCGCAGGCGTGCAACAACTTCCATCCGTCGACGGGGATTCGCTGCGACCCAGAGCTCTGCTTCCATGCGAGCCGCGGCCTCACTTTGCTGATCACTGCTCACCAACAAGCGATTGCGCTTGTGGCTACAGATCTGAACACTTACCATAGCGTAATCATCGGTTCAGATACGCCGCTTCATTATAGGAAACCAGATGGTCATTTACGCATTTGTGATTAAGCGATTGAACGACTTCACGAACATCGAAGGGAGCACCAGTCATCCCCTTTCAGGAGAACAATCCATCCAACATCAATGTGTATTCTTGAGCATACGATTGCTCAGATGAACATGTAGATGACCGACATAATCGACAGAATCGCAACAGCGGCAATCGTAATCAACGCCACTAAATTCGTGCCAAACTTGTTGGCATAGTCCCCCATCACAGAGCGGCGATTGATGAGAAGTAACATCAAGACCAAAATCGTTGGGAGCAAAAGCCCATTGAGTATCTGCGCACCGGTAATAACCCCGAGTAATCGGTTCTCTGGCACAAGCAGCGTAACCACAACCGCAAAGACAATCAATGTTGTGAAGACACCAATAAAAAGTGGCGCCTCACGGATTTTTCGTCCGAGACCACTCTCACTGCCGATCGCTTCTGTGACCGCATAAGCAGTGGACAGTGGGACAATGACGGCACCAACCGCACTTGCATTGAACAGTCCGATTGCAAACAGAACGTAGGAGCTCGAGCTTGCAACAGGCTTGAGTGCTTCCGCCGCATCCCTTACCGATGTAATGTTCCGGTTTCCCGCGACCCACAACGTTGCCGCACATGCAACAACGATAAAGAACGAGATAGCATTGCTGGCAATCGACCCGATAAACACATCCCACTTTTCGTAGACGTAGTGTTCCTTTGTCAATCCCTTGTCACGTACCGTGCTCTGCACATAAAACTGCATCCAAGGGGCAATCGTCGTCCCGATCAATGCGATCGCGTGGCTGACGTATTGCTGATCACCATGTGGAATATGCACCGTCAGAATGCTCCGCGTCACCAAACCCCAATCGGGCTTTGCCATCACTGCTGCAACGACATAGACCAGATACACAGCGCACAGGGCAAGGAAAATCTTCTCCACTCGCCGATAGCTACCACGGAGGACCAAGAGCCAGAGGAGAATACCAAGCAACGGTACTGCGATATAGCGGATTCCAGGTATCGGGATTAGTAGCTCAAGGGATGCAGCGATGCCGGCAAACTCGGAAAGCGTCGTGAACAAGTTCGCGACAAGGAGGATGACCATCGCAAAAACAGCAACCCGTACTCCAAATTGCTCTCGGATTAGGTCAGCAAGTCCCTTGCCGGTGACCAAACCCATCCGGGTGCCCATTTCTTGAGCAACAACGAGAGAGACCGTGGTCAGGACCAGAAGCCACAGCATCCCGTAGCCATGCGTCGCACCAATCTGGGAATAAGTGAGCACGCCGCCCGCTTCATTGCCTGCGGCGGCGGCAATCAAACCGGGGCCTATAGCGGACAATAACATCCACAGGTGAGACCTGCGACGAACTACACCACCGGGAGACTGAGACTGCGAGGGCACGAAGGTGGCTCCTTAGCAGTAGTCAGAATTAGCATTGCGCGCGATTGTATCCGCTCGGGTAATGCGATTGCAAGGGCAAAAATCTCAGCGCAATGTTAAAAATGCGTTGCTGTTCCACATCGCCAGCCAAGAATTCGAAGACCCATAGTCAAAGGCATATTTATGTGTCAATAGCAGCTCATCCCTGCTTGGATACCGCCCTAGCGTTGATAGAAACAGATTCTGAATACCTTGCACATAGTCTGCAGCCGGAGCAGCTGTCGCCATTTGACGCATGAAGGGATGATTAGAAAGTGTTAACGCCTGCAGCGGAGTGATTGACGTTGTTCGCAAAGGGACGCTGACACTTGGGTCTGGGGCATCGAAGACCTCGAAAAATGGAATCGGGACACTTCTAACCATGAAGCGGTAAATGCTGCGCCGAAAGTTTCGTGCATCTAACCAAGGAGACACATCGTCGACGCGGTATTCCGGAGAATGGTCATCCCGGAAGCCAAAAAGATCAAAGCTGATTTGCTCCTGAGCGGACCCACTCAACTTCCCAGCAGATGCCAACACAGCATCGCGAATTTCCTCTGCGTGCAAGCGCCGGGGCGAAAATCGCCAATAGTACCGATTACCTTTGTCCTTTGCCTCATTCGCCGGATTAGCAAAACTCGCCTGCTGATAAGTCGTGCTCGTGACAATCAAACGGTGGATATGCTTGATGGAGCGCGTTCGCCGCAGCTCGGATGCCAGAAAGTCAAGGAGTTCAGGGATAGCCGGGCGGGAACCATTCCAGCCAAAGTCATTCGGAGTTTCCACCAAGCCCTGACCAAAATGTGTGATCCAAATCCGGTTTGCCAGTGTCCTCCAAAGGAGAGGATTATCAGGCGATGTAATCCACTTGGCAAGTGCCAGACGTCGATTGCCTTCCTTCGACCAGTCTGCATCCGCGAACTTGGCTCCGTTGATACACGATAGACCCTTGGGCTGTACGGCATCAAGTGGCGCCGTTACTTCGCCACGGGCAAGGAGATAGACAGGCCTCGGCATTACTGGTACGACGCCATACACCGTCGGGACAACCGTTCCGCGGGAATCAAAGCCATCCACCAAAGCCAATCGGCCCCAGCGCCCCTGCTCAATGCTCGATGACGATGTCACGACAGCAACGCCAGCAACCCGCTGGTCCTTTGTCATCACCTCGACTTCCGCCAGCGCAAAAACGTAGTCATTGCTACGCTTCCAAAGCTTTGTAGCAGTGATTCGCACAGCTTTAATTGGCTTACCTAATGTCAAAACAAGCGGTTGCGAACCCGGGCTTTGAAAGTCCTTGCCCGTAGCATCCAACAGGCAAGCTGCAGTTCCGTCTGCATAGGTGACATCGACACGAAAGCGTTCCGGAAAACCAAAACCAGGCGTGTCCTGAAAATCGGTTGGCCTTGCTGGCGTAATTCGCAGCGTATTTCCGGTTACAGGAGCGGCATAGTCGACCTGCACCCAGTGTATTGCATCGGGAACAGTCTCGATGTCCGAATGCCAGCCATTGGTCGGGCTTGGACCTGCATTGGCCGTCACACCAGATGTCGTAGGTAATGGCCGAGATGCCCGCTCGATACCAGCAAAGACAGCCTGCAGGGCGTAATAATCACGCTGTGGAATCGGGTCAAACTTGTGATCATGACACCGAGCACACTGCACGCTAAGCCCCGTGAATGTCTGCATTGTGGATGTCAAAATGTCATCCCGGTCGAGATTACGTGTCTTTGCCTTTTCGACAACGCCTTCCGGGAGCTCCACCTGCCCAACAAAGTCCCAAGGCCCCGCTGCAAGAAAGCCTGTCGCGATCACTGCATTTCTATTTGCTGGTGCAATCACATCCCCAGCAAGCTGATGTTGGACAAATGTAACTACAGGCAAGTCAGCATTGAACGCTGAAATGACCCAGTGCTTGTAGAGATAGGCATCGTCTCGGCGCTTATCTTTGTCAAAACCGTGGGTTTCGCCAAAGTGGACGACATCGAGCCAATACCGGGCCTGTTGCTCCCCATATCCCTTAGATGCCAAAAGGCGTTCAACCACTTTCCGGTAAGCAGTGGCGCTGAGATCACTCTGGTAAGTGACGATGGCGGCTGGCGATGGCGGTAAACCGGTCAGATCAAAGTGGATGCGCCGTAGTAACGTAAGCTTGTCTGCGGGTCTGGAAACAGACAGACCTCGCGCCGATCTTGCACGGCTGATGATTCCATCAATGGAATCCCCTTTCCGCGACTTGATACCATGCAACGACCACAGTGTTTCAAAACCTTTGCGCCCGTCATCGGATACCTTTGCTCCACTATCAAGCCACTTTTGGATGTTGTTTACATCTGCCTTCGATAAGCGCTCACCTGTTGGCGGCATCCGAACCTCTTCCGAGAGCGTTGTAAGTCGGTTGATGAGTGTTCTTGCATCAGAATGACGTGAGGAATGGATTGCCTTGGATGCAATATATTTTCGAATTCCAGCTGTCGATGAAAAGTCGATGCCTGCGGCTGAATTCGTTTGCCCATGGCAGGTAGCGCACCGGGTAACGAGCAGTGGACGCACGCGCTCTTCAAAGTGATTGTTACTTTGCGCATTGGCGGGCTTAGCTTGCAAACTAATCGCAATAACCATGAACGCAGCAATGTACACAGGCAGTGTGGCAAGTCGTTTCATGGTTTAAAGATTCATACCTTACGTTGTTTTACTGTAGGATTCCGCAGTAGATGCCAGCAGCCTATCAAATTCACTATTGCACACATAGCCAGCGGCGGTGAGGCGCGAGACATCTGCAATCGAATGACGGATATCCCCAAGGCGTTCTGGTTGAAAATCGATTTTCGACCGCGATGCTGTCGTTGAAATAATCTGCGTAGCCAGTTCACGAATACTAAGGCTCTTCCCGCAAGCCACGTTATAGACACCTGTCATGTTAGCGCTTGTCGCTGCGTGCCAGTTTGCACCAGCAATATCTGAAACATGCACAAAGTCACGGGTCTGACCGCCATCTCCAAAGATAGTGATGTCCTCTCCCTGTAGCGCGCGATTCAGAAAAATCGGCACGGCGGCGGCATAGGCACTCTTTGGATTTTGCCGGGGGCCAAACACATTAAAATAGCGGAGACACGCTGTGTCCAAGCGCCCCATCGCTGAGTACATCGCGCAGTAGTACTCGCCATCAAGCTTTGTCACTGCATAGGGACTTTTTGGGCAAGGCGGTAACGACTCCTTCTTTGGGAGCGTAGGATCATCCCCATAAATCGCTGCAGTCGAAGAAAATACCAATTTTTTGACGCCTGCCTGTGCTGCGGCTTCAAGGACATTCAATGTCCCGACGGTATTGACAGCCACGCACTCTGCAGGCTTGAGCATCGACTCCGGTACGGAAATCATTGCGGCAAGGTGAAAGACATAGTCAACACCCGACATCACATCATTCAGAACATCAATATCTTCAATCGAGCCTTCAACCAGCTCATGCGTAATGCAACTGAGATTCTTACGAAATCCAGACCGAAAATTGTCCAAGATCCGTACATCTGCATGCCTAGATGCAAGCGATGCGATATGTGAGCCAATAAAACCAGATCCACCCGTGATGAGGACTTTGGGACGCATTACGACGTGGTTCCTTGCTGAACATCGTTGATGATGAGACTTAGCATCAGGTCATTTTGTTGGATGCTTTTGAGGAGTTGAATCTGTGTCCGTGCACGATCAAGGTTTTGGTTTGGCCGGTAAACACGGAAGTAGGTGTCACCGTCTAGATGGTCTTTCAAAAACCGGGTGGCCTGCTCCAAGATGATTGTCTTTGCCCCGCTAAGGAGCATTGAGCGTTCCTCAGATGTTAACAAAGCCCCAGCGCCATTTATGAAGCCTGCCGCGAGCGCGGAGAATAAGTCGACATCGACATTTACTTTCGTTAGGTCCAGCTCGTCTTCGGCGGCTGTACACGTAGTCGAGCGAACGAGATCACCAAAATCATGGATAGAAAGTCCGGGCATTACGGTGTCCAAATCAATGACAGCAAGCCCTTCCGCGGTATCGCAATCAAATAGGACGTTTGCAACCTTGGCATCGTTATGCACGACGCGCTCTGGAAGCACACAGGCATCCCTTGCCTGTTGTACTAATGCATGCCAGGGTTTCTGGTCCAATAGCCACTCGACTTCTGGTTGGCATCCACGAACGCGATCACATGCATCACCCGCGACAGCCGCTTCAAATGCAGAAAAACGCTGCGGTGTGTGATGAAAGCCGGGGATTGTTTCGTGAAGCCGGGGCTTATCGAGATCCGCTACAACACGCTGAAACATACCAAATGCAAAGGCAGCTTCATACGCATCATCGCTGGATTCAGGAACGACACGCGAGTATGCGTTGGCAATGTAATCTTGCGTACGCCAGTAGTTTCCAGTCGAATCCTGCCAGTAATAGTTGCCATCCCGTGTCGGATACACAGTTTGCACGCGGCGCTCGACGTCCACCACGCCATTCTTAGAAAACCACACGCGTGCGTGCTCGGTCACGCGCACAACATTTTCCATCACATACGGAATATTTCTAAATACGTTATGATTGATACGTTGGTGGACAAGACTTCGAACGCCACCGCTTACATCGTAGCGTGCAAGATAGGTATCGTTGATATGCCCTCCAGCGAGCACCTCAACGCTTACACAGCGTCCACACTCGGGATATTGGGCACAGAGCTCCTGCTGAAAACGTGCATCAATCATGACGGGCCTCGCCTACCAACGGGGATGGATAGACACCTTGATTTGTATACGAAGCTAGCGCATCAACAACAGCATCCCGATCTTCTGGATAGGTCAGTCCAAACCACCTGCCGGATGTCCCAAGGACTTTAACGGTAGCGGCTCCAGACACCATAAGGTGAGTTACCGCCGATGGCAGGTAACACTCGGCTTTCGGGGATGCATGATTTCCTGCATAGAACTGCAGGAAGAAGTCTTCGGCGTGCTGGAGGAAGTCAGGAGTAAATCCCCAAAAATTCATCGATACCAGAGTGTCGAATGAGAGCAAAGCTGTAGATGCATCCGTAAATGTTGACACAACTCCTCCACCGGAGCGAGTCAGAGCCGTATGCTCTGTAACTTCGATGAGGTTACCGCTGTCATCCACTTTACAAACGCCCCGGGAAACGGAGCCAAATGGACTTAATGTGCCATCCACTTCAAACGCCACCATCGCATATTTGCCAGCTTCTGTTCCTACCGCGCTGAGATACGCAGCCATTTGTGCAAACGCATCCTGGCCATAAAAATCATCCGCGTTGATTACAGCAAACGGACTGGAAACTTCGGGGCGTGCGCACCAAACAGCGTGTGCTGTGCCCCATGGCTTCGTCCGGTCGGAATTTGGAGTGCACCATGAGGGCAAATTGTCAAGTTCCTGATAGACGTATGTGACTTCGATTAGGTGACTATAGCGCGCACCAACGCCGTGCTCAAAGGCATCGGCAAATGCCTTGCGGATTACAAAGACGACTTTGCCAAAACCTGCAGAAATGGCATCGTGGACTGAATAATCCAGAATCGTTTCGCCGTTTGGCCCTACGCCAGCAAGCTGCTTCGTCCCTCCGAAGCGGCTTCCCATTCCCGCAGCCATCACTACCAACGTTGGCGCCATTCAGATTGTTTCCATTCCAATCGAGTTAACTGTTAGTCTCCTACACGTGCTTGATGAGCTGCTTCAAAACATGCCCGTGGACATCTGTGAGGCGGCGGTTGACGCCATTGTGCCGAAATGTCAGCGATGTATGGTCAACACCAAGCAATGCAAGGACTGTTGCGTGCACATCGTAACCTGTAACGGGATTTTCTGCGACCCTGTAGCCCCATTCATCGGTTGTGCCGATTTGCGTACCACCTTTGATTCCGCCACCAGCAAGCCAAGTTGTAAAGGCTTCAGGGTTATGGTCCCGTCCTTTACCGCCCTGACTACAGGGCATCCGGCCAAACTCACTTGTACAGAGAACGATGGTGTCTTCGAGGAGTCCACGGCTCTTCAGATCACGGAGAAGGCCAGCGACTGGCCTGTCCAGCTCTGTTGCCATGTCGGCGTGGTCCTTTCGTAAGTCTTCGTGTGAATCCCAGTTCCGACGCGGAAAGCCGTTATCGGCCCCGCTCCAGATCTGGACAAAGCGCACGCCACGCTCGAGCATCCGCCGGGCAACGAGGCAACGTGTACCAAGGTCATTTGTTTGCGCATTACCGATTCCATAAAGCTGGCGTGTCGCCAGACTCTCCTTGGAAATGTCCATGGCCTCTGGTGCGGAAAGCTGGAGTTTTGCGGCCAGTTGATGACTCTTTATGCGTGCAATCAGGGCATCATCCGAACCATTTGCACGTGTATCCATTCTGTTGATGTCGGTAAGAAAGCGCTTTCGTGCTGCTTCGGCAGCTGGAGATGAGCTTTCGGATGGGGGCTGTAAGTCCCGAATTGCGGTCTTGCTGCCAGGGCGGAGGACAACCCCTTGTGTGGCGGCAGGCAAAAAGCCAGAGCCCCAGTTGGCAGGCCCATTTGGAGGGACGCCACGGGAATCCGGGAGCGCGACAAACACGGGAAGGTTATCAGTAAGGCTACCGAGGCCGTGCGCTATCCACGCTCCCATCGATGGAAAACCAGGCTGGACAAAGCCCGTTGTCTGTAAAAACGTCGCGGGCCCGTGGATATTGGACTTGGATGTCATGCTGTAAATAAAGGCCATGTCATCCACACATTGCGACAGGTGCGGAAGGATTTTTGAAATCCAGCGCCCAGACTGCCCAGCACGATCAAACCCCCAGGCGGATGGCATCACAACACCGGGCTGGCTTTGGAAGAGTTCAAGTTTCCCGCCGGGATCAAACGCCTGACCGCGCCGCTGCTCAAGCATTGGCTTGTGATCATATAAATCAACTGAGCTGGCTGCACCGGAGAGAAAGATTTGAACAACACGCTTTGCCGAGGCACGATGATGTACTGGATTTCCAGACAGGAGATATTCCAAGCCCAGATGCCAAAATGGGTTTACTGGTTGCATGTCAGCCTTTGATGTGTGCTTCCACCATTCGAACGTCTGATTCTTCCAGTTCGTATATTCCGGATATTCAATACTCGAATGCTTAGCCTTCGCCAGGATTCCGAATCAGCCTGCAGTTTTCAATCATCTGCTGTGCCACATCGACATCCTTCCACTCACCTATTGCCACAGGCTTCTTTTCGAGCGTTTTATAGACATCAAAGAAGTGCTCTACCTCGCGAAGGACGTGTGCTGGGAGATGCGCGAGTGTCCGGACGCCGGAATACCGTGGATCATGTGCAACGCGTGCAAGAATCTTTTCGTCTGCGCCTTTTTCATCCCGCATTAGCAGGACACCCAATGGACGACAGGTCACAACACATCCACAAAAGGTTGGATGGCTTCCGATAACAAGGACATCAAGCGGGTCACCATCGGCACTCATCGTTCCTGCAATCCACCCGTAGTCAAACGGGTAGAAAAGTGGGCTGTAGAGTGGACGGTCCAAGCGGAAGACGCCGTGCTCACGGTCATATTCGTACTTGTTCGAAGACCCACGCGGAATTTCAATGACGGCATTGACTTCCTCAGGTGCGTTATCACCGATTGGCAATAGTTCGTAACTTCTTGACATCGTAAACTCCTAAGCCGCGGAAACAGCACCAATTAGCGCGTTGACATCCGCAAAGCCGTTCTCAACACAATACTTCTCAATTCCATCGATTACGTCGAGGGAAAGTGTGGGGTCGACAAAATTTCCTGTACCACAAGCTACCGCGGTGGCTCCAGCAAGCATAAACTCGATCGCATCCAATGGGCAGGCAATTCCCCCCATCCCGATAATCGGTATTGTCACAGCGTTATAACACCGCCAGACCGCAAGCAATGCGATTGGCTTTACCGCAGGTCCACTGAGCCCGCCGGTGATGTTAGCTAGCCGGAACTTCCGCTTACGCGGATCAATAGCTGTGCCAACAACCGTATTGATCATGCTAAGGGCATCCGCACCGGCATCTTCACACGCCTTCGCAATCACCCGGATGTCCGTCACGTTTGGGGAAAGCTTGGCAATAACAGGCATCGATGTGACTCTGCGTACAGCGGCAACAACGGATGCAGCCAGCAGCGGATCCGTAGCGTAGTCGAGACCATGGGAGACATTTGGACAGGAAATGTTCAGTTCGACGGCATCCGCCGCTCCCGCGGCCGTGAGGCGTTCAACCACATAGGCAAAGTCATCCGGATTTTCACCGGGGACATTGACGATGATCGGGCAATCAAAGCCACGCAGATACGGAGCCTTGTTGGCGAGATAGTCATCGATACCGCCATTTTGGAGCCCGATGGCATTGAGGATTCCCGATGCGGTTTCAACGATACGCTGCGGCGGGTTACCTAACCGTCGCTCACGGGTTGTCGCTTTCACTGTAACAGCACCGAGACGGTCAAGCGGAACCAAGTCCTTGGTTTCATTCCCAAACCCAAATGTCCCGCTCCCAGTCGTGACGGGATTACGCATTTTGAGTGAGCCGATTTGCACGGTCATGTTCACAGTGCTCACCATGCCACCTCACACCCAGGATACACCGGGCCATCGGTACATGTACGCGAGAAAACACCATCCCGCATCTTTACGACGCAGCCAACACAGATGCCGACACCACATGGCATAAATGTCTCAAGCGAAACCTGACAATCAACTCCAAGGGCTTCGCTTAGCTTGCCAACGGCTTTCATCATGGGTGTCGGCCCACAGGTATAGACACGGCTGTCTGCTTTCAACTGTGGAAGCAACGCATCTGTGACACGTCCGTGTAAACCAGCAGAGCCATCATCGGTGCAGTAAATGACCTCCACGCCCGCAGCAACAAGACCATCATCTCCGACCAAAAGATTTGCAGTCCGCGCGCCGATAATCACCGTAACCGCGACATCTGGTGCACTCTCCCGGATAGTTTTGGCTAAATAGTTGAGCGGAGGAACGCCATAACCACCCCCCACGAGGATGTGATGTATTCCCTTTATTGGTTCAGGATCGAAGATGCGCCCTCCGAGCGGTCCGAGGACATCAATGGAATCACCAGGAAGCATCCGTGACATCGCGGTGGTCGTGGGTCCATAGACCGAAAACAGGATTGATATTTCACCGGCTTTCGGGCTAACGGTATAAACAGAAAATGGCTTACGCAGGATTGCGGATCCTGTATCTGCAGCGACAGCGATGAAGTGTCCTGGGCGGGAATGAAGTGCCAAATGAGCACTTTTCATGGTCAGCACAAAGTGCCGTGGCGCAGCAAGCGGTGTAACCGAGACAACCTGCGCAGCTTCCTTTTTAATCACAACAAAGTATATCCTGATGACAACTAACCGGAATAACTCTAAGGTTTACACATCATCTAGAAAATTTATCATTCAGTTACTTGACATCATTAGACTCACATGAAAGAATATAACATCGCACGAATTGAGTCACTTTGACAACATTAACAAAGCGACAAGAGCAAGGAGAAAGCCACTATGCCAAAAACAGTAGGAATTGACCTCGGAACGACGAACTCATGCGTCTCCGTACTCGAAGGCGGAGAACCGGTCGTAATCGCAAATGCAGAAGGTGCACGTACCACACCATCGATTGTTGGCTTTTCGAAAACAGGTGACCGTCTCGTCGGAGCTCCGGCTAAGCGACAGGCTGTCGTAAACCCAGACCGCACCCTCATTTCCATCAAGCGCTTTATGGGAACCGACCACCGGTCCACTATCGATGGAACCCCTTACTCCCCTGAGCAAATTTCTGCGATGATTCTGCAGAAGCTAAAGGCAGATGCTGAGGCTTATCTTGGTGAATCGGTAACCGCCGCGGTCATCACAGTCCCTGCTTACTTCAATGACTCCCAGCGCACCGCGACAAAGAACGCTGGTGAGATTGCTGGACTCAAAGTCCTCAGAATCATCAACGAACCAACCGCTGCAGCTCTTGCATATGGTCTTGACAAAAAGGACAACGAAACCATTCTGGTCTATGACCTTGGAGGCGGAACCTTTGATGTCTCTATCCTCGAAGTTGGCGATGGCGTCTTCGAAGTAAAGTCAACCAGCGGTGATACAAAGCTCGGCGGTGATGACTTTGACCACAAGGTTATCGAGTTCCTTGCAGCTGAATTCCAAAAGGAAAACGGCATCGACCTGCGTAAGGACAAGCAAGCAGCCCAGCGTCTCAAGGAAGCCGCTGAAAAGGCTAAGATCGAGCTGTCGGCATCGGTGACCACCAATGTCAACCTCCCGTTCATCACTGCAAGCCAGGATGGTCCTCTTCACCTAGATGTCAATCTGACACGTGCAAAGTTCGATGACCTTACAAGTGATCTCGTTGAGCGCACCGCTGAGTCTGTCAACCAGGCGCTTCGCGATGCAAAGCTGTCGGCCTCTGATATCGATGAAGTCATTCTTGTTGGCGGATCGACCCGTATTCCTGCCGTTCAGGAGCAGGTACGCAAGATGATTGGCAAGGAGCCAAACCGCAGCGTCAACCCGGACGAAGTTGTTGCCGTCGGTGCCGCTATTCAAGCCGGCGTCCTTGGCGGTGAAGTCAAGGATGTTGTCCTCCTCGATGTCACCCCACTTTCGCTTGGCATTGAAACGCTTGGCGGCGTCATGACAAAACTGATCGAGCGTAACACCACCATCCCAACACGCAAAGAGGAAGTCTTCTCAACGGCAGCAGATGGCCAGACAAGCGTACACGTAAAGGTATGTCAGGGCGAGCGTGAGATTGCAGCGCATAACAAGATGCTTGGAGACTTTGAGCTCTCCGGTCTCCCACCAGCCCCACGCGGTGTCCCAAAGATTAAGGTCACCTTTGACATCGATGCCAACGGTATCCTCTCCGTCTCCGCACGCGATGAGGGAACCGGCAAGGAGCAGAAGATCACGGTCACAGGCTCATCCAACCTCAACAAGAGTGAAGTCGAGAAGATGGTCCAGGAAGCTGCCGCCCATGCAGAAGAAGACAAGCAGCAACGGGACCTCGCTGAGAAGCGCAACCAGGGTGACCAGCTGATTTACTCTGTGGAGCGAACCATCAAGGACCTTGGCGACAAGGCTACTGAAGATGAGAAGACCGACATCAATGGCAAGATCGCAGCCCTGCGTACAACGCTAAGCAGCGAGACCCTTGATGGCTACGACACCGCATTCGGTGACTTGAAAACAGCAAGCTTCACACTTGCAGAGCGTCTCTACAAGCAGAATGAGGAAGCCGCTGCGGCTGGTGCGCCAGCCGATGCAGCGCAGCAACCATCGGGAAGTGATGACGATGTCATCGATGCCGAGGTGGTCGACGAAGGTAAGTAAGCCGCGACCAAACGTAGTGCCGGGTACAAAAGTGCCCGGCATTCCCCAACGAGGGAAAAGGAGCACACCTCTAATGACATTCAACTACTTTGCGGAACCTTGAGAGCGTAATCTGGATTCACAATCCAGCTGACGCCTCCAGCGATCGGTGACTGGACATCCAAGACCGGCAGAAGAAACGGCGAATCTGACAGCTCATATCACATCACCGTTGACTTCCAATGGCTGTCCAAAGAGAGTGTCAATGTAGATGTTCAGGGTCGAGCAGTTAGTATCCATCGAGACTAGCCGGAAGCCATCGTTGATGACTAGTCCATCATAGCAAAGTCGCCACACGGACACTTTGCAACGACGTTTTAGCTCCCAATTGCCGTAAACGGAACTGTAGTAGCGGCATCCGTCGAAAAAGGTGTTCCTGAAATCATGCTTCCCAAAGCAGACGAATCCAAGGTCAAGCGCATAGCGATTAGCTGAGCCAACCGACCTCCACGCGCCGTGGGTGGTTCCCATCGACGGCATTTTCACCCCGCGGGGTTACATCATTGGACTCAGGAGAATTGAGCATATGGGACCATCTTATAAAGACTACTACTCGATTCTGGGTGTCACCAAAACTGCCGATCCCAAGGAAGTGCGAGCGTCTTATCGAAGACTTGCGCGCAAATTCCACCCAGATCTCAACCCAAATGACAAAACCGCTGAAGATAAATTCAAACAGGTTGGTGAGGCCTATGAAGTGCTCTCGGATGAAAAGAAGCGCTCAGCCTACGACCGTTTTGGGGACCAATGGCGGGCCGCAAGCCAAGCCGAAGCCTCCGGTGCTGGCCAGGGCGGGTTTGGCGGAGGTTCACCATTTGGTGGCTACGGAGCCCCGTTCCCAGGAGCTGGCGGGGGTCAACGTATCCGCTACGATGTCGGCGATCCTCTTGGTGGCGGCACAAATCTGAATGATCTCTTCTCGACACTGTTCGGTGGTGCCAATCAGGATGCTACAGGTTTTGCGAGAGGTGCCCGCAATCCAAGAGCTGCAGCACCACAAGAAGTCGATGTAACCATCACTCTTACCGAGGCCATCAGCGGAGTCAGCCGGCAGCTTAACATCGTCGGTGGACGACAGCCCATCACCTTCAATGTCCCAGCAAGCATTAAAGATGGAGCTAAACTACGCCTTCCCGCGACAGCATCACGCCCGGAAATCATCGCGACAGTGCACATCTCCAATCCATACGGGTTTGACCGAAAAGAAGACAATCTGATTGTTGATGTCAGTGTTCCGTTCACAACGTGTGCAATCGGAGGCGAGATCACAGCAGTGACACCATCAGGCGATCGCAAAGTCTTACGTTTACCCGCAGGAACACAAGGTGGACAACAACTTCGCATCACTGGTCATGGCATGACTAAGGGGGCTGGTAATCCTCGTGGCGACATGTTGGTTCGTATAAAGGTTGAAGTACCCAAGAACCTGACTACCCGTCAACGAGCAGCGATGGATGAGTTGGCTGCCGCGCTTGAGGAAATTAATTGAGCACCGGCGGCACAGTGCCCCTTTACACCATCAGCATTGCAGCCAAGTTGATACGCATTGAACGCCCGGATGAGCCCCTTCATCCTCAAACGCTTCGGATGTACGAGCGCCTTGGATTAGTCACCCCGCAGCGTGTTGGAAAGAATCGCTTGTACTCGGACTACGATGTCCAGCGTGTGCGCCAGATTCAGGCGCTGACAGATCTAGGAGTCAACCTTGCAGGCGTGGAGATTATTCTCGGTCTAAAGGAACGCCTTGATAGCCTTGAAGCTGAGCGGGAAACCTTCTTGACCAGGCTTCGGCAATACGAATAGCATCCGGCACCGACCGATCGATATACATGAGGAGACCACAGAATGCTTGAAAATTACACCGATCGCGCTA